>OJSP01003219.1_pt1 | contig 12129 bp, 7 predicted proteins | sample 1599561 | NCBI WGS metagenome assembly OJSP01 (sample SAMN04168659, study PRJEB22393) | human gut metagenome | biome: human gut microbiome; feature: stool | host: Homo sapiens | collected 2014-05-12
CACCTTTGCCCTCGCAGCCTCCTCCCTGTTCTGGCTTTGGGCACAACTGTCCCCCCAGACTATGATAGCCGTCTTCTCCCAGGACCCCGCCATCATAAAAACCGGCATCCCCTTTTTCACCGCCTGCAGCTACGATTACCTGGCAGTCACCCTTGTTTTCTGCATGAACGGCTACCTCAACGGCCGCTCCCAGACCATATTCACCATGATAAGCAGCTGCTTCGGCGCCCTGATCCTCCGCATCCCCCTCATATACCTCGTATCTACCCACACCCCCGACAACCTCACCCGAATCGGCTCCATAGCCCCCGCAGTCTCATTTTTCATGGCCGCCTACACCTCCCTATACCTCATCCACAGCTACCGCCATGAAAAAAGAGCCATGTCCCAATCCACTCATTAATAAAAGAAAATTTACCCACCCTATATTTTCCCTGCCCTTTCTTTCCCTCCCTTGCCCTTCATTCAAAAAGCGCCATTGCGGAAACACATTGCAATGGCGCTTTTTTTACACTATAATTAGCATTGGCAATAACGGCTGCCGCTACCAAATTTATTCCAGAATCAATTCGATTACCGGAACCAGGGTATGCGGCTTTACCGGAGGAAGATACAGAATCAGATCCCCGGCGTCACCACTTTCGTCCTTGGCGGAGAAATGGTCAATTGATCCTTCCGTATAGAGGACTTCGCTTCCGTCATGCAGGAACTGGGCATATTTTACCTTGCCGGCAAGACCGGGCAGACGAAGATGGGCGAAGGGATATGCGAACATATGCAGGTACAGACGGCTTCCGTCCACGCTCTGGGTATAACGGCAGTCGGCAGGAGCGGTGAACTCCGGCTCGGCCAGCTTGCCCCCTGCCGCCCGGATGAGGAGGTCGGCCCGCTCATAAAGCCCGTAGTCCACCGTCACCTCCAGCGCCACCACGCTGCGCACCGTGACCACCTCGGCGGCTTCCAGCGCCCGGGCGGTGGCTGTGGTGTAGGCCCGGACGAGGCCCCCTGTGCCCAGCAGCACACCGCCGAAGTACCGGGTGACGACCACGATGAGGTCGGTCAGGCCGCTGTGCTGCAAGACCTGCAGCGCAGGCGTCCCCGCCGTCTTGGCCGGTTCGCCGTCGTCGGAGTAGCGCTCCCGGCTGCCCTCCCGCAGACGGTAGGCATAGACGTTGTGGCGGGCGGTGCGGTTGGCCGCACGCACCTGCTCCAGAAAGGCCACGGCCTTTTCCTCGCTGTCTGCAAAGGAGAGCTGCGCGATGAAGCGGCTCTTCTTCTCTTCGTATTCTCCGATGGCCGTGCCTCGGATGGTGCGGTAATCCTCCACGCTGGTTCCTCCTGCTTTTCATCAATGAGATAAGTATAGCATAAACCGACCCAAAGAAAAAGCCCGCCTGTGCCAGCGGCACAGACGGACTCATTTTTCATGTCAGGTTCAGCGGATCTCGATGCCCAGCTTGAACTTCAGGTTGCCCAGCACCTTCTTGACGGTGCGCTCCACCTGCTCGGCGGAGACTTCGGCAGCGGGGTCGGACAGGGTCAGGGAGAAGGCCATGCTCTTCTTGCCCTCGCCGAGGTTCGCGCCCCGGTAAATATCGAACAGCTTGACCTCGGTGATGAGGGGGCTGGCCTTTTTGATGGCCTCCTCGATGTCGCCGCAGGCCACAGCCTCGTCGCAGACCAGCGCCAGATCGCGCTTGACGGCGGCATAGGGGCTGAGGGGCTTGTAGCGCAGCCCGCCCTCGACGCAGGACATCAGGGCCTCGTAGTCCAGCTCGCCCAGATAGATGTTCTGGCTGTCCTTCTGCTCCTTGGCGATCTCCAGCTCCGCGTTGATCTCGTTGGCCAGCTTGCCGAAGACGCCCAGACGCTTGCCGTTGCAGTAGACGGCGGCGCTGATGCCGGGGTGGAGCCAGCTGGTGGTCTCACGCTGATAGGTGAAGGTCAGGTCAAAGCCCTCAGCCAGTCCTTCCAGAGCGCCCTTGACGGTGAAGAAATCCTCTTCGGGGCCGAAAGCACCGATGCAGAGGGTCTGGCGCTCGTGGGGATGCTCGTTGATGGGCAGCTCCTTGGCGAGGTAGACGGGAGCCATCTCGAACAGGCGGCCCTCAGCGTTGCCCTTCTTGAGGTTGTCCACGATGACGTTCAGCATGGACGGAGCCAGCAGGGTGCGCATGACGGACAGGTTCTCGCTGATGGGGTTCAGGATGCGGATGGCCTTGCGGGCCTCATCCTCCGCCGGGATGTGGAGCATATCGAACTCGGCATTGGAATAGAAGGCCAGCGTGGAAGCCTCATAGAAGCCCTGAGCGGCCAGCAGACGCTTGGTCTTGAGCTGCTGCTTTTGCTCGTAGTTCAGACCGCCGTTGGTGACAGCGGCAGTGTTCAGGAAGGTGGGTACGATGTGGTCATAGCCGTACTCACGGATGACTTCCTCGGCCAGGTCGGGGAAGCTCTCCACATCCTCACGGTAGAGAGGTGCGGAGACGTCCCAGCTGCCGTCGGCCTGCACGTCCACGGTGAACTCAAGGCGCTTGAGGATGTCGATCATGGTCTGGTCCGGCACGGTGATGCCCAGCACGCCGCAGATCTTGGCCGGGGTGGTGACGATGTGCTTGCGCTCGAGAGGACGGCCATCGGTCAGATCGTATTCCAGCGTGGTGATGTCGCCGCAGTCCAGCTCCTGGATGAGGTGCAGGGCGCGGGCAAGGCCCAGCTCGGGAGAGTGGCGGTCAACGCCCTTCTCGTAGCGGGCGGAAGAGTCGCTGTTCTGGCCCAGAGCGCGGCTGGTCTTACGGACGGAGTCGCGGGCGAAGGTAGCGCACTCGAAGAGCAGGCTGGTGGTGTTGTCGTCCATGCCGGAGTTTGCACCGCCCATGATGCCGGCCAGAGCGACCGGCTTCTCAGCGTCGCAGATGACCAGATTGTTGGGGTTCAGGGTGAACTCCTTCTCATCGAGGGTGGTGATCTTCTCGCCTTCCACGGCACGGCGGACGGTGATGCTGCGGCCGGCGACCTTGTTCAAGTCGAAGGCGTGCATGGGCTGGCCCATCTCCAGCAGGGTGTGGTTGGTAATATCGACCACATTGCTGATGGAGCGCAGGCCGCACAGGGCCAGATGGCGCTTCATCCAGCGGGGAGACTCGCTCATCCGGATATTGCGGACGTAGTGTGCCATGTAGCGGGGGCAGAGGTCCGGAGCCTCCACCTTCACGCTGATCGGCTCGTCGGCGTCGCAGACGGTGTTGTAGTCCATGGCGGGCATGTGCAGCGGCTTGCCGAGGATGGCGGCCACCTCGCGGGCGATGCCCAGCACGGACTGGCAGTCGGGACGGTTTGCGGTGATGGAGATGTCGAAGATGTAGTCATCCAGACCCACCACGGGGGCGATGTCGGTGCCGGGGACGGAGTCCTCGGGCAGGATGAGCAGGCCGTAGACCTCAGAGCCCGGGAACAGGTCATCGTTCAGGCCCAGCTCCTCGCCGGAGCAGAGCATACCATTGGACTCGACGCCCTGCATCTTGCGGGCCTTGATCTTGATGCCGCCGGGCAGAGTGGAGCCGTCCAGAGCGGCAGGCACGCAGTCGCCCAGCTTCATGTTCGCCGCACCGGTGCTGATGCGGATGTCGTGGCCATACTCGCCGCAGTCCACGACGCACTTGGTCAGATGGGTGCCTTCCTGAGGCTCCATCTCCACGATCCTGCCCACGACGACCTTGCTGATGCCGGCGTCCAGCGGGATGAGTTCCTCGACTTCAAAGCCGCAGGAGAAAAGCTTTTCTTCAAGCTCCTGTGCGGTAACGTCAATATCGACGAGTTCTTTTAACCAACTGAAAGGTACTTTCATTGTATGCTCTCTCCCCTCTTATTCGTGGAACTGCTTGAGGAACTGCAGGTTGTTCTCAAACATCAGGCCGATGTTGTTGATGCCGTACTTCAGCATGGCGATGCGCTCGATGCCGATGCCGAAGGCGAAGCCGGAGTACTCGTCCGGGTCGATGTTGCAGTTCTCGAGGACTTTGCGGTTGACGACGCCGCCGCCCAGCACCTCGATCCAGCCGGTGTGCTTGCACAGGGGGCAGCCCTTGCCGTGGCACTCGAAGCAGCTCACGTCCACCTCGACGCTGGGCTCCGTGAAGGGGAAGTAGGAGGGACGCAGGCGGGTGCGGGTGTCGGCACCGAACATCTTCTGCACGAAGGTGTTCAGAGCGCCCTGCAGGTCGCCCAGCGTGATGCCCTTATCCACGACCAGACCTTCCATCTGGTGGAACATGGGGCTGTGGGTAGCGTCGGAGTCAGAGCGGAAGACGCGGCCCGGGATGAGCACCTTGATGGGAGGCTTCTGGCTGTCCATGGTGCGGATCTGGCCGCCGGAAGTCTGGGTGCGGAGCAGGAACTCATCGGACAGGTAGAAGGTGTCCTGCATATCGCGGGCGGGATGGTCCTTCGGGACGTTCAGGCGGGTGAAGTTGTGGTCGTCGTCCTCGATCTCGGGGGCATCTGCCACAGCAAAGCCCATGCCCGAGAAGACGTCGATGATCTGGTTGGTGACGAGGGTCAGGGGGTGCAGACCGCCCACGGCGCGGGTCTTGGCGGGCAGGGTGATGTCCACCGTCTCGGCGGCGTTGCGGGCAGCAAGCTCAGCCTGCTTCACCTTGTCGGCAGCGGCGTCATACTCGGCCTGGACCCTGGCCTTCAGTTCGTTGATGATCTTGCCCATGGCCGGCCGCTCCTCGGGGGCGACAGAGCGCAGATTCTTCATCAGGGCGGGGATCTTGCCGTTCTTGCTCAGATATTCCTGCCAGAAAGTTGCCAGCGTTTCTTTGGAAGAGACCTGGCCCAGGCTTTCTTCGGCCTGCTTTGCCAGCTCGTCGATCATTGCTTGCATGGATGTTCTCTCCTTCTCATTCGTGTTGTTCAGCGGACAGCAAAAAAGCTCCGTCCCCTGCCCCGGCCTCCTGAAAGGCCCGGCAAAAGGGACGAAGCTCTAAAAATTCACAGCTCCGCGGTACCACCCGGTTTCCGCCCGGCTCTTTCGCAAGCCGCGCGGCGCTCAAAACGCCGTAACGGGGCGCACCGTCCGGCCCTACTGTCGTTCAGGCCGGCCGCTCGGGAGCGAACTTCAGCCTGCGCCCGCGCGGAAGCCCTCTCAGCCGGTGAAGCTTCTCTCTTTGCTGCGGTGCGCCTGCCTACTCTCTCCGTCGCTGCGTTTGGAGTATTCAGGTCGTGGTCATTTTGATAACCGAGAACCATCTTATCACATTTTGGGGCGGTTTGCAAGCACAGCGGGCAGATTTTAAGGAATATCCGCATTTTTCTTGCTTTTCAGCAGTTATTATGGTATGCTGAGCTCAACGCTTTACGGAAAGGAGGGTACACCTGCGATGGGTTGGAACGGCTGTGTTTTCTTCAAAAAAGGAAACCCCTAAGCTTTTCCGGCTCGAAGTGTACCCTTTTATACCTTTCAGCAGAGCGTGGAGCATGATCTATGCGCCCCGCAGCTTTGCTATGGGGCGCTTTTGTTTTGCATAGGCGCTTTCCCTTTGTCAAAGCCTCTCCCCTTGGGAGAGGTGTCACCAAAGGTGACGGAGAGGGCAAGGCCGCTGACGGAGAAGCTCATATGCAGCGATACTCTTACTCTGACAAAGAGACAACTTCTCGCTGCGCAGAGGCTCTTCTCTACCGGGCTTGCCCTCTCAGGCGCTCACGCGCCAGCTCTCCCAAAGGGAGAGCCTTTTGGCCGAGGGAAGGCAGCAAACAGCCTACAAAGGGTACACATTTCTATCCATAATAATAGAAAGGGTGTTCCCCATGAACCTGAAAAAGCAGCTTGCCTGCATCTATACAAACAACTTCTTCTCCGGCCTGCGCATCGCCGACGCGGTGTGGGTGGCGCTGCTGGCCGCGCGGGGCTTCTCGCTGTGGGAGATCGGCGTTGCCGAGAGCGTGTTCCACATGGTCAGCCTCACCTTCGAGGTTCCCAGCGGCATGGCGGCTGACCTGCTGGGCCGCAGGAAGACACTCGTGGCCGGCGGGGTCTGCATGGTGCTCTCCAACCTCCTGATGGCCTTTGCGCCGGACCTCTTTTTCATCTGCCTGGCGATGGCGCTGAGCGCACTGGCCAACGCCATGTTCTCCGGCACCGCCTCGGCCCTGACTTACGACAGCCTCAAGCAGTGCGGACGGACAGACGACTACCTCCGGGTCTCCGCCAACTGCTCCCTGCTCTCCCTGCTGGCCACGGCTGTGGGGTCCCTCGCCAGCACGCTGGAACGGTTTCTCCGCTTTTCCGGTTTCTACCTGCTGAGCGCCGCCTTTGAAGGCACTGCCGCTGCCGCCACCGCCCTGATGACCGAGCCCATCGTCACCGAAATGCAGGCTCGCCGCGAAAAGCAGACCTTCCGCGACCTGCCCGGCCAGCTCGCGCGGCTGGTGCGGGACAGCATCACCGCTCTTCGCGCCACCCCGCTGGCGGCAAAGCTCATCGTCTCCGCCGCTGTCCTCTGCATCCCCAGCTACCTGACCAAGATGTTCGTCCAGCAGCGGCTCGTCGAGCTGGGCTGGCCCACAGCGCTGCTGTTCGTGCCGATGCTGCTGAGCGGGCTTGCCTCCATGCTGGGCGTTGAAGCGGCCCGGCGGCTCCATCCGAAGAGCCTGCGGCGGTTTTACGCCGTCTGCGCCCTGCTCTGCGGCGGGGGCTGCGCGCTGGTGGGTGCCGCCCCGGTGCTGGGCTGCATCTTCGGCTGTATGCTGGTGCAGGGCGTCATCGACGCCTACCTCCTGCATGAGGACCAGAAGCTCAACGATGTCATCCCCAGCGACCAGCGGGCCACCCTCATCAGCGTGGACGGCATGGTCTACAGCCTGCTCATGATACCCGCCAGCCCCCTCGTGGGCGCGGTGGGCGACGCCTTCGGGCAGGCCGGTGCGGGCCTTGCCGTGCTGGGCGTCCTCGTGGCCCTGACCGGCGCGGCGGCGCTTGGCCGGAAGACGCGCGCCTCCTGAGCAAAAAACGCACTGCCGGGTTTCTTGACAGATGTCCGGCAATGCGCTATAATAGCGATAGAAAAGGCACTGTGACAAGCGGTTTGGCCTCTTTCTAAGGATTTGGCTTTTTGAAAACCGTCACCTTGGCAGAGGTGGCGGTTTTACTTTTTGATTCGCAGTGTGAACGTGAGTCCAAACAAGTGAAACGTCAAAGTAATCGGCATCTTCTCACCTCCTTTCGGAAGTGAGAGACCAAACCGCCTACCGTATGTACAGCGCCTTACCGCCTTGCGGCGGCAGTATCAGTGTATCATAAACGCTGACAGAAAACAAGAAAATCCCCCACGAAAGTGGGGGATTTTCTCATGTTCGCAATCTTTTACTTCGCCAGCAGCTCATCCACCATGGCATCCATCTGCGCCTCAGCGGCGGCGTTGGAAGCAGAGCGGAGGGTGACGACGGCGTCACAGACGGTGATGTTCTTCATGCCGTCCAGCTCGGCGCGCATGAGCTTTGCAGCCATGGGCGCCCAGGTGCCGTTCTCCATCAGGGCGATGGTGCGGCTCTGGAATGCCTTGGTCTTGAGGTGGGCCAGCAGGTTCTCCATCGGCGGGAAGAGGAAGCCGTCATAGGTGGCGCAGGCCAGCACGGTCTTGCCGCAGCGGAAGGCCTCGGTGACGGCGTAGGAGACATCGACCCGGGTCAGGTCGATCTCCACCACCTTCGCCCCCTTGGCGCGGAGCTTTTCGGCCAGAATGTGGGCGGCGGCGCGGGTGTGGCCGTGGATGGAGGCGCTGGCGACCAGCACCTTCTCCGGCTCTTCGGCCTTATAGCTGGACCACAGATCGTAGTAGTTCAGGTACTTGCCAAGGTCGCCGGTGAGGACGGGGCCGTGGAGCGGGCAGATGGTCTTGATGTCCAGCGCAGCGGCCTTTTTCAGCAGAGCCTGCACCTGCGGGCCGTACTTGCCCACGATATTCAGGTAGTAGCGGCGGGCCTCGCTGGCCCAGTCGGCCTTCTCGTCGAACTTTGCCACCGCGCCGAAGCGGCCAAAGCCGTCGGCGGAGAAGAGGACTTTTTCGGTGGACTCATAGCTCACCATGACCTCGGGCCAGTGGACCATGGGTGCGAACACGAAAGTCAGGGTGTGAGCGCCCAGCGAAAGGCTCTCGCCGTCCTTCACGACGACGCGGCGCTCCTTGGCGATGGCCTCCGGGCCGAAGAACTGCTCCATATACTGGAAGGTCTTGGCGTTGCCCACCACCTGCATCTCGGGGTAGAGGGCGGCGAGGCGGGCCACATTCGCGCCGTGGTCCGGCTCCATGTGGTGGACAACGAGGTAGGCGGGCTTCTCCCCTGCCAGCGCCTCGGTGACGTTGGCCATCCACTCGTCGGTGGCACGCGCGTCCACGGTGTCGAGGATGGCGGTCTTCTCGTCCCGGATGACGTAGGAGTTGTAGCTGACGCCGGTGGGGACCGGGTACTGGCTCTCAAACAGATCGATGGTGGTATCGTCCACGCCCACGCCCAGAATGGCGCTGCTGATGTTCTTTACGCTCATAAGCACATTTCCTCTCTGTTATTGGTGTGTATGGTCTGCCATGGCCGGCAATTATTTTAAGAATCGTCTCAGTATAGCACAGTCTGCCGTCTTCGTCAACTATTTATCAGGCCGGATGGCCGAATGACGTTCTACTGCGGTAGGTTATATGACCAAGTTCCAATATAACAGCATACTTACGTTTATTATTTGAAGTTGGTCAGTTTGACCAAGTTGCTTTTGCTGACCAAGTTCCAACTTGGTCAGGCAGGTCGAAGTTGGTCACGTTGGCTAAGTTCATTTTGTGCCGTATCAGCGTCATTATTTCCCAACTTGGTCAGATATTTCGCTGGTCTCAGAGAGTGCTTTCGGCAGCTCGTTCATGTCGTCTATCTCCAAAAGGGCGCTGGCGCTGGCCTCGTCGAGGCTCTGGACGCTGCGCAGCTTCCGGCTGATGGCCCGGCTGCGGACGCCGATGAGCTGGTCCAGCTCTTCGTCGGTCTGGCGCAGACGCTGCTGCATCTTGGCGAGGCCCTGCCCGAACTTGTCGAACTCCGTCTTCACCGCGCCCAGCAGCTGCCAGACCTCGCCGGAGCGCTTCTGGATGGCGAGGGTCTTGAAGCCCATCTGCAGGCTGTTCAGCAGGGCCGCCATGGTGCTGGGGCCTGCCACGTTGACCTGATAGTCCCGCTGCAGCACCTCCAGCAGCCCCGCGTTCACCACCTCGGCATACAGGCCCTCGAAGGGCAGGAACAGGATGCCGAACGCCGTGGTATAGGGCGGCTCGACGTACTTTTCCCGGATGTCTCTTGCCTCGCTGCGGAGCACCAGCTCGAGGGCGTGGCGGGCATCCTCCACGGCCTGCGCGTCGCCGGAAGCGTAGGCGTCCTGTAAGTGGGCGTAGGTGTCGCCGGGGAACTTGGAGTCGATGGGGAGCCAGACGCTGCCGCCGTCTGCGCCCGGCATCCGGATGGCGTATTCCACCCGCTGGGTGCTGCCCGGGATGGTGGCCACGTTGGTGTCATACTGCTCCGGGGCGAGGATCTCTTCCAGGATCGCGCCCAGCTGGATCTCGCCGAGGATGCCGCGGGTCTTGACGCCCGAGAGCACCTGCTTCAGGCCGCCCACGTCGGCAGCGAGGGACTGCATCTCGCCAAGGCCCTTGTACACCTGCTCGAGCTGCTGGTTGACGGCCTTAAAGCTTTCCGTCACCCGCTTCTGCAAAGCGTCCTGAAGCTGCTCGTCCACCGTGTGGCGTATCTCGTCCAGCTTGCGGGTGTTCTCAGCCTGCAATGCCGTCATGCTCTCGACCATGGCGCGGCGCAGCTGCTCCATCTGCTGGTTGTTGGCCTGCTCGAGGCTCTGCAGACGCCGCTCCAGGATGCGCTGCTGGCTGTCCTGCCCCTGGCCGAGGGTGGTGCTCATGCTCTGCACAGCCGTCTGCAGCGTCTCGCTGACGCTGCGGATGGCGGCGTAGTTCTGCTGGGCGATGGCGTCCTGACGGGCGTTGAACTCTCTGGCCTGAGCGGCCAGCTGCTCTTCGAGCCAGTCTTTCAGCTCTTCGCAGTCGGCTTCGTCCAGCCCGCCGGTGGGGCGTCCGCTGCGGAAGAGCAGCACCGCCATCATCAGGCAGATGGCCACCAGCAGGACGGTATACAGCATTGCGAGAAATTCCATTTATTCTACTTCCTCAAACTTCAAAACTTCTTTGGTGGTCACGGTATCGTCACCGTACAGGCCCACGCCGTCGGCCTCCATCTCGCCGCTCTGGTTGTCGTAGGGGTCGCTGCGGAAGCCCAGCATCGGCGGGTCGAAGGGCGCTTCAAAGGCGCTGTTTGCCACCATGCGGCCCGTATCCAGACTGCCGAAATAGTGGCGGCGGAGCACTTCATCGCCCCGGCGGGCCATGGAGGCACCGTAGGAGCAGTCGGCATACATCCAGCCCCTGGGGGCGACGTAGAACCGCGCCCAGTCGTGACAGCCCGCGTCCCCCGGGGCCACTGCAAAGCCGCTCTCCCACCGGGCCGGGATGCCCGCGATGCGGCAGAGGGTGATGAAGGTCAGCGCCATGATGCCGCAGTCTCCCCGGCGGCTGCGGGCGCAGTTCTCGGCGATGGACTCATGGACGAAATAGGAGGGCTGGAAGTGATACCGGACGTTCAGGGTGACATGATCGTAGATGCGCTTCGCCTTCTCCGCCGGGCTGGCGATGCCCTCGGTGAGCTGAGCCGCCAGCGCCCGCAGGTAGGGCGTAAAGACGATGTGGGGCGCTTCCTCGCCGGTGTAGAGGTCGGGCTGCTCCGGGTCGGGCGTGAAGGAAAGCGGGTCGGCATAGACCGCCGTCTCACGGTAGCTGTACTCGGCCCCGAAGGTGCGGTTCTCGGTCAGGTCGGCCTCCCAGCAGACGGTGCGCTGGGGCGCGTCCTCGGCGGCGATATGGCCGGGCGTCTCGGTGAAGCGGTCCAGCGTGATATGGCTCTGGGACGGGCAGGCGGCAGGCAGAGCCAGCCATGCCCGGACGTGGACGGCGTCTCTGCCCTCGGCTTTCGCCTTTTCCAGCGCGGCGGCGAAGGCTTCGTCGGACATCCGGATGCTGGTGCGGAGGGTGATGTCGGCGCTGGCGCTCCCCTCCCGCTCCATCTTCTCGTGGAGGCGGTGACGCTCTTCGTTCTTGTTGTTGGGGGCATCCGGCGTCAGCTTCCGGGCGGCGAGGTCGGCGTGGGTGGCCAGCAGCGTCTCGGCGAACCGGGCCTGATACCGCTTCTCCCCTTCCACGAACCGCCAGTCCATCCGGCCCTCCCAGTCGAGCTTCTTAAATTCCTCTGCCGTGAAGTCCCTGACCCGCTCCTGCATCCGGGCGATGGCCTCAGCTTCCGTCCAGCAGTATTCCCCGGGCAGCCGGCGTATGATCTCCTTCTGGACAGTCAGGGCCTCCCGCAGGGCGTCCACACCGTGGGGCGTGGGGTTCTCGGGCGGGACATACCCCTCCGGCGGGGCGATGCCGTTGGATGCCGGGCCGTTCTGGGTCTTTGTCCAGTCCTCGGCCAGCAGCCGGTCGATGCGGGCGATGGCCTCCTGATAATATCCGGCCGCTTTCAGCCGGGCGATATCGTCGGGCAGGCCCACATTCAGGCTGCGGATGCATTCATTCCAGTCGTACATATTCTTTCCCTCCTGTTATTCCGAAACGCTCTGCCAGAACTCGGCAGCACGTTCCACCCAGCCCTCGGCGTCCGTCCCCACGCCGATGCCGATGCCATGTCTGGCGTTGTCGTAAACTTCCACCCGGTTGGGGACGCCGCTGGCTTCCAGTGCCTTTGCAAGGGTCGGCCCCTGCAGGGGGTAGACGAAGGCTTTCAGCATGAGGTCATTCCTGCCGTACCACAGGAAGGTGGGCGGATAGTCCGGCGTCACGAGCTTCGAGACGGTGTAGGAATAGTAGCGTCTTTCCAGCCGGTCGGTATCCATCAGGAGATGGTAGGCAGGCTTTGCCCCAAGGAAGTTGTTGATGGGGTAGACCAGCAGCAATACGCCGGGCTTCGGCACACCGTAGCGGCCCCAGCCCTTTTCCTCATTGCCGAAGACGCCTGCGATCTGTCCGC
>OJSP01003243.1_pt1 | contig 12060 bp, 11 predicted proteins | sample 1599561 | NCBI WGS metagenome assembly OJSP01 (sample SAMN04168659, study PRJEB22393) | human gut metagenome | biome: human gut microbiome; feature: stool | host: Homo sapiens | collected 2014-05-12
GCCCTCCGAATCTGCGCCTGTTCCAGCATCGTATCCTGGCGTCCCATCTTCGTCTTGATCGCCGCACGATCATTCAACGTATCAATAATCGCGTTTTTGGCATCTTCGATCGACTGGTTTAAACCTGCGACCCGGCTCTGGATGATTTCCAGTTCTGCTGCAGCGCTGTTGCGCTCTTCCTGCAGCTTTTCGAGCCGTTTTTGAATCTCGTTTCGCTGCTGCAGCAGCTTTTCTTTGTCGGCGTTTCGTGCGTCAATCTCCTTGCGCAGCGTCTCTTTTCTGCTCTGCAAATGTGCTTCATTGCCCCGGATGGAACGGATTTTTTCCTGCAGGACGGCAATTTCACCCTCCAGCTTTCCGCGCAGGACGGACGTATCTGTCAGCTGTGCCCGCGCCTGCTCCATCTGTCGTTCCAGCGCCTCGATCTGCGTTGCAATCCGGTCATATTCTTCCTTAATGCCCTCATATCGGGTCGTCGTATCCTTTAAATCTCCGTCTGCAATCCGGTATTTTTCTTCCGTATCGGAAAGCTGTGCCCGCGTTTTTTCACTTTCCAGCAAAAATACGTTAACGTCCAGCGCTTTCAATGTTTCCCGGTGTTTTAAATAAACCCTTGCCTTTTCCGCCTGTTTGCCCAACGGTTCGACCTGTTTTTCCAGCTCGGACAAAATATCGTTGACACGCACGAGGTTCTGCTGCTCGGATTCCAGTTTTTTTACGGAAGCGTCCTTGCGGCGTTTGTATTTTACGATTCCTGCAGCTTCGTCGAACAGCTCGCGGCGCTCTTCCGGGCGCCCGCTCAAGATCTTGTCGATCTGCCCCTGTCCGATGATCGAATAGCCTTCTTTCCCGATACCGGTGTCGTAAAACAGCTCGTTGACGTCTTTTAAACGACACGGTGTCCCGTTGATCAGATATTCGCTTTCGCCGGAACGGTACAGGCGTCTCGCCACCGTCACTTCATCATAGTCAATTGCCAGCTGATGGTCGCTGTTATCCAGCGTAATCGCCACATAGGCATAGCCCAGCGGTTTTCTCAATTCGGTACCGGAAAAAATAACGTCCTGCATCGTTGCGCCGCGCAGCTGCTTGATTCGCTGCTCGCCCAGCACCCAGCGCACGGCGTCTGCAACATTACTCTTTCCGCTGCCGTTTGGTCCGACAATACCGGTGATTCCGTTGTGGAACTGAAACAGGATTTTATTGGCAAAGGATTTAAACCCGTGTACTTCTATACTCTTTAAATACATATATTATAGGCTCCTTAGCACTTCCGAAGCTTCAGAATCGCTTCATAAGCCGCCTGCTGCTCCGCCGCCTTTTTGGTACGGCCATGTCCGCTGCCGATCACTTCCCCGTTTCTGACTGCATCAACCCAGAACGATTTGTTGTGATCCGGTCCTTCTTCTCCTTTGAGTTCGTAAGAAAACTCCCCATCGCCTTCTGCCTGCAGAATTTCCTGCAGCACCGTCTTGCTGTCATAGAACAGAATTTTATTTTCCAGATCGGATAAAATGAATCGATGGATAAAATCATGTGCCGCGTCAAAACCGCCGTCCAAATACAGTGCGCCGATCACCGCCTCCATCACGTCCGAGGTAATCGAATCGCGGTTGCGTCCACCGGTCGCCTCCTCGCCCTTTCCAAGCAACATGTAGCGTCCCAGCTCGATATCCCGTGCGCAGTACGCAAGCGCTGGCTCACAGACCATCGAGGAACGCAGCTTCGTAAGCTTTCCTTCCGGCATCTGCGGATTCTCATGGAAAAGAAAATCGCTGGAAATCAGCTCCAGCACAGCATCTCCCAAAAACTCCAGCCGCTCGTAGTCCTTTAATTTGTTGATTCTCTGTTCATTGGCAAAAGAGCTGTGAGTAAGAGCCTGTTTTAACAGACTCTTATCCCGGAACTGATATCCAATCTTTTTTTCCAGCTCACCTATCGTATATTCCTCAGTCATATTGTTCACTCGTTCCTTGTCTTTCTGATCAGCTCTACCGCTTCTCCGACGGTTTTGATCTTTTCTGCCTCTTCTTCTGGTATTGCAATTTCAAACGTCTCTTCAATTTCCTGAATGACCTGGTAAAGATCCAGGGAATCCGCACACAGATCGTCGATAAAATTCGTCTCCTCCGTCAGTTCCCGCGGATCTACGCTCAAAATCTCTGCCACGATCTGCTTCAGCTTTTCAAACTCCATACCCCTTATCCTTCTTCCTTTGCAGCTGCAATGCTGGCTGTAATTTTTCCAACAACATCCTGCTCCTGGAACGTGATGCACTGCAGAATCGTATTTTTAATTTCTACTGATTTGGAGCTTCCGTGGGTCTTTACAACAAGTCCCTTCAAGCCAAGCAGCGGCGCGCCGCCATACTCTTCCAGATCAAATGCCTTTAGGGTCTGCTTCAGTGCAGGTTTAACCAAAAGTGCGCCAATCTTTGAACGCAGGTTTGTCATCATGCCGCCCTTTACTTTTTTGATCAGGGTTGCGCCGACACCCTCGTATAATTTCAGGATTACATTACCGACAAATGCTTCGCACACAACGACGTCTGCCTTTCCTGCCGGGATATCACGTGCTTCGATACTTCCGATAAAATTGATATCTTTGCATTCTTTCAGCATCGGATAGGTTTCTTTTACCAGCGCATTGCCTTTTTCTTCTTCCACACCGATATTGACGATGGCAACTGTCGGGTTCTTTACTCCCATGACATTTTCCATGTAGATCGATCCCATTCTTGCAAACTGCACCAACTGGGAAGGTCTTGCATCCACGTTTGCGCCACAGTCAATCAGCAAAGAACAGCCATTTTCTGTCGGGATAAGCGGAGCCAGAGGCGGACGCTCCACGCCCTTTGCCCTGCCGACTAACACCTGTCCGCCAACTAAAACCGCGCCGGTGCTTCCCGCAGATACAAACGCGTCGCATTCGCCGTTTTTCACCAGACCTAAACCTTTTACAATGGAGGAATCCTTTTTGCCGCGGATCGCATTGACCGGAGGCTCGCCCGTCTCGATCACTTCGGAAGCGTGTACGACTTCAATCCGCTCTGCCGGATAGGAATAGGCTGCGAGTTCCTTTTTCACAACGTCCTCCTGTCCTACCAGAAAAACCTTCACGCGTTCATCTGCATGAACTGCCTCTACAACACCTTTTATAATCTCTGTCGGCGCGTTGTCTCCGCCCATCGCGTCCACAGCAACTCTGACCAGCTCTGCCATCTTAAAGTACCTGCCCTTTCTTGTTTTTGTTACAGTTCGTTCGTGCCTCTTTGCAAATGGCGTGGGTGAACTGTAACATCTTTTACTATACTAAAATACCGTAGAAAAGTCAATTTTCCTGACGTTTTCAGGCAAAAAAATGAGGCTCCCGGAAGATTCCGGAAGCCCTTTTGTTTGCTCGTCTGTTATTCATAACAATAGAATGCCCACAAAACGTGTATTCTATTATTTAAGCCTCAACCTTAACGATTTCGCGCTTGTTGTAAGAACCGCAGGCCTTGCAGACTCTGTGAGGCATCATCAGTGCGCCGCATTTGCTGCACTTCACCAGAGTGGGTGCGCTCATTTTCCAATTTGCCCGTCTCTTATCTCTTCTGGACTTGGAAGACTTATTCTTAGGACAGATAGACATCGTTACACCTCCTTATTCGCGTTAAAGACATCCATGATTGCCGCCATCCTCGGATCGGGAACAAAAGTATCGCAGCCGCATGCTCCCGTGTTCAAATCCTTCCCGCAGACAGGACACAGTCCCTTGCAGTCTGGTCTGCACAACACCTTCATAGGCCAGCTTGTCGTAATCTCATTATCGATCAGACTATCTATATTCAGCGAGTAACCTTCCATAAAAGCTTCCTGCTCTTCCAAAGCATCCTGATCAGCACGGTCAGGTGCCACCAGCTTCTGTACGATGGAAAGATCAAACGGAACTTCTACTTCTTCCAGGCATCTGTCACAGGGAATTCCTGCCACAAACTGCAGCTTCGCTTCCACAAGTGCTTCGCCCTGCGCGGTATTCGTCAGCTTCAGCAAAAGCTTACTGCTGCTCTTTACCGGATAAGAGCTTCCATCATGTGTAATCTCTGCAGTCTCCCACGCAAACTCCTGCGTAAGAACTTTGCCTTCGGATGTAAAAACATCTGTCACATTCACTAACATAGTATACTCCTAACGACATGGCAAAATCCAAACGGACTTCGTCCATACTCATACGATTATACAGACGCCTTTTGCCTTTGTCAAGATAATTTTCACTAATTCTTTCCGCTTACTTTTTTACGATTCCGTGTTCCATCAAGAAATTCTCCCAGACCTGATAATATTTCGCTTTCAGGTGGATCTGGTCGAATGTCCAATCCGCGTATAAATTGCCGTTTTCATCGCAGACCGCTTCGTTGACGTCAATATAAAAAACATCCTTTCCGTTTGCGAGTGTTTCGATTTCCACATTGCGGATATTGATGTTTGTGTTATTAAATACTGGATCAGAAGCGTTTTTCTGCCCCGCCACGCGCATGATTCCCTGCACGAAAATAATCGCATCCGGCTGCAGCTCCCGAATCTTATATACCGCCCTCGCATAGGCTTCAAAAAATGATTCCGGCGTTCCCGTGCCCATCTCGTTGATGCCGATCATCAGATAGACTTTTTTGAACTGGTGTCTGGAAAGTGCCTGCTCCAGCGTCAGCTTTTCATCGCCTTCCCGGATAAAATCCTTCGGTTTTTCAAATAAATTATAGACCGTCAGAGATGTCTTGCTGTAAAAGGTCGCCACATCTGCCAGGTTGCTGTACTCGTAGAGCCCCTGTGTCCGGGAATCCCCGATAAACACGGCGTCCGCAAAATACTCCTTGTCCACATGAGTAAATTCAAGCGGCTCCTCCTCTGCTTCCTGCGTCTCTTCTGCCGCCTTGCCTGGCACAGCATTTCCGCTTACGCCTGCCTCATTTTCGTCTCCGGTTCCGTTTTTATGATCTGCATCCCGGTCAGCATTCGCCATCTGTCCGGCTTTTTCTCCCCCGTTTTCTTCATTCGTCTGCAGCGCAGTTTCCTCCGTTATTCTGTCTTTTTGCACATCTGCAGCATCCATCGCCGCCGTCTGTACGCTCCTGTCACTCCACGGATAAACGCTCTGTTTTAAATCTATAAAAACAGACGCCAACGCAGGCTGCTTCCAGCTCGCCGGATTTTCTATTTCGCCGGATTTTACCCCATTAGCAACCCCGGCTCCCTCTATCACCAGTCCGCTGACAATCACTGCAGCCAACAGTGGACATTTTTTCCAAAAGCTCATATTTTCTCCATTCTGCAGGTGCTGTCGCGCCAATGAACCCGCACACAATCCTATCTTTTTTAAAAGTTCGCATACATGAACGGGTTGTTCGCCGCATTCGCCATCCGATATACGCTGTACCAGAAAACAACAAACAGTGCAGCGACTACTATCACATTTTTCCTGTGTTTTTCACACCACCGGTAAACCTGCGGGATGCAAAGCAAAATGCCGCCGACAAGCTCCGGAATAAACAATGTCAGTTCTTTTGCGAAATCCCCGGGATTGACCGCGCTGCCCACGCCAAAGAACGGGAACAGCCGTGCGAAATAAACGCCGATTTCCGGCAGGGTCGGAATTGCAAACACCATCCAGGTCAGTGGAATCACAAACAGTACATATGCATGGGATAAAATTTTGCTCTTTTTCAGCCATTTTCCGATCCACAGCTTTTCTATCACGACCAGTAATCCCAAAATCATCCCCCACAGGATAAAATGCAGTCCGCCGCCATGCCAGAAGCCGGTCACCGCCCATACGAGCAATAGGTTGAATACCGTGCGCAGCGTTCCCTTCCGGTTGCCTCCCAGCGGGATATAGAGATAGTCCCGAAACCACGAGCCGAGCGTCATGTGCCAGCGACGGTAAAATTCGCTGACAGAGCGGGACGAATACGGCTGGTCAAAGTTTTTGATCGCCGGAAGCCCGATCATCCTGCCGATTCCGACTGCAATCAGGGAATACCCCGCGAAATCAAAATAGAGCTCCATCGAATAGGCTGCCGCGCCCAGCCATGCAAGCGGCGTCGAAATGCTTTCAAAGCCGATCGTCTGGATATCGTTCCACAAAAAGCCCAGCCGATCCGCCAGCAGCACCTTCATGCCCAGTCCGGCAATGATATATTTCAGCCCGTCTTCTGCCCTTGCCGCCTTCCAGACACCGAACTGCTGCGCCTGTTCCATCTCGCCATATCGCATAATCGGTCCCGAAACGATCTGCGGGAAACAACACAAATATGCGCCAAACCGGAGAAATGAACGCTCCGCGTGCCCGCTTCTGTACACATCAATCAAATAGGAAATGCTTTTAAACGTATAAAAACTAATTCCCACCGGAAGCAGCATATTTTCCTCGAACACATTGGAAAGCTTGAAAAAGATCAGAAGCGACGCGTTGCACAAAACGCTGACAGCCAGCCAGAATTTGCGCTTCTTGACAGTTTGGGGGCTGGTCGTGTTTCTATAGGGCTCCTCTTTCCTCTGATCTACGGTTTCCTCGAAAATCTGCAGTTCGTTCCAGTTTATGTTTTTCCTGCGAAGCCCCCTCACACCCGGATGCTCCTTTTTTCTATGAAGCCCCGACCTTCTTTTGCCGTCTGCATCCGGCTCCGTCGCCAGACCGTACCCGAACAGCCAGTTGACAACCGACATTCCGAGCAAAATCAGCACATGTACAGGATCTCCGAGGGCATACAAAATCAAGCTAAACGCAAACAGCACAAACATCCGAAACCGCTTCGGAACCGCATAAAAAAGGATCAGGAAAAGCGGCAGATATCGAAACAGAAATTCCAGACTGCTGAATACTAAGGTATGCAAACTTTCTAAATTTCCGATTTCAATTCCTGACATTTTTCCTGATCCCGTCCTTTATTTTCTGACTGGACGCCTTATTTGCCCTTTACAATCGCAAGGGTATGTCTGGCAATCTCCAGTTCTTCATTTGTCGGAATCACAAGCACTTTGGTCTTTGCAGATGGCGTCGAAACGATTCTCTCCTTGCCCCGGATATTGTTGGCTTCCTTATCCAGCTCTACGCCAAGATGTTCCAGATACGGGCTGCAGATCAGCTCACGGATAACCGGGCTGTTTTCGCCGATTCCCGCTGTAAAGCAGATCGCATCCGCACCATTTAATTCTGCCGCATATGCACCGATATATTTTGCAACCCGAAGGACAAACGCTTTGATCGCCCTTGTCGCAGCCGGATTATTTCCTTCCAGATAAGCGTCTTCCAGATCTCTGAAATCAGAGGAAAAACCATCTGAAAGTCCAAGCACACCGGATTCCTTGTTCAAAATTCTCACTACTTCGTGGATGTTCTTACCATCCTTACCTGCCATCATTTCCAGTACACCAGGATCTACATCACCGCTTCTGGTGCCCATAATCAGACCTTCCAGCGGAGTCAGTCCCATGGAGGTATCTATACATCTGCCGCCCTTTATCGCAGATACGGACGCACCGTTTCCAAGGTGGCAGATAATCAGTTTTAACGATTCATACGGCTTGCCCAGGATATCCGCCGCACGTCTGGAAACGTACTGGTGGCTCGTGCCGTGGAAACCGTATCTTCTGATTCCAAACTGTTTGTAATAACGGTAAGGAATCGCATATAAATAAGCCTCTTCATCCATCGTCTGATGAAAGGCAGTATCAAATACCGCTACCTGAGGAACACCCGGCAGCTGTAACTCACAATCTTCAATTCCCTGCAGGTTCGCCGGATTATGAAGAGGCGCCAGTACGGTACATTCCATAATCGCTTCTTTTACCTGCGGTGTGATCAGGGTTGCTTCTGAAAAATGCTCGCCGCCGTGTACAACACGGTGTCCGACTGCACCGATCTCGGACAGTTCTTTTACCGCGCCGTCTTCCGGATTCGTCAGTGTCTGCAGCATCAGACGGACAGCATCCTTATGATCTGCCATCGGAGCGTCCCATTTACGCTTTTCATGACCGGTCAGTGTGTAGCTGATCCGGCTGCCAGCGATACCAATTCTCTCACATAATCCTTTCGCTGTCAATTCTTCTGTTTCCGAATCGATTAACTGGAATTTCAGCGAAGAACTTCCGCAATTTATGACAAGAATTTTCATTTTTGTATACCCCCGTTCGTGTTATTTGAATCTCACCTCTCCATAATAACAAAAACCATCCCAATTTACAACTAAAACCGAGACGGTTTGCACAATTTTATTCCCAGCAGGCTGTTAGACTCACGGGCTCGCACCGGCACACTTTACTTCCTGCTGCGCAGGCTGCCCGTTCGTTAATGATGCAAAAAAAACAAATGCCGCCCTATACGGGCGGCGTTTATTTTTCTATTGTATCAATTATGTCGTGAGCATAGCTCACTCGGTAACTTCGCCGTTCTTCAATCATGCAAGCATGCTGACTCACTTGCGCGCGTTACATGAGCTGTGCCTGAACAGCAGTTAATGCTACTACTCCGACGATGTCTTCCCAGGAACAGCCTCTGGACAGGTCGTTTACGGGCTTTGCGATACCCTGCAGCATTGGCCCATAGGCTTCCGCCTTTGCCAGTCTCTGTACCAGCTTGTAGCCGATATTGCCGCAGTCCAGGTTCGGGAAGATCAGAACGTTTGCCTTACCTGCAACTTCGCTGCCGGGCGCTTTGGATTTTGCAACAGAGGGCACAATCGCTGCGTCAGTCTGCAGTTCGCCGTCCAATGTCAGTCCGGGATACTGTTCGTGTGCAATTTCTACCGCTTTTACAACCTTATCTACCAGAGGATGCTTTGCGCTTCCCTTGGTGGAATGGGACAGCATCGCGATAATCGGTTTTGCGCCGACAAGGGTCTTAAAGCTCTTTGCACTGGTGTCTGCAATCGCTGCAAGCTCTTCAGCGGTCGGATCCTGATTCAGGCCACAATCTGCAAACAGGAACGTACCGTGCTCGCCGTATTCACAGTTGGGTACATCCAGAATAAAGAAACCGGATACCAGCTTTACACCGGGTGCGGTCTTTAAAATCTGCAGCGCCGGACGCAGGGTATCTGCGGTTGCATGGCATGCACCCGCCACCATTCCGTCTGCATCATTTGCTTTTACCATGATAACACCAAAGGTCATGTTATCGGTCAGCAGAATCTGACGTGCCTTTTCGGGCGTCATTCCCTTATGCTTTCTCGTTTCATATAATAACTGAACGTATTCGTCCAGCTTCTCACATTTCGTAGGATCGATCACGCGCACACCGGTCAGATCAACTTCCAGCCATCCTGCACCATCCATGATCTTTTCTTCATTGCCAACCATAATAATGTTGGCAATCCCCTCTTCGATAATATGGGATGCTGCGATCAGCGTTCTCTTGTCATTCGTCTCCGGAAGTACGATCGTCTTTCTGTCCGATCTGGCTTTTTCTTTGATGATGTCAATATAAGACATTCTGCTTCTCCTTTCATTTTCTGATTTTCACGTTTTCGTTCTCAATGTCTGATAGATAAATTATAACATTTTCCCCATTCGAGACAAGGCAAATTTCTCAAATCTTTGTATAAAATGAAGGACACAGTTCACTCGTAGATCTCTATAAGCAGATTTCATGCTTGCATGAAAAGATGCTTGTAGAGATCTACGAAGGAAGCGCCATTTCATGAGCAAACAGGAGCTGCGCAGCAGCGAAAAAGCAGCGAAGCTGCGTTTTTTTGCGAATGATGTGACGCGGACGAACTGGGCAAACCAGCTTCGGACACAAAAAAACTGCCGCCGGCAAAACCTGCCGGCAGCAGTTTTTCATGTTTCTTATAAAAGTTTGTGCAGCTTACATCATACCCATGCCGCCTGCACCGCCGGCGGGCATTGCAGGAGTGTCTTCCTTAATGCTTGCAACAACGGATTCGGTTGTCAGCAGTGTGCTTGCAACGCTGGTTGCGTTCTGCAGAGCGCTTCTGGTAACCTTTGCAGGGTCCAGAATACCTGCGTCGATCATATTTACATAAGTCTCATTCAGGGCATCGAAACCGAAGCCGATCGGGGACTCTTTTACCTTGTTGATGATAACGCTGCCTTCCAGGCCTGCGTTTGCTGCAATGTGGTACAGAGGTGCTTCCAGGGCTTTGAGTACGATTCTTGCGCCTGTCTTTTCATCTCCGTCCATACCTTCAGCCAGTTTGGAAACTTCCTTGGATGCATGGATATATGCAGATCCGCCGCCTGCGATAATACCTTCCTCAACTGCTGCCCTAGTAGCTGCAAGAGCGTCTTCCATACGCAGCTTCGCTTCCTTCATTTCTGTCTCGGTTGCAGCGCCCACACGGATAACCGCTACGCCGCCAGCCAGCTTCGCAAGTCTTTCCTGAAGCTTCTCTCTGTCAAAATCAGAAGTGGTCTCTTCGATCTGTTTCTTAATCTGGGAGATTCTTGCCTGGATTTCATCCTTGCTGCCTTCGCCGTCAACGATAACTGTATTTTCTTTCTGTACCTTAACGGATTTCGCACGTCCCAGGTCTGTGAGCTGGGTTTCTTTCAAATCAAGGCCCAGTTCCTCGCTGATTACCTTGCCGCCTGTAAGGATAGCGATATCCTGAAGCATTTCTTTTCTTCTGTCGCCATAGCCGGGAGCCTTAACAGCTACAACGTTGAAGGTTCCGCGCAGTTTGTTTACAATCAGGGTGGTCAGCGCTTCGCCTTCCACATCCTCAGCAATAATTAACAGCTTGGCGCCGCTCTGTACAACCTGCTCCAGCAGAGGAAGGATTTCCTGGATGTTGGAGATCTTTTTATCTGTAATGAGGATATAGGGATTTTCCAGAATTGCTTCCATTTTGTCCATATCTGTGCACATATAAGCGGAAACATATCCTCTGTCGAACTGCATACCTTCTACCAGGTCGAGTTCTGTCATCATGGTCTTGCTTTCTTCGATGGTGATAACGCCGTCTCCGGAAACTTTTTCCATAGCGTCTGCTACCATTTCCCCGACTTCGTCATCTCCTGCGGAAATAGATGCAACTCTTGCGATCTGCTCTTTGCCATTGATCTTGGCGCTCATTTTAGCAATAGCTTCCACTGCGCATTCGGTGGCTTTCTTCATACCCTTTCTGAGGATAATCGGGTTAGCGCCTGCTGCCAGGTTCTTCATTCCTTCGTTTACCATTGCCTGAGCCAGGACAGTTGCTGTCGTTGTACCGTCGCCTGCTACATCATTGGTCTTGGTGGCAACTTCCTTTACCAGCTGTGCGCCCATGTTTTCGAAAGCATCTTTCAGCTCGATTTCCTTTGCGATGGTTACACCGTCGTTTGTGATAAGGGGAGCTCCGTAGGATTTATCAAGAACTACGTTTCTTCCTTTCGGTCCAAGTGTTACCCTGACGGTATCTGCTAACTGATCTACGCCGGCTTCCAGAGCTGCACGGGCTTCTGCGCCGTATTTAATTTCTTTTGCCATGATTCAAACGCCTCCTGAATTTATGATTTTGGTTTCGTGTCTGCTTATTCAATTACTGCAAGAACATCGGACTGCTTTACGATGATGTATTCCTGATCGTCATCCAGCTTAACTTCCGTACCGGCATATTTGGAATAGATTACCTTGTCGCCGGCTTTCACTTCCATCTTAACTTCTTTTCCATCGATTACTCCGCCGGGGCCTACGGCAATAACTTCTGCCTGCTGGGGTTTTTCTTTGTTCTGTCCGGGAAGAACAATTCCGGATTTTGTTGTCTCTTCTGCTTCTAACTGCTTCAAAACGATTCTGTCACCTAAAGGTACTAATTTCATAAAAATGCCTCCTTAATGAATTCTTTCTTTCACCGGTTTTATTTTGTTGTTAGCACTCATCTTGCTTGAGTGCTAAACACTATACATATATTATGTTTTTGGTTTATTTTATGCAACGCCCTTTACAAGACTAAAAATGTTGTTTACTCAATATATCTTAATTTATCTCTTGTTTTCTCTCTTTTTCTTAATTTCACCGTTTTTTATAAATTTATTATAAACAAATTCCGGTGTTTTCAAACCTTAATACAATGAGGAT
>OJSP01003245.1_pt1 | contig 12052 bp, 6 predicted proteins | sample 1599561 | NCBI WGS metagenome assembly OJSP01 (sample SAMN04168659, study PRJEB22393) | human gut metagenome | biome: human gut microbiome; feature: stool | host: Homo sapiens | collected 2014-05-12
AGCCGAGTCGTGCGCGAATCTCCTTGACGACTTCGCCGGCTATCTGCGCGGCCGAGCCTTCGAGTTCTAGGCCGTTGATCCATGCGAGGCTCCGTTCGGCGGACATGTCGCACACGTCCGCGATGGACTCGTCGCCCACGGTGACGGCAAGCACTTCCGGACGCAGACGCCGCCCATGGCACGCCTGGCATGGCACCTCGCGCATGTACGACTCGTAATACTGCTTCATCTGGTCGGAATCGGTCTCGTCATGCCGGCGCATCAACGTGCGCACCACGCCTTCGAAACCGGTGGAATACTCGCGCATGCGACCCCAACGGTTGCGGTACGAGACCTGCACCTTGAAATCGCGGCCATACATGATGGCGTCGCGCGCGTCCTTGGGCAGATCCTTCCAAGGCGTGTCCAGGTCGAAGCCCATCTCATCGCCGAGTCCCTCAAGCACATGGCGGTAGTATTCGCCGGTGCCTTTGGTCATGCCCCACGGTTCGATGGCGTTCTCGTTCAGCGTCTTGTCCGGATCGGGAATGACCAGTTCGGGATCGATCTCCAGCTTGTATCCGATACCCGTGCATTCAGGGCAGGCGCCATACGGCGCGTTGAAGGAGAAGGTGCGCGGTTCGATCTCGTCGAGTTCCAGCTGATGGCCGTTCGGGCAGGCGCGTTTCTCGGAGAACGGCTTGCGACGGTCCGGATCCTTCTCGTCCAAATCGACGAAATCGGCGACGACCACGCCTTTGGAAAGCTTCAACGCAGTTTCGATGGAATCGGTCAGACGCTGGCGGATACCGTCCTTGACCACCAGACGATCCACCACCACTTCGATGGTGTGCTTCTTCTGCTTGGCGAGCTTGATGTCATCGGACAATTGCCGCATCTCACCGTCGATCAGCGCACGTGCGTAACCATCGCCACGCAGCAGTTCGAGCAGATCCTCGAATTCGCCCTTGCGGCCGCGCACGACCGGCGCGAGAATCTGGAAACGCGTGCGTTCCGGATACTTCAGCAACGTGTCCACCATCTGCTGCGGTGTTTGCGCGCTTACCAGGGCGCCGCATTCCGGACAATGCGGAATGCCGGTGCGGGCGAACAGCAGTCGCAGATAATCATAGATCTCGGTGATTGTGCCGACCGTCGAACGCGGATTGCGGTTCGTGGTCTTCTGGTCGATCGAAACCGCGGGGCTCAGCCCCTCGATGAAGTCGACGTCCGGCTTGTCCATCTGCCCCAGAAACTGGCGCGCGTACGCCGACAGCGATTCGACATACCTGCGCTGGCCCTCGGCGAACAGCGTATCGAACGCCAACGAGGATTTGCCCGAACCCGACAGGCCGGTGAACACCACCATGCGGTTGCGAGGAAACTCCAAGTCCACGTTCTTGAGATTGTGCTCGCGAGCGCCTTGGATGGTGATTTTGAGGTCGTTGGGTAGGTGGGTGAGGTCTGCTATGAGTGAGTCGCCTGTTGTTTTCATGGGGGCTTTTTTGATTTCGCGTGTGAGGAATGCGTCGCTGGTGAGTACGCGTTCGACCACGACTTCGTTGTGTGTCGTGTTGTTGCGTTTGGTTGTCATGGTGTTCTTCCGCTTGGTGTTGCCTGTTCTGTTGTATAGGATAGCGTATTTTTGTTGTGGTTTCGAACAGGTGTTCTATTTGGTGTTGTTGTTTGGTATGTCGTTGCCGGGTATGTCGATTGGCCAGTGGTGTTGGTCGTGCAGGATGGTTGTGTCGTCGCGTATGGGGATGCGTTCCTGTTCGATGCGTAGGTATTGGATGTCTGTTCCTGTGCAGAGTGTTTCGTAGAGTTTGCGTTCTTCGGTGGTGAGTCCGGGTGTGGGTTGTGGGGTTTGTGTGGTGAGGGGTTTGTTTTTGGCGTCGAGTTGGGTGCCGTATTGTTCGTATGTCCGGTATGCGGTGGTGTCCATCAGTATGGATGTGCATGGGATGCCGGTGGCGCGTAGTTTGGAGAGGATGTCGAGTCCGTTGGCGTCCATGTCGCCCCAGTAGATGATGTTGGGGATGGTGGTGAGCCATGGCAGGAGTGTTGTGATGTGTGATGTTGCGGCGTATCCGTTGCCGAGGATGCAGATGGCGTGTTCGACGGTGGGCATGGCCTGGTAGGTGTCTTTGTTTTCGATGATGATGGCGTGTTCGATGTCGGTTGGCTGGTTGCGGACCCATGGTTGGGTGACGATGAGGTCGGGTTGGTCGTGGTGTTCGGCGTCCATGAGGCGTAGTCGGAGTTCGTTCGGGCGTTCCTGGAAGGTGAGATTGTCTTGTCCGGTGAGCTGGCATATCGCTTTGCGGCGTTGGGAGTTGGGTGTGCCGAGCCATTTGGCGCTGAATCCTGGGATGGGCGCCATGCGTGGGGTCATGGTGTGGCAGTCGTGGTTTGCGAAGTAGTGGGCGGCTTGGATGACGAGGTGGAAGTCGGTGTCGTCGTGGTCTTTGAGGGTTTTGGCGACGTTCATGGCGTTCGCCGGTTCGAGGCCGAATTCTTTGGCGAGCGCGCTCATGCGGTCGTGTTCGCGTAGGTAGCGTTCGCGGGTTTGTTTGGTGGCGATGCGGAGGGCGGTGTCGAGGTCGGGTATGGTCACGGAGTCGATGAGCGGGCTTTTTTGTTGGATGAGTCCGCTGGAGACGATTTTGGTTTTTTCGCTGGTTTCGCAGTGGTGTTGCCGCGCCCAGTCGCGGATGGTTTCGTTTTGGGCGCGGATTTGGTTGTAGTGCTGCTCTAGTTCGGCTTGTTTGGGCAGTCGGATGGTTTTGCGCAGTGGCCAGGATTCGTCGGTGTCGTACATGTGCCTGGTGAGGTGGGCGTCGACGTATTCGTCGAGTTTCCGGCGGATGTCCGTTTCGCTTGTGGTGTTTCTGGCCGCTGCCATATTATGCCTCCGTCGCGGGTTGCGTCTGCTCGACGGTGGCGTCTTGTGTTTCGGCTTGCGTTGCCGGCTCGCGGTCGAGCTCCTGCAGGTACGAGTTGCCGGTTGCGGGATCCTTGTATGCCACGTACGCTTTGTCTGCGATGCTGAGGATTTCGGCGGTTTTGCTTTCCGGCGCGGATACGATGATCTGGAAGCCGAGGCGCGGCAGCACGGTCAGGGCGCGTTTCGTGTAGCGTCCGTCGGCTTTGATGAGGGCTTCGTCCAGGAACAGTGTGGTGTAGGTGGGCTTGCTGGTCAGGTCGCCGCCGAGCAGGTAGATCAGGGCCGCGCCGTAGACGAACGAGGTGAGTTCCTGCAACGCGCCGCCGGACTTGCCGCCGGTGGAGCTGATGCGTTCGTCGGGCAGATCGTTATGGTGCACGATCGCGTAGAACGAGCTGCGCACGCGTGGATCGAGGTTGCGCGCACCGTATTCCTTGATGCCGTTCGTGTCGCGGATCTGGCCGAGTTCCGCCTGGAGCCTGCCGATGAACGTTTCGCAGCCTGCGAACGCCTTGCGCGTCTCCATGGGATTGCTGCGCGCGTTGCGTGTCCAATCGTCGAGCTTCGACATGATGCGGCCCAACGAGGATTTGAACTGCCGGTCGATCGGGTGGAAGTCCACGTGGAGCGAGAGCCTGCCGCCGCGGGGGCCGAACTGTTGGCCTTTGAGCATGCCGTTGATGCGGTCGAGCTGCTCCCTGACGTTCTCCTCGTCGGTGTTGAACGCGCGGTTGAGCTGTTGGAAGCTCATATACAGCTTTTCGACGCTGTTCGCATACTCCTCGTCGGTCGCGGCGCGGGTGACGAGCATGTTGAGGTTCTTGAGCTCGTCAAGGAAATACGGATAGTCCTCCACGCTCGCCATGACGGTGTCGCCCTCCGTGGAATGGTGCTTCAGATAGTCGCCCATGGCGCGTTCCGTGTCGGCGCGCAATTGGACGGCACGCTCGTCGATCTGCTGGAGTCTCGCACGCACGGTGTTGCCGATTCTGCGCAGCACGCGCACGTCGAACGGCGCCGTCCCCTCACGGTCGAAACCGCCGGCGATGCGCTGCGGCCGTTCCTGCGGACGCGACGTGTCGAAACAGGTCTCATACGTGTCGGCCAGCAGATTCGACACCATGTCGGACAATGCGGCATCGTCGAAATCGGAGTCGCCATGCATGTCGAGCCATGCCTGTTCGGCATGGACGGCATGCTGCGCGTTTTCCAATTCCGCTTCGGCACGGTACCTGTTCTTGCCCTCGTCGTCCTTCTGCCGTAGCAGCTGTTTCAACTCGTCCTGCAATTGTGCCAGTTCCGGATCGCTTTCGATCCGTTCGATCTGCAGACGGATCCGTTCCGCCTTCGTCTCGAGCCCGTCCACGTCGATCTTGCCCCATGGCAGATCCGCGACGGTCAATGCGAGCTCATGCTCGTCCTGCAGCAGAGTCATGGCGTTGGCCATCTGCCTGCCGCGGCGGTCGGCGTCCTCCAACGCCCGTTCCGCCCCGTCAAGCTGGCGTTCCAATTCGGCCAGATACCGTTCGTTCACGAAGCCGATGACCTGACGCAGGCCTTTGACGCCATGGAATCCACGGTCGCCGGATTTGATCTGCCCGTCGACCTGCACCTGCCGTTCGGCCCGGTCCATGTCGTCGATCGCCTCCACGCAACGCGCGTCGAACCGTTGCGACGCGGTCTGCTCCTTCAACCATCCGACGAACGGCGAATCCTCCTTGTACCGCAGCTTCGACGACATCCACCCCTCGTTGCAGGCCGAATCGTATTGCGCGTCGGTATCGACGAAACGCCAGGCACGCCGCGTCATACGCGTCGGATCGATCGCGCTGACCTTCGCGGCGAACCCCTGCTCATGCCGCTTGTCCACGAGAATGGTCTGCGCGATGGGCGCGTACGTGACGTCCATCGCCAGACGCCATTGCTCGTCCCCCTCGTCCACGTCCATCAGTTCGGCCACGTACGGCAGTTCCGTCTCGTCCAAGCCCGTCGCCCGTGCGATGAGCGTGCGCGCATGGTCCATGTCGTCGCTGATGCGCGTCCTGTGTTCGATCTTGCGCCGGTAATCCTGCCTCAACAGGTCGCGTTCGCCCTGCCGGGCGTGACGTTCCACCACCATCCGCTGGTATTCGGATCGCGCGTCTTCCAAACGCTTGTCGTACGTGTCGAGCGACAAGGCGAGCGCGGCGCGTTTGGCGTTCCATGTCTGCTCGTCGGCGGGGAGTCTGCCTTCGACGCGTTCGAACCGTTCGGCGATGGCGTGCCGTTGTCTGCGCGCCTCGTCGGCGTCCTGGCGTGCGCGTTCGAAGTCCTTGCCGAGTTGCTGCAGGCTGCCGCCGTCGATGCCGTTCATGCGTTCTTTGACGGCTTCGATTTGCGTGTCGAGTTCGTCGATGCGCTGCTGAGACCGGTCGATGGCGTCCTGGGATTCCTTGGCTTTGCGTTGCGCCGATGGCAGTCCGGCGTGTACTTCGCTGGCCATGCGCGACCATGTCCATGCGGCGAGCGTCGTCTCGCCTTGCTCTCGGTCGGGGTCGATGGGCGTGTATTCGCGGCGTTCGCTGGCTTGTTTGGCGTATTCGCCGTAGCGGGCTTGTATGTCCTGCAGGATGGCGACGCGTTCCATTTTGTCTTCCATGCTGTGGAAGTTCTCGCTGAACCGGTTGTAGTCGTCGACGGTTTCGCGGGCGAGCCGGATGGATTCGGGCACGTCGAGCACGCCCTGTTTGAAGATGTCGTCGAGTTTGGAGGGCGCGTCGGCGGATTGGATCTTGTGCAGGAGCCTGCATGCTTCGGCGCTTAGGCCCATGTCCTGCCAGATGGAGGCGTGGAACGCCTGCGCGTTGACGTGCGTCGTGCATCCTGGGTAGGTCTGTTCCATCAGTCCTCGCGTGAATGACGTGTCGCGGTGCCGGTCCATGAGGCGCGGGTCGATGGTCTGGTTCCAGGTGACGTATTGGCGGCGCAGTCCGTCCGGCCCGTCGCCTGCGGTCAGGTAGAGGAATTTTGCGCAGGACAACAGTCCGCCGTCGCTGCGGTTCGCGTATGTGTCGACGATCGCGCCCCAGATGTTCTGCGGGGTGCCGTCCGCGTCCCTGCCGCGCAGGAAGATCGGGGTCTCACCGTTTTCGCCGTCGCTGATGCCGATCATGCCGCGCAGGTACGTGTAGTCGTTGCGTTCCGAACGTCCCGAATTCGACGCCTTATTGTAGGGGGTGCCGGATGGGTAGAGCAGCGAGATCTGCGCGTCGACGAGCGTGGATTTGCCCGATTCGCTCGCGCCGGCGAGCAGGGTCACCGGCATCGCATCGTCCATGGACGGGCGGAACACGTGGTAGCCGCCGTAGGAGCCCCAGTTGACGATCTGCCGGCTTTGCAGCATCCAACGGTCGGAAACGATTTTCATGCCGTCTTCCATCAGTGTTCCCCTCCATCAAAAGCGTCATCGGCCGAATCGAAATCGAACGCGTCCTGCTCGACGCCGGATGAAACCGTCCCGGTCGAATCGGAAGTATCGCCACCATCCGCGCCGATGGACGAATCGTCATAACCATCGCCATCCGCGTCTTTCATACCATCGCCGTCCGTATCATCGGAGCCGAGCCACCGGTCGGCGAGCTTCTGGTCGAGCACCATCGGCACCAATGGCGTGAGCACGTACATGTTCTCGTCCCCCGTTTCCGCGAGATACCCGTAGGTGCGCATGCGCGAGATGACGGACGTGATCTTCTTCGCCGTGCCCTCCTCGTCGTTGCTGGCCGTGAGGAAGCCCGCTCCCGTGGCGAGCAGCGCGCGGATGTCGTCGAAGCTGATGAGCCAGTCGCCCGGCTTCGTCTTCTGGTTCTCGTACTCCAGCACCTTGATGCGCAGGGCCGCGAGCGTGGCGGCCTCCTCGCGGGTGAGGCTCACACGCGTCTTCAACGAGCGGATGTTCGTCTCCGCGTCCGTGACCGGCGACGCGTACATGATCCGGTATTTCGTGTTGTCGACCAGTCTGAGCATGTCGTTGTTCAACGACCGTTCCACGGCCTCACGGTACTGGCACGCCCTGTCGTACAGGCTGCCGTCGATGTAGCGTTCGCGTTTCAGCGCGATCGCGGCCATACGCGCCTCAAGAGGCATGTCTCCCGTATCCCCGTCGAACAATGCCGGCCTGTCCCTCGTCATATCCGGCCCTTCGGACGGCATGCCGGATTCCGGGCCTGTCTCCTCTTCGATGCCGATGCCAGTGTCGAATCCGTCGGTGTTGTCCGTCATGCTCATCCCTCCTCGATGATCTCGTCAAGCGCCGTCTCGGTGGTGAGGATCGGCCTGGTGCGCCACACGCGCTCGCCTCCGTCGATGGATACGCAATGCCATGCCACGGTTGCCGGTCCGTCCTGCGTGCGTAGGGCGCTTAGGAAGCCGATCAGCTCGCTTTCGCGCCGTTCCTCCCGGGGCAGCCGGTTGAAGCTCGCCGCGAAATCCACGAACCTGCCGTCCGCCGTTTTGACCGGATCGCGCCTGATGAGTCCGATCATGTGCGTCAGCCGCGGGCCGCACATCTCGACCATGGCCTTCAGGTCCGGCGCGTCGACGTTCGTCGAAGGCGCGTCGTCCAATCCGGCCGTGGCCGCGCGCGCCATCGATTTCGCGGGCCTGGACGGCAATGCCTGGAATTGCGCCGTGCCGGTGTCCGTACGGTATGGGCGTTCGTCCGAGCCGGGGTGCGTCTTCGCGTCGTCGCTGGCCCGCACGAACAGTCTATGGAGCTTGTCGAGCATGGTGCAGTAATGCGTGTCGGTCTGCTGGCGCACCAGACGGCTCACCGCCTCGTCGGATATGCGGATCTGCCGGCGCACGTCCTCGATGCCCTCGTAGATGCGTTTGAGTTCGGCGCGTACCTGGGCGAGCAGGATGCCGGGCTCGCCCTCGAGATACGGGTTCTGGGCGATGTCTCGCACCGCCTCGTCGATTTCGCGGCGTCCCTCGTCAGTGACGATCACCTGGAACGCGTCCTCGAAACGCCGGCCGCTGTCGGATTCGTGGAACGACCTGTGGTATTCGTCATGGTAGGTGCCGAGCGCCTGCTCCACGCTGATGGAGCCCGACTGCATGCTTCGGCGCAGATTGTCGCCGTTGTCGCGTTCCTCGAGCGCCAGTTCGCGCAGGTCGATCGGCACGCCGCGCAGCGTGTTGTGGATGACGCCGATGATGTCGCCCACATCCAGCTTCTTGAATGCGGCATAAGCCTCATCGCCCAGCTCATCGCGGCGGACGTAGAGCTGGATGTCGCCCTTATCGTCGCGCAGGTGGGCAAAGCTTGCCTTGCCCATGACACGCTTGGACATCAGACGGCCGGCCAGAGCGACCTTCTTGCCGCTGTCAGTCTCGTTGGGCAGATCCTTGAACTCTTCCTTCAGGTCGGCAGAGTAGGCGTCCTGCGGGAACTTGGTCAGGGCAAAGGGGTCGTTGCCTGCGGCCTGCAGGTCTGCCAGCTTCTGGCGGCGCACCTGCACCTGCTCGCTCTCAGACAGGCCCTGTGCGGGGTTCTTCTTCTGTTCTTCCATAATTTCCTCCCGCTTGGCTCAGTTTGCAGAGTGGGTGATGCCCAGCACCTTGTAGTTGACGGTATGGCCGGTGGGCAGCAGGACTTCGGCGGTGTCGCCGACAGCCTTCTCCAGCAGGGCGTGGCCCACGGGGCTCTCGTCGCTGATCTTGCCGTTCAGGGGGTCAGCCTCGGTACGGCCCACGATGTCGTACTCCTCGACCTCGTCCTCACCCTCCATCTGGATGGTGACGTGAGTACCGACAGAGACGTTCTCAACACTCAGCTCGCTCTCGTCGATGACGACAGCGTTCTTGACCATCTGCTCCAGCTCGGTGATGCGGTTCTCGACCAGACCCTGGGTGTTCTTGGCCTCATCGTACTCGCTGTTCTCGGACAGGTCGCCGTGGCTGCGGGCTTCCTTGATCTCTTCTGCCAGCTCCTTGCGGCGGACAGTCTTCAGGTATTCCAGTTCCTCCTGCATTGCCTTCAGGCCAGCAGCGGACATCTTGATCTCTTGTGCCATTTGGAAATCTCCTTATCTATTTTTTGGGGTACGGCAGAGTGTCATAAAACATAAAACCGCACACGAATGCCATTTTGACTTATTCATTATAATAGCAAGCCGCGGCCTTGTCAATAAAAACTGCCGCCCTGCGGGCCAAAAAGGCCGCAAAAAAGCCCCGCCGACAGAGGGAAGTGCCGACAGGGCTTGGAAAATGTCTTATTTAGTCGTCTGCGGATTCATCCAGATTGCCCAGCTTCTTGGCCTGCTCGACCACGGCGGGCACCAGCATCTCCGGCAGGATCTCATAGCGGGCGAACTCGGTGGTGAACCAGCCGCGGCCCTGCGTGATCTGACGGATGAAGGTGGTGAAGTTGGCCAGCTCTGCCAGAGGCACCTCGGCGATGATGGTCTGCATACCGTCTTCGTCCGGCTCCATACCCAGCACACGGCCGCGGCGCTTGGTAACGTCGCCCATGATGTCGCCGGTGTTGTCATTGGGGACGTGGGCCTTCAGGGTGTGGATCGGCTCGAGGATGACAGGGCCGGCCTCAGGCATCGCGGCCTTGTAGGCCAGCTTTGCGGCCATGATGAAGGCCATCTCAGAGCTGTCCACAGGGTGGTAGCTGCCGTCCAGCAGGGTGGCTTTCAGGCCCACCACGGGGTAGCCCGCCAGCACGCCCTTCTCGGCGGCGAGGCGGACGCCCTTCTCGACCGCCGGGAAGAAGTTCTTGGGCACGCTGCCGCCGAACACCTTTTCTTCAAAGACGACCTGCTCGCTGTCGCAAGGCTCGAAGTTGATGATGACATCGCCGAACTGGCCGTGGCCGCCGGTCTGCTTCTTATGGCGGCCCTGCTTCTGGCAGGCCTTGCGGATGGACTCACGGTAGGCAATGCGGGGAGCTTCCAGACCGATCTCCACGCCGAACTTATTCTTCAGCTTGGCCTTGACCACATCCAGATGCTGCTCACCCAGACCGCCAATGATCTGCTGGTGGGTCTCGGCGTTATTGATGTAACTCAGGGTCGGATCTTCTTCCATCAGGCGGGCCAGTGCGCTGGAGATCTTGCCCTCATCGCCCTTTTTGGCCACGGTAACTGCCATGAACAGGCTGGGCAGCGGGAAGGTAGCGGCGGGCAGCTTGACCACGCGGGAAGCATCGCACAGGGTATCGCCGGTCTTTGCGCTGACCAGCTTTGCCACAGCGCCGATATCACCGGCACCGATGCCGTCGGTCTCGACCTGCTTCTTGCCGATGACGGTCAGCGGCTTGCCGATTTTTTCCACATCACCGGTGCGGGCGTTGGTCAGGGGCTCGCCGGCGGTCACTTTGCCGCTGATGACGCGCAGGTAGCTCAGCTTGCCTACGAACGGGTCAGCCACAGTCTTAAAGACATAGGCTGCGGTGGGCTCGGTCTCATCACAGTGCAGCTCCACAGGCTCGCCGCTGGCATTCTCGGCCAGGATGGCGGCATCGTGCTGCGGGCTGGGCAGGAGCTTGTGCATATTGAACAGCAGCATATCCAATGCCTGCTGGTTGACGGCGCTGCCGCAGAACACGGGGGTGATCAGGCCGTCCTTAACGCCCTTGCGCATTCCCTCAACGATCTCCTCGGTCGTAAAGGGTTCACCGCCGAAGAACTTTTCCATCAGCTCATCGTCGGTCTCGGCAATGGCCTCGCTCATGGCCTCGATCAGGCCCTGGAAGCGGTGGCCGATATCGGGCAGCTCCACCTGGATCTGCTTGCCGCTCTCATACTTGAAGGCCTTCTGGCTGAACAGGTTGATGTAGACAGGGGTGCCGTCGTCCAGCTTGGCGGGCACAACACAGGGGCAGACGGTGGAGCCGAACTTGATCTTCATCTCCTCCAGGATCTTGAAGTAGTTGGCATTTTCCAGGTCGCACTTGGAGATGAACACCATGGTGGCCTTGCCGTTCTTGCGGGCCAGCTGGAAGGCTTTCTCCGCGCCCACGGTCACGCCGCTGCGGCCGGAAACACACACCAGCACGCTCTCGGCAGCGCGGATGCCCTCATACTCACCTGCCTCAAAGTCGAACAGGCCCGGCGCATCGATCAGGTTGTACTTGATGCCTTCGTACTCCACCGGCACCACGGATGCCGACAGACTTGCCTTCCGCTTTGCTTCCTCAGGGTCAAAGTCCGAAATCGTGGTGCCGTCCTCAACACGGCCCATACGCTCTGCTGCGCCCGAAAAATAGACCAGTGCCTCAGTCAGCGTCGTTTTGCCGCTGCCGGCATGGCCTGCAATCAAGATATTACGGATGTTGTTGCTTGCGTATTTCATATCGGTTTTTCCCTCATTTCCGCCGCACGGAGCAGCCTCTCCGTTTTTGTGGCATATTTTACAAAGATAATACCACACTCCAAATGAATTTCAAATAGATTGTCCGAAATTTTCTTTCACCTGTCCGCCAAACTTCCCAGGGTTCTTTTGTGCATTTTGACCGGATGCGCGCAAAATCGATTGCAGGACGTGGGTTGGCATGGTACAATAGACCCAATGAAAGATAGAGGGAGGCACTTTGCCATGAAACGCACCGATTACATCAACTGGGATGAATACTTTATGGGCATCGCCCTGCTCACCGCCATGCGCTCCAAGGACCCCAGCAGCCAGGTGGGAGCCTGCATTGTCAGCCCGGAGAACAAGATCCTCTCCCTGGGCTACAACGGAATGCCCATTGGATGCGATGACGATGCCATGCCGTGGGAGCGCGAGGGCGACCCGCTGGACACGAAGTATATGTACGTCTGCCATGCGGAGCTCAACGCCATCCTGAACAGCGCCCACAACAACCTGAAGGGTGCCCGGGTCTACGTGACCCTCTTCCCCTGCAACGAGTGCGCCAAGGCCATCATCCAGTCCGGCATCTCCGAGGTGGTGTACTACGGCGACAAGTACCACGATTCCGATTCCAGCGTGGCGGCGCGGTTCATGTTCAAAAAAGCAGGCGTGCGGCTGACCGCCTACACCCCCAGCGGACGGAAGGAACTGCTGGAGCTGTAAGGGGAACGAAACCTCTCCGTCATCATCGCTTCGCTCGATGCCACCTCTCCTAGTAGGAGAGGC
>OJSP01003271.1_pt1 | contig 11990 bp, 10 predicted proteins | sample 1599561 | NCBI WGS metagenome assembly OJSP01 (sample SAMN04168659, study PRJEB22393) | human gut metagenome | biome: human gut microbiome; feature: stool | host: Homo sapiens | collected 2014-05-12
CCAAGGACAATCTGCCGGAAATCGAAATGCCGGACTACGTCAATCTCGACCACGTCCTCGTCGAGGTCGTGACCATCGACTCCAAGACCTGCGCCGCCTGCGGCTACATGGTCGCAACCGCCAACAACGCCGCCAAGATTTATGGGGACAAGGTCAAAGTCGTCGAACGGTCCATCATGTTCCCCGAGAACCTCGCGTTCGTGAGCAAGGTCGGCCTGACGAACCTCCCCTCGCTCCTCGTCAACGGCGTCATCAAGCACATCTCCCTCATCCCCACCGTCGAAAAGCTGCGGGAGGAGATTGAGGAAGCGATGAAGTAGAACAGAGGGTGGAGGGAAGAGGAAACCCTTCTGAAGAGGGATTTTCCTCCCCACCCCGCCCTTTCCTACCCAAGGCTTTGAAGGTGGGGAGGCGGCGCGGCGGGAGTCCCTATCGGACTGAAAACGGACAGGATACGGAGTTTTCCCCAAAAGGGGCAAAGAGGCACGGGCCTCGGCTCTTCCCCACAAGGCAGGATTGACGGAATGCGCAAGGAACTGATCATCCTCTCCGGCTTTCTCGGAAGCGGCAAGACGACGCTGCTGCGGTCGCTCCTGCTGCGTCACTCGGATCGGAAGATAGCCGTGCTGCTGAACGACTTCGGCGACATCCCCGTGGACGGGGAAACCCTGCGCCGCTCCGGCGTCGAGGGCGGCGTAGTGGTGGAGATCGGAGGCGGATCGGTATTCTGCTCGTGCCTGCGGGAGCCGTTCATCAAGGCGCTGGCCAACCTCGCCGCCCGCGACGAGGATCTGATCATCGTGGAGGCCTCCGGCATGTCCGATCCCTCCGCCGTGGACAAGATGCTCCGGCTCTCCGGCCTCGACGGCCTTTTTGAGCACACCTCGACCATCTGCCTGTTCGATCCCGTCAAGAGCCTCAAGCTGGCGCGCGTGCTGGAAGTCATCCCGCGCCAACTGGCCTCGGCCAGCGTCGTTGTCCTGACCAAGGCCGACATCACGACTAAGGAGGAACGGGACGCAGCCCGCGCCTATATCCGCTCGCAGGAACCCGACCTCCCCATAGTGGAAAGCCATAACGGAAACGCGGATTTTGCCTCCCTGCCCGAACGGGCGCTTCGCCTGTTCCCGGTCGGATTCAATACCCCGGAGACGCGGCCCGACTGCTTCGCACTGGAAGCTGTCAGGACCGACGCCAAGACGCTGCTCGACGCCCTGACCGCCGACGGAAACGTGTTGCGGGTCAAGGGGTATATCCGGGCCGCCGACGGCGTCCGATTCGTCTCGGATACCGGGCAGGGTTTTGAAACGATGGAAAGCCGGGACGCACCGGTACCCCTCATGATCATCTGTATGCAGGGAACCGCCGGAGCCGTCCGCGCCGCATTGCACGCGGCGGGCATCGCCTGAATCAGCACAACCTTTAAGGAGCATACTATGAGCGCTATTTTGCAGGACATTTCCGAGAAGTTGCAGAAAGGGAAGATGAAGGAAGTCGCCGAGCTGGTGAAGCAGGCCGTCGCCGACGGCATCCAGCCCCTGACCATCCTCAATGAGGGCCTCATGCCCGGCATGGACATCATCGGCGAACGCTTCAAGAAAAACGACATCTTCATCCCCGAAGTGCTCATCGCCGCCCGCGCGATGGCCGCCGGAACCGATGTCCTGCGTCCCCTCCTCGTGGGCGACCAGATGGAAGAAAAGGGCACCGTCGTCATCGGGACCATCAAGGACGACCTCCACGACATCGGCAAGAACCTTGTCCGCATGATGATGGAATCCAAGGGCCTCAACGTCATCGACCTCGGCAACAGCGTGCCCCCGGCCAAATACATTGAAGCCGCCGCCAAGCACAACGCCGACATCATCGCCTGTTCCGCCCTGCTCACCACCACGATGGTCCACATCAAGGATGTCGTGAAGGGCGTGGCCGAGAGCCCCCTCGCCGGAAAGGTCAAAATCATGATCGGCGGCGCACCCGTCAATGACGCCTTCCGCGAGTCCATCGGAGCCGATTATTACACCCCCGACGCCTCCTCAGCCGCGGAAAAGGCCCTCGAAATCTGCGCCGCCGCGAGGGCGTAGAAAAGCATTATTGGAACCGGGGGAGGGGGCAACCCTTCTGAACCCTCTCCCGGGCCCCTTCCACCTCCCAAGACGTTTGACTGGTGGGGAGGCGGCCCGCCTCTCCCATGCTTCCCGCCGCAAGGCGGCTCCTCCCACCCAAACGGCCCCGGCAACCCCGCCACCCGGCGGAAAGGAAACGGATATGCACCTCATCGCCTGCGAAGTCTTCCGCCCCGAGCTGGAACGCCTGACGCGAGCCATGCGCAACGCGCCCGAGGTGACGTATCTCGAACAGGGCCTCCACGACACTCCGGACGAACTCCGCCGCCGCGTGCAGCAAGCCGTCGACGCGCTGGAAGCCAAGGGCGAAACGATCATTTTCCTCGCCTACGGCCTGTGCGGGCGCGGGCTTACCGGCGTGACCGGGCACACCGCGACTCTGATCCTCCCCCGCGTCCACGACTGCATCCCGGTCCTGCTCGGGGCGACGCAGGAACAAGCCAACGAATCATCGCTCGGCGGCGGCACTTACTGGCTCTCCCCCGGCTGGCTCCGCTACTCGCAAACCTCGTTCATCCAAAACCGCGAGAAGCGCTTCAAGGAATACGAGGAACGGTTCGGCACCGATTCCGCGGCCTACCTCATCGAACTCGAAGGATCGTGGCTCAGAAACTATACCAACGCCTGCCTGATCCTCTGGGAAGGCTGGGAAGACGAACGGGAACTCGTCCGGACCGCCAAAGCCGTGGCAGGCGACGCCGGGCTCGGCTACCGGGAACTTCCCGGAGACCCGAATTTCATCCAAGCCCTGCTCGACGGCGGCAAGGACGGGCGCTTCATGCGCATCGCTCCCGGCTTCACGCCGGATCTCGACGGTAACGGAACCATTACAGCCGTGCGGGTGACATCATGAATGTTTCAATCACCGTCCGCCACTGCGGAGAAACCACAACCCTCCGCGCCGAGGCGGGAACGCCCCTCGCTCCCCTGCTCCGCGAAGCGGGTTTACTCACCCTGCCCTGCGGCGTCGGCAAGTGCGGCAAGTGCCTCATCCTCGCCGCCACCGAACCCTGCGCCGAGGAACGCGCCCTGCTCGGCGACGCAGCCCTCGCTTCCGGGCTGCGCCTCGCCTGTTACACCCGCGCCGCTGAGGGGCTCGACATCGCCCTTCCGCAGGCCGGGGCCCTGCGCGTGCTCACCCGGTTCGCGCAATCGGACTACCCGTTCCGGCCCATCGTGGAGCGCCGCCCCTTCGCCATGCCCGAGCCGTCCCTCGACGACCAGCGCAGCGACCTGCAACGCCTCATCGACGCCTGCGGCGCAAAGGGCCACGCCCTCGGCCTCGGCCAGCTCGCCGCCCTGCCCGCCTTCATACGCAACGCCCGCTCCAACGGCGGGTGCGGCGACGGGCACGGCAACGTGTGCGGCTTCGGCCTCATGCATGGGGAAACCCTCGTCGGCTATACGGCCTCGGATGAGGCATACGCCCTTATCGTGGACATCGGCACCACCACCGTCGCCGCCCTGCTCGTGGACACGGCACGCAGGCGCGTGGTCGCGGCACGCGGCGAACACAACGCCCAATCGCCCTACGGCGCGGACGTCATCAGCCGCATCCGCCACGAAACGGAATGGGAAGAACACCGCAACGGCCCGAACCCGCTGCAACAGGCCATCGCCAAGCAGGTTTCCGCAATGCTCGCCGGGCTGCTGGAACAGGCCGGGATCGGCGACGTGGACTTCCTGTCTCTGACCGGCAACACGACCATGATGCACCTGCTCTGCGGGCTGCCCGGCGAACACATCGGCAAAGCCCCGTTCATCCCCGCCACGCTCGAACCCATGCGCCTGCCCGCCGCCGATCTGGGCATCGCCTCGCAAGCCCCCGCGTTCCTGCTGCCCGGCATTTCCGCCTATATCGGCGCGGACATCGTGGCCTCGCTCCTCGCCGCCGACGCCCACCGCAGCCAGCCGCCCTTCCTGCTCGTCGACCTCGGCACCAACGCCGAAACCGTGCTCTGCGCAAGCGGCACGCTCTACGCCTGTTCGGCGGCCGCCGGGCCATGTTTCGAGGGCGCAACCCTTTCCTGCGGCATGGCCGGGCAGGATGGGGCCATCGATACCGTTTCGCCCGACCCGGAACGCGGCCTGTCCTTTACCACCATCGGCGACGCGCCTGCGCGCGGGCTGTGCGGCTCCGGGGTACTGGATGCGCTGGCCCTGCTGCTTGACGCCGGGATCGTGGACGAAACCGGACGCCTCGAAGCCGACGCCTCCCCGCTCGGAGCACGTATTACGGACGACGCGCTGACCTTCACGGATTCGGTGCGCTTCACCCAGAAGGACATCCGGGAAGTGCAGCTCGCCAAGGCCGCCGTGCGCGCGGGCATCGACATCCTGCTGCGGGAGGCGGGCATGGAAACCGCGGATGTGGCCCGCCTCTACCTTGCGGGCGGCTTCGGTTCCGCCATGCGCCCGGAAAGCGCGGCCCGCATCGGGCTCATCCCCGAAGAACTTTCCGACCGGGTCACGGTGCTCGGCAATGCCGCCGGTTCCGGCGCGCTGCGCTATGCGACCGAGGAAGGCGCGGCCGAAAGCGCCCTCGGCATCATCCGCCGTACCCGGTACATCGAACTTTCCGCCCACGCGGGCTTCACCGACGCCTACGTGGAACGGATGCTCTTTCCCGAAAGGGAATGAGGCTGGAAAGGGGGAAACCTTTCCGGCGAACGGGACACCCGCGCGGATTGCCTTTTCCCCCCGGCTCTCACCCTCCTTTTCCCAAAGCGCTCACAATGCGATGCGGGAAAAAAGTGTTCCTTATGAATGAGGGTGCGGAAACATCCCGTTCGGGACATCCCCCGGAACTTTCCGGGCGAACAACGGCAGAGGCACGGCGGACCCGTTCCGCCTTACGATACGCTTCAGCAAACCCAGAGAGGCTTGTATGAAAAGATGGGCACATTCCAGTCTGATGGGGGGAGTCGGCGTCGGCCTGAACTTCCTCCGCGAAAAGGACTGCGAAAAGATCCATGAGGCATCCCTAGAAGTCCTGCACGACCGGGGCGCATACTTCGGCAGCGAAACGGCACGCGAAGTCCTGCGCGACCACGGCTGTTGGGAAGACGCGGACGGCTGCACCCATTTCCCGCGCACGCTTGTGGAAAGCGCGCTGGAAGCGGTCCCCGCCGAGTTCGTCCATCGCGGCAGGACGCCCGACGACGACATCCACATGGCGCAGGATCAGGTGTATGCCTCCAACTTCGGCGAAGGCATCTTTACCCATGACCTTGAAACCGGCGAACGCCGTTCCACCGTCAAGCAGGACGCCGTCGACATCCTGCGCGTGGTGGACTCGCTCGACAACATCCACATCTACAACCGCGCCATCGGCCCGCAGGACGTGCCGTCCGAATCCGCGTCGATGCACAATGCGGAAGTGGCGTTCTGCTACACCAGCAAGCCCATGCACCTGGTGTCCGGCAGCCCCTTCCAGACCAAGAAGATGATCAAGATGGCGGAAATCGCCGCCGGCGGAAAGGAAGAGCTCAAGCGCCGTCCGCGCACCGCCTTCAACCACACCACGATCAGCCCGCTCCGCATCTCGCATGAGGCTTGCGAAAACGCCATGATCGTGGCCGAGGCCGGGCTCCCCAACCACATCCTCGTCATGGTGCAGCAGGGCGCGACCTCGCCCATCAGCTATGCGGGGAGCGTGGCCGTACACAACGCGGACTTCCTCGCCTTCAACACCCTGTTGCAATGCGTGAACAGGGGCAACCCCACCCTGTACGGCGCGTCCGCCTGCGTCATGGACATGAAAAAGGGCCTTTCCCTCGTGGCGGCCCCCGAAGTGTTCGTGCTCAACGCGGCAATGGCCCGGATGTCGAAATACTACAATATCCCGAGCTACATTGCCGGTGGATAGACGGACAGCATATGCAACGACGTGCAGGCCGGAGCCGAACGCGCTCTCAACCGCCTGATGACCGCGCTGGCAGGTGCCAGTGTTCTTTTCGGTCAGGGTATGCTTGAGACGGGACTTACGTTCGACATCCCGACCCTGCTCGTGGACGACGAAATCATTGATTATGTGCTGCGGATGCTGGCTGGCTTCAAGGTTGACGCCACAACCCTCTCCACAGACCTGATCAAGGAAGTCGGCCCCTTCGGCACGTACCTCGCTGAAATGAACACCTTCGAACATCTCGGCGACCTCAGCACCTACAACCTCATGAACCGCCGGAACTACGACATGTGGGCCGCCTCCGGGAAGCCCGATCTCTATGGGCAGGCCCGCGAACGCGCCAAGGAAATCCTCGCCACCCATAAGCAGAAGAACCCCTTGAGCCCCGAACAGGTCAAGGCCATCCGTGACGTCCTCGTGGACGCGGAAGGCGAACTCGGCGTCGCAGACTTCTGGAAGGGCAAGGAAGAGAAGCGCTTTATCGACAACGACCTTTATTAGGGCATCCCAAAGCGAAAAGGCTCTAACGGGCCGTCCGGCGGGGCTTCGGGTCCCCGCCGGAGTTGGAAAGATACCCGGCGCGTTTTCCTTTCCTCCTCTTGGGGAAAACGCGCCGGGGCACAAAACGGCCTTTCTTCGTTCCTACCCTCTATGCGGAAAAAACGACGCCCTGCCGCCGAATCTGCTCCCGTGCACAACGGGACGAACTTTTCCACGGAAAACCGCGCCACACCCGCCAAGGAGCACCGTGCCATGACCATGACATCAAGAGAACGCTTCGCCGCGATGCTGAATCACAAGACGCCTGACCGGATGCCCGTATACCCGCTGGTGAACAGCATATCGCGCCAGTCGCTCGGCATTACCTATGAAGAATGGACCAAGGACATCAACAAGTGCGCCGAGGCGATCATCCGCACCACGGACGAACTCGAACTCGACTGCCTGTGCACGCTGGTCGACCTCTCCGTGGAGGCCGCCGACTTCGGGCAGGAACTGCTGTACTTCAAGGACAAGGCCGCCTGCCCTGATCCCGCGCAGCGCGTCGTCCCCACCGAGGGGGATTACGACAAGATCCCCCGCATCGATCCCGCCAAGGGCAAGCGCATGAGCGAACACGTGGAACTCTGCCGCAAGCTCGTGGAGGCGCGGGGCAAGGACAAGCCCGTGGTGGCCTTCGTGTTCGGGCCGCTCGGCATCGTCAGTATGCTCAGGGGCCAGCAGGAAATGTTCATGGATCTGTATACCGCCCCGGACGAAGTGAAAAAGGGCGTGGAGATCGTCTCCGACGTGCTCTGCGATTGGATCGACCAACTCTGCGCCACGGGCATCGACGCGGTGGCGTGGGCCGAGGAAGCGGCTCGTCGCGGCGCCGGCGAGATTCTGCTCACCAGCATGGACCGCGACGGCACCAAGGCCGGCTTCGACCTGGCGCTCACCCGCGCCGTGGCACGTGCGGTGCCGATTCCCGTCATCGCGAGCGGTGGCGTGGGCACGCTCGAACATTTTGCCGAGGGCGTGATCGAGGGCGAGGCCGACGCCGTGCTGGCGGCCAGCGTCTTTCACTTTGGAACCTTCAGCATTCGCCAGGTGAAGGAGTATATGGCGTCGCAGGGTATTCCCGTGAGATTGGACTTCTAATGCTGCGGGCTTCGCTGCGGCTTGCTCAGGCACCGCATCTTGCCGCTCAAACCGTCGCTCGCGTACCAAAGTACGCGTCGCTCCTCTTTCACGGCAATCTGCGGCACTTGGAAAACCCGACCATACTTGGGCGGGTAACAATTAGTGGTTGATTCACAACCACGTTATTTAGATAAAGCGAGATGCCTGCAAGTCGCAGGCATCTCGCTTGTTGTATTTGCTAGAATCATCCAAGTTAACCCTAGGGTCGGGCGGCTAGGCTTTGCTCGCTGCAAGTTCCGCACGAGCCGAAGGCCACTTAATGTGGCCTTCGTGCGAGCAGGACTGTCTGCAGCAGCGAGTAAAGCCTAGCCGACCGGCCCCAATCAAGTTAAAAGGAGCTGATATGTGCGATTGCACAGATCATAAGGACGAGATCCCTGCCTACGACGCGCAGGCCATCGAGTCCCGGTGGATGAAGGCCTGGGAGGACTCCAACCTCTTTGCCGTCGACACCGACGACAGTAAGCCCAAGAAGTATGTGCTCGAGATGTTCCCGTATCCGTCGGGCGACCTGCACATGGGCCACGCGCGCAACTACACTATCGGCGATGCCATGGCCCGTCAGGCCCGCATGCGCGGCTACGACGTGCTGCATCCCATCGGCTTTGACGCCTTTGGCCTGCCTGCCGAGAACGCCGCCATCAAGCACAACACGCAGGCTGCCGCCTGGACGTATAAGAACATGGACCAGGCGCTCGTCACGATGAAGCGCATGGGCATCGACTTCACCTTCGTCGACCCCGACTGCACCGAGGCCGAGCTGGAGGCCGCCTTCCGGCCGGAGACCCGGGCCGTCTTTGGCGAGACCATCGCCAACCCTGCCCTCACCGTGCTGGACATCGAAAAGTTCGCCAAGGCCGCACACGCCCACGGCGTACCGCTCATCGTGGACAACACCTTCCCCACGCCGGTCAACTGCCGCCCCTTCGAGTGGGGCGCTGACATCGTGACCCACTCCACCACCAAGTACATGGACGGCCATGGCGCTGTGCTGGGCGGTGCCATCGTGGACGGCGGCAAGTTCGACTGGATGGCCCACGCCGAGAAGTTCCCCGGCCTGTGTACTCCCGATGAGAGCTATCATGGCATCACCTACGCGGAGCGCTTCGGCAAAGAGGGGGCTTTCATCACCAAGGCCACTGCACAGCTCATGCGCGACTTCGGCTCGATGCAGTCCCCCATGAACGCCTATATGCTGAACCTCGGCCTTGAGAGCCTCCACGTCCGGATGCAGCGCCACTGCGCCAACGGCATGGCTGTCGCAAAGTTCCTTGAGGCTCACCCCAAGGTGGCTTACGTCAACTACTGCGGCCTCGAGTCCAGCCCCTACCATGCGCTGGCCGAGAAGTATCTGCCGAACGGCAGCTGCGGCGTCGTTTCCTTCGGCCTGGCCGGCGGCCGCGAAGCCGCCAGCACCTTTATGAAGGAGCTGAAGCTTGCCGCCATTGAGACCCACGTTGCCGATGCCCGCACCTGCTGCCTGAACCCGGCTTCCAGCACCCATCGCCAGATGAACGACGAGCAGCTGGCCGCTGCCGGTGTGCCTGCTGAGCTGGTGCGGATGAGCTGCGGCCTCGAGAGCAGCGAAGACCTCATCGCCGATATTGCACAGGCGCTGGATAAGATTTAAGAAACACGGTCAGCGCCATCTGCCGGTTTCGGCCCCTTCCCGTGAAAAAAGCGTCTCCGGATGCAGATAAAAACTTCCCGCTAAAACCGTCAAAAGGAGCAACGATGCTATGCCGCTGATCATCCCCAAGACTCTTCCCGCCTACGATGCCCTCTACGAGGAAAACGTCTTCGTCATGCACCGGGAACGGGCGCTCTCCCAGCACATCCGTCCGCTGGAGATCCTCATCCTGAACCTCATGCCGACCAAGATCGCCACTGAGACCCAGATCGCCCGCCTGCTGGCCAATACGCCCATTCAGGTCCACATGACCCTGCTGCAGACGGCCAGCCATGCGGCGACCCATGTCTCTGCGGCCCACCTCGAGGCGTTTTATAAGACCTTCGACGAGGTGAAGAACAATCGCTACGACGGCATGATCATCACCGGTGCGCCTGTGGAGAAAATAGACTTTGAACAGGTGGACTACTGGCAGGAGCTGTGCGAGATCATGGACTTCAGCGAGACGAACGTCTACTCCACCCTTCATGTCTGCTGGGGCGCACAGGCGGGACTTTATTACCACTATGGCATCCGCAAGCAGCTTCTCGACCAGAAGATGTTCGGCGTCTTCGAGCATAAAGTCACCCGTCCCTCGAACCCGCTGGTGCGCGGCTTTGATGAGGTGTTCTACGCCCCTCACAGCCGCCACACCGGCATCAGCCGGGAAGACGTGCTGAACTGCAAGGCCCTGCGCATCCTCGCCGAGAGCGACGAGGCCGGCCCCTTCCTGATGAGCACCGAGAATGGACGGCAGATCTTCGTCACCGGCCACCCGGAGTACGACAAGTATACGCTGGACGCCGAGTACAAGCGGGATGTCGGCAAGGGCCTGCCCATCGCGGTGCCGAAGAACTATTACCCCAACGACGACCCCGAGCAGCCGCCTCTCTTCCGCTGGCGTGCTCACGCACACCTGCTGTATGAGAACTGGCTGAACTACTACGTCTACCAGAATACGCCCTACGACCTGGGCGCTATCAGCAAGGTGGAGCACGAGGAAGAATAAAATCAGCCCTCTCCGTCTGGTGAGGAGGGGGCATTTTTGCAAGGAGAATACTTATGGGAATCGAAGCAAAATGGAAGAGCCGGGGCATCCGGGTGGGCAAACTGCCCTGCGGGCCGCTGGACAAGATAAGCGATGTGCCGGGCGTGACGGTGGGCCACTGCACACTGGCGGACGGCGAGGTCCAGACCGGCGTGACCGCGCTGCTGCCCCATCAGGGCGATATTTTCCACGATAAAGTGATGGCGGCCAGCCATGTCATCAACGGCTTCGGCAAGACCACCGGCCTTGTCCAGATCGACGAGCTGGGGACGCTGGAAACGCCCATCCTCTTCACCAATACCCTCAGCGTAGGTACTGTGGAGACAGCGCTGGTGAAGTATATGCTGGATAAGAACCCCGACATCTGCGAGACGACCGGCAGCGTCAACCCGGTGGTCTGCGAGTGCAACGACAGCGGCCTCAACGACATCCGGGGCCTCCACGTCACAGAAGAAAATGTGCGGGCCGCGCTGGCCGACTGCCGCGCCGATTTCGCTGAGGGCGCTGTGGGCGCGGGCCGGGGAATGCGCTGCCACGGCCTGAAGGGCGGCATCGGCTCGGCCTCCCGTGTGGTGGAGCTGGACGGGAAACAGTACACCATCGGTGCGCTGGTGCTCTCCAACCACGCCGTCTTCGATGACCTCGTAGTGGCAGGCACCCCCATCCAGAGCCTGCTGGACGCCCACATCCCGCCCCACGAGGACAAGGGCTCCATCATCACGGTGCTGGCGACGGACATCCCCTTGAGTGAGCGTCAGCTGCGGCGGCTCTGCCACCGGGCGCTGGTGGGCCTGTCCCGCACCGGCTCTTTCTGCGGAAACGGCTCCGGCGAGATCGTCATTGCCTTCACCACCGCCAACCGGGTGCCGCACTACTCCGAAAAGGCCATCCTGCCGATGGGTATGCTCCACGACGACGCCATCAATCCGCTGTTCCGGGCGGTGGCCGAGTGCGTGGAGGAAAGTGTGCTGAGCAGTCTGCTCCATGCCGAGACGGTCACGGGCTATCATGGCCGGACGGTCAGATGTCTGAGTGATCTGCTTGACGAGAAATAAAAAAATGGGAAGCGCTTTTGTGCTTCCCATTTTTCATAGTATTATCTGCGGGGCTTCCGCGTCGGCTTTTTCTTCCGCACGCTGTAGCCGAAGGTCCCCAGCTTTTTGCCCAGAGCCAGATATTCGCCGTGGCTGTAGACGATGAGTTTGGCCTTGTCGAGGCAGAGCTTACCGTTCTCGTCCAGCAGGCTCTCGTCCACGTCGCAGGCGACTACTTCGGCGAGGAAGAGGTCGTGGCTGCCCAGCGGGAGGACCTGCGTGACCCTGCACTCGAGGTTGACGGGGCTTTCTTCGAGGATGGGGCAGTCTGTCAGCACCGAGCCGGGGGCAGAATGGAGTTTGCAGGCCGCGAATTTATCGAAGTCCCGGCCGCTCCTGACGCCGCACCAGTCCACCGACTTCACCAGTGCCTCGGTGGGCAGGTTGATGGCAAACTGCCCGCTCTCTTTGATGAGGTGGTGGCTGTACCGCTCGGGGCGGACGCTGATGGATACCATGCTGG
>OJSP01003286.1_pt1 | contig 11950 bp, 10 predicted proteins | sample 1599561 | NCBI WGS metagenome assembly OJSP01 (sample SAMN04168659, study PRJEB22393) | human gut metagenome | biome: human gut microbiome; feature: stool | host: Homo sapiens | collected 2014-05-12
TGTTCTTGCCTGATCGGCAATTGCTCTTGTGATTGCCTGACGAATCCACCATGTCGCATAAGTACTAAATTTATATCCTTTACGATAATCAAATTTCTCCACTGCTTTGATCAGACCTAAATTACCTTCCTGGATCAGGTCAAGGAAAAGCATTCCTCGTCCTACATAACGTTTTGCAATACTTACTACCAGACGAAGGTTTGCCTCAGCAAGTTTCTTCTTGGCTACTTCATCCCCTTCTTCCATTCTCTTTGCAAGTTTGATCTCTTCATCTGCACTAAGAAGTGGTACTTTACCAATCTCTTTTAAGTACATACGAACTGGATCTTCAATGCTGACACCATCAGGAACGGCAATCTCTGTCTCATCCTCTATTGTATCATCGAGATCATCATCATCGTCTGCAACTGCGGCAAGAGTCAGCACATCGATTCCATTTTGTTCCAGATAATCATAGATTGCTTCCATCATATCAGAATTTAGTTTCATATCCTTAAAATATGAATCAATCTGTGCATACTCCAAAAAGTTTTTATTCTTTTTTCCTAATTCCACCAGACCTGCAAGTTTCTCGGTGAACTGTTCCATTGTACCTTCCATAATTCGTCCCTTTCTTCTCTTCCTATTTTAACCAACCTATAATGAAATATGCAGTTTCGCAAGGTTTGCTTTCTCCTTGATCAGATCCTGCCATCTCAAAATATCATTTGTTGCGTTCATCTGTTGTTCAATACTGTCTTCCTTGACCCTTCGCACGATATCATTCAACGCCTTGTCTCGATCTTCCGCTAATGGACTGATCTTTAATGTTGTGTTGAATAATTCTGCAATCTTCTTCTGGTCTTCAAGATCTGTATATTGATTTAATATTTTCCCTGGAATCACTGCTTTCTCTTCTTCGTATTGTTTGAAGAGTAACAATGCCACTCCATGGTAAATCTGTTCATAAAAATCATCGGGGCCGATGATTCCTTCTAGTTTGTCAAATAACTGTGGCTCATTGACCATCCATGTCAATAACAGTTTCTGCGGCTGTTTCTTCTTCTCTTCTTTTGCCTCATTCACTTGCAGACGTCTCTCCTGCTGACGCGGTGTTGTCTGCTGTCTCTGAGCACTGCTGTATCCAGAAGTCCCATAATAATTCACAAGATCTTCCAGATCTTTTGCCCCGATATAATATTCTCTTGAAACAGCTTCAATATAATTCTTGCGTTCTAGCGGTTCTTCAATCGTTGCCAGCAGTTTAGCCGCTTCATGTTGAAACTGTGTCTTCGACTCTGGATCGTCCTGATCATATCTTCCTGCGGCTACTTTTACCTGAAACATAAAACTGCTCATTGCTTTTCTGATTCGTTCTTCCAGTGCTTGTGCTCCTAATCCTTTGATAAATTCATCGGGATCCTTTCCGTCCGGCACCTGTGTCACCTTCACATGAAAGCCGTTTTTCACCAGTACGGGAATGGCGCGAAGCGCGGCATTGGTGCCTGCCTCATCGCTGTCATACAGCAAAATCACATCATCCGCAAAACGCTTCAGCGTTCTTGCATGCTCCTGATTGAAGGCTGTTCCCAATGATGCCACTACGTTATGGAACCCTGACTGATAGATGGAAAGCATATCCATATAGCCCTCCACCAGAATCAGCTCTCGTTTTCTCGTCTGCTTTGCAAAATTCAGTCCATACAGATTTCTGCTTTTGCTAAACAGCAGTGTTTCCGGGGAATTCAGATATTTCGGCTCACCCTTGGCAAGTATCCTGCCGCCGAAGCCGACCACACGCCCCTGTACATCAAAAATGGGGAACATCAGCCTGCCGCGGAAACGGTCATGGTAGCCCTTGCCATCCTTATTTTCCAGCACAAGCCCTGTTTTCAAAATCTCCGAAACCTTGAAGCCCTTCTCCTGCAAATGCCTGAAAAGCGCATCGTAGCTGTCCGGAGAGTAGCCTATGCCGAATTTTCTTGCCATACGGGGGTCCATCTGCCGTTTTTGCAGATAGGCTCTCGCCTCTGCCCCCTCCTCCTCCTGCAAGGCTTCATAAAAGAACCTCCCTGCCAGGGTGTGCATTTCAAATAATCGTTTCTTGAGCTGCTCCGCCGCGATTGCCTGCGCGTTTTTTTCCGGCTCGGGCAGGGTAATATGCGCCCGCTCCGCCAGACGCTTCATGGCTTCGGGGAAATCGCAGTTTTCCATCTCCATTAAAAAGGAAAACACATTTCCTGCCGCGCCGCAGCCGAAGCAATAATAAAACTGCTTTTCGCTGTTGACGGAAAAGGATGCCGTTTTTTCATTATGAAACGGACAAAGCCCAAAATAGGAGCTGCCCTTTTGCTTCAGCGGCACATACTGGGAAATAACCTCTACGATATCATTTTGCAGCCGCACCTCATCCACGACCTCCCTCGGATATCTCATGGCATCATCCTCCCTTCCATAACAGTCGAAAAGGAAGTTCTTTCACTCCCTTTTATATACTAAATTCGACACATTTGAGAAAAATCCTTCTCCTTGTATACATTTTGTAGAAATCAACAAAAATTTTACAAAAAAGCCTTGACTTTTTCAAACTATGTGCAAAATGCAAGAATATTCAATCGGAAAATTGGTATCTTTTCAAGTTGCAAAAGGGCTTGGGAAACAAACTGTTCATTACTTTGCTACGCAAAGCAGGCTTCGCCTGCCGCCCCTTCTTGAGCGGTAAGTAGTTTCCCAAATGGAATCCGCAGACGGAATTCACTTCCGTCGAGGAAAACCGGGCGTTTCAAGGTTTACCGCCGGAACGCATCTGTTTATTCTTCTGTCCAAACAAGTCGAAATCCTGATTTCGACTTACCCTTTCAAAGGATGGTCCATTCCTGCGGAATAAAAAGCGTCTTATACTTTGCAACGGCAAAGCGATCCGTCATGCAGGCAATATAATCGCAAACCACCTGCCGCACCGGATCTCCGTCATCCAGAAGTGCCTGAAATTCTCCCGACATTTCCTCCGGGTATTCCAGATAATAATCAAACAAATCCCCCACGATTTTCTCCGCCTTTTTATGCTCCGCCACCGCGATATCACTGGCATACACATGACGAAACATAAAGGCGCGCAGCTCCTTTAGGGTCTGCCGCATTTCCTCACTCATGCGGATATCGTTGATGCCCATGCTGTGAAAAATGGTATCCCGCACCATGGCATTGATGCGGCTGCTGGAGCGTGTGCCGATGCGCGCAACAATATCCCTTGGGATATCCTTCGGCTTGAGCATGCCTGCGCGGATGGCATCGTCAATATCGTGGTTCGTATAAGCAATCTTATCGGAAAGCTGCACGATTTTCCCCTCTAAGGTAGCAGGATTGCCGCTTGTGCGATGGTTCAGAATCCCGTCCCGCACCTCCCAGGTCAGGTTCAGTCCGCGTCCGTCCTTTTCCAGACGCTCCACCACACGCAGACTCTGCACATTATGCGCGAAGCCGCCCGTATCCCTGCAAAGCTCATCCAGCTTGCGCTCGCCTGCATGCCCAAAGGGGGTATGCCCTAAATCATGCCCAAGGGCAATCGCCTCTGTCAGATCCTCGTTCAGCCGCAATGCGCGCGCAATGCTTCTGGCAATCTGCGAAACCTCAAGCGTGTGCGTCAGCCGTGTCCGATAATGGTCGCCCTCAGGGGAAATAAATACCTGTGTTTTGTGCTTCATGCGGCGGAAGGATTTACAATGGATGATACGGTCTCTGTCACGCTGAAAATCCGTCCGAATGTCGCATTTTTCCTCAGGTCTTTCCCTGCCCCTCGTCCGGCTGCTTTTTGCTGCATATTCCCCAAGGATTTTCTCCTCCAATTCCTCCTGAAACCGCCGTAATTCCATAGCAATCCCTCCTTTTCCGCCTTTCGTATCAGTCGAAATTTTTCCTATTACTTTTAGAATACGCCATTTTCCCGAAAATTCCTTTTTCTGCACGAAAAAAAGCCTTAAAGCTTCCGATTCTCTAAGACTTTTCATTCCTCCGGCACCTTTCCGCCGCCGTGATATTCCGCATATTTTTTGCCGCGCACCTGCACAAATTCAATTTCCGGATAGCGCAATGCCGTCAGATAGCCGCCATAAACACAGCCCTGATCGATATCAACGGTACGGTTGATGATTTCGGGTCTTTCCGCCACCGTATGCCCATAGACCACAAAAGGCTGCCCGTCATATTCCGCCGCCCAGTCCAAACGCTCAGGCTTACCGTTTTCGTCAAAATTGCCCGTTGTTTCACCATATAAACAAACCGCGCGTATTTTATTGGAAAATTTTCCGATGGATTCGGGACGCAAGCCCCCATGCACCACTGCAAGACGCTTTCTGTCCAGCAGAAGATAAAAGCATTGGCTCTCATAGCAGCGCATATATCGGCTGCGAAACACCATGCGTTCTTCCTTCGGGAGTGCCTCCAGCTCCGCTACCGTCCGCTCCAGTCCGTGTGACAGATGCACACGATTCCCCAGAAAATAGCGGTACAGCTTATTGCAATGGTTGCCATGCACCCAGAATGCGCCGCCGTTATTGACCTGCTCAATCCAGAAATCCAGACACGCCAGATTCTGACAGCCCTTATCCGCCACATCTCCCACGGAAATCAGCCTTCTGCCCTCCGGATGCGTATAACAGCCATCCTTTTTCTCATAGCCGAGCCTTTCTATCAGCTCCATCAGCTCATCATAGCAGCCATGCACATCCCCAATGATATCAAATTTATTTTCTCGAAATTCCAGAATACGGAAATTTCGTTCTCTGCGCTCCTTCATTTACAGCTTCCTTTCAGGAGTTTTCTTTTTTCTCGTTTCTCTTATGATATATGATACCACAAAAGCCTGTTTATTTATAGGAAAAACATAAAAAACTTTTTTAAGCATACACTATAAAGGAAAGAAAACCCACGGAGGCTGTCATGTATTCTCGAAAAAAAATCCCTGCGCCCTTCGGCAAACCGCAGAAAACAGCCGAAAAAAAGAAGGAAGCCACCACAGCTTTTTCCCAAAAGGAAACCTCAAAAGAACCCATTTTTCTTCACGCGGAGGAAAAAACAATGCCGCAAGGCGGCGGCTCGCCTGTGCTTGCAATGCTGCTGCTGGAGCTGCTTTCCGCAAAAAAAGAGTGACGAAAAATCGCCGCTCTTTTTTCATTTCAGATTCCCATCATCTGCATCAGCTGTGTCAGCTGCTTCTGCTCCTGTTCGGGCAGGCTTGCCGCCACCGCCGCAAGCAAAGCCTTCTGCTCCTCCGGCGCAAGCGGTCCCCCTTCAGATAATTTTTCGCCATATTCCAGAAAAATATCCAGACGCTCCATGCCGCTTTTCCCTCTGCATTTTTCTGCCGCCTCCTGCATCAGGCGCAGCCGTTCCTCGCCCAATGCCTGCACCTGTGGCATTTCCCATGCGTTCATTTTCATTCCCCCTGCCCCAGAATTTCCTTCATATCCATCATTTTCAGTAGCAGCCGCACCTGTCCGCGTTCCTGCTGTGATACATATTTTTCAACTGCCTGCAAAAGCTTCCTCTGCCGCAGGCGCAGCGGCTCCTCCTGCCGCTCTCTGGTTTCCAGAAGCTCACCGCCCATCACGCGCCGCAGCTCCATCAGCCGCACCACCAGATACAGCTCCTTCTGATATTCCCGATTCAAAAAGGGAATGGCGGCGGAAATCATATTTTCCCTGCGGCTGCGCGAAAACACATCCGCTTCCTCCTGCGGCGCAGGTGGCAATGCCGTATCCTGCGGCGCACCCAGCAGCCTTTGCAGTCTCTGCATCCGCAGGAGCATTTTTGCCGCATCCTGCCCTTCCTCTCCCATCAATGCCGAAAGCATTTCCATCTGTTTCTGTTCTGCCACAGCGCTTCCCCCTTTTTTCTTTCTCAAATAAAGATATGCAGGGCTGTGCCGAAAAATGCTTTTTCACATATTTTGATAAGGAAAGGAGATGCTTGCCATGTCTTTGATGAAGCGCATCTTTTCCACAGAATCCACCGGCAAAAGGCTTTCCATCGCCTTTCTGGATACGGGAATTTCCCCTGTGGCGGATTTTATTCTGCCCGAAAACAGGATTCTTGCCTTCCGGGATTTTATCAACGGAAGGACAGAGCCGTATGATGATAGCGGTCACGGGACACATGTCACGGCATCCGAAGAACGCATTTTCCGCATTAGATATTCTGCTCTCCTGCTGTCCTTCTTCCCGTCACCCGTTCCATCACCCAATAAAACGCAGCGCAGAACAGCAGGGCAAACACAACCCCAAATACATTTTGCGCCACACGAAGCCCCACTGCACCCTTCAGTCCGTAAAGCTTCTCTGCAATGGCAAGCGCACCAAAGGTATTAAACACTGCCTGCCAGCCATACTTCGCAGAAAAGCCAACGCCGATACCGCCAAGGATTCCGATATAGGCATAAATCGAGGTAGGCAGAAGGGTATAGAGCACCAGAAAGCAAAGCACCCCTGCCACGTTGCCGATAATTCTGTTTTTCACCCGCGCCTGCATATCTGCCATCAGCGGCACAATGGCAGACATTGCCGCAATACCTGCCCACATAGCACGGGGCATTTTGCACAGCTCCGCAAGGAAAAGCACCATGGGCACGCAGATAATCTGGCAAAGCTGCCAGTTTGTGCGAGAGGAGGCCAGATCAAATGCCTGCAAAACCCCTTTGATTCCTGTTTCATAGGTGCGGCTTTTATGGTTTCTGTAAAACACCAGACAGGAAAGCAGTGCGCCGACAGCCATGGCAAGCAAACGCATTCGGTAGCTGTCTCCCGAAACATCATATCCATAAAGCAGCAGGTATCCCAAAACCAAAGTGGACTGATTAAACATAAACGGATTATGACACCCGAAAATGACAAGAAACGCAAGTGCCGCTACATTCAAAAGCAACGCCGGCAGTGGTGCTGCCTGCTGTGCCAAATGCGGAAAAACCGCCATATCCACAAAAAATAACGCCAGCAGCAGAGTAGATTGCCCTGTATGCAGCCCAAAATCCGCATTGCGGAATACCATTAAGCACAATAAAACAACAACGCCCACAACGCTGTTTTCGTTACCAAATAAAATGCTGAACACACTGACGAATGCAAAGCAAAACAGCATTGTAATCGCAACCTTTGCCAGATAAACCAATGCGTGATAGCGTCTTTCCTGCGCCGTTTCACTCTTTCGCAGCAGCTCCTTTGAGCCAGCCTGATTTAATTGCAGCTCCTGATAAAATGTCATACTTCTCCATTCCTTCCGTTTCGTTTTTTATTCTGCAAAAAACGGCAGTATCGCCTGCCGCATTTCTGTTTGCCTTTTGTACGCCGCTTCATTGGCGTAAGCCTCGCAATGAGGCTATTTTTTCTATTATAGCATTCTTTTCTGTTTTGTAAAACACCCTTTTTTAAGGCATCCGTAAGCAAAGCGCAGTATAGCAATAGCCCCTCTCCCAAGCAGGGAGAGGGGCTACGCGGAGTTCAATATGAGCCACATCTATTAGGATAGATGAAGGTCAACGAGTTTTAACCGTAGTAATAAAACATACAAAGCGCTGTCATCAAAATGATGCCGCAGTCCAGCAATCTTTGCACTATTCTTTTTGAAATACTCATATTTACCAACTCCTTGAGAAGCTTTTAACAATACTGTCTTAGCCCATCAAATTAGGCAAGAACATGGAAATTGCAGGGATATAGGTGATGCACAGCAGTGTAACAATCATCAGAATCAGGAAGGGAATGATACCCTTAATAACCGTATCCAACGTGGTTTCGCCAACACGGGAGGCAACGAAAAGGTTTACGCCCAGTGGAGGTGTAATGAAGCCGATGGCAAGGTTTACTACCATGATGATACCGAAGTGTGTTACGTCTACACCCATTGCTGTTACAACGGGATACAGGATGGGTGCCAGAATCATGATGGCACACAGTGTTTCCATGAAGCAGCCAACAATCAGCAGCAGTACGTTGATAAGCAGCAGAATCACAATCTTGCTGTCTGTCAGGGACATCATTGCAGATGCAACCGTTGTAGGGATACGACCCAGTGTCAGAACCTTGGAGAAACCGGCAGCACAGCCGATAACAATCAGGATGGATGCTGTTGTTTCACAGGCATTTTTGGTACACTGAATCAGCTTTTTCAGATCCAGCTCTCTGTAGATAACACAGCCAACGATGATACTGTAGATTACAGATACCGCAGCTGCCTCTGTCGGGGTAAAGATACCGCCGTAGATACCGCCCAGAATGATAACGGGGGAAAGGATTGCCCAGAAGCCTTCCTTTGTTTCGCGCAATGCTCTCTTTACGGAGAAGGGTTCGTCATCGCCCTTGTAGCCCATCTTCTTTGCATAGAAGTAGGAATACGCAATCAGTACCAGACCAATCAGAATACCGGGTACGAAGCCTGCCAAGAACAGTGTAGATACGGAGCTGTTTGTTGTTACAGCGTAGATAACCATAGGGATACTGGGAGGGATGATAACACCGATGGAACCGGCAGCAGCAATCAGCGCCAGTACGAATTTTTTATCATAGCCCTTTTCCAGCATGGTAGGGATAACCATACCGCCTACCGCCGCAACAGTTGCCGGGCCGGAGCCGGAAATTGCCGCGAAGAACATACATACAACAACGGTTACGATTGCCAGACCGCCCTGGATTCTGCCGAAGAATACGTTCGCCAGATTCAGCAGTCTTTTGGAAATGCCGCCGCCGCCCATCAATTCACCCGCGAAGATGAAGAAGGGAATCGCCATGGTAGGGAAGGAGTCACAGCCTGTTACCATGTTCTGTGCGATAAAGCCGAATGTCAGCTGTTTTGTGTAAAGAATGTAGCCCAGAGATGCAATACCCAGAGAGAAACCAATGGGAACTGTCAGCACCAGACAAGCAATCAATGTAAGAAATACTACTGCAGCAATAGAACCTGTCATGCCTCAGTCACCTCCTCGTGATTTTTCAACGCCTTGATTCTTCTGTAAATGCACTGCAGCTGACGAATTGCTGTCAGCCCCATGCCGATCATAGGTGCCGCATATACGAACTGCATAGGAATACGCATTGCGGGAGACATCTGACCGGACCATGCAATCTTGCCGAATACAGTATAGCCTGTTACAGCGATGAAGATTGCAAAGCCCAGAACAATCACTTCACTGAGGATTTCGATGTAAGGACGTGCCTTTTTGGGATACAAATTGATTGCAGCATCAATACGGATGTGCTTTTCTCTTCTTGCGGTATAGCTTACAGAGAAGTATACCAGCCATACGAACATATATCTTGCCATTTCTTCAGACCATGTCAGAGAGTTCTGGAACACATAACGACATACAACCTGAATGAAAATGATAATACTCATTGCGAAAATCAGTGGAATCATGAAAAATTCTTCCACATGGTCTAAAAACCATTTCATAGTATTTTACGCCCCTTTCCTTTTTAGCCTTCTTCAGGGAATTTTTCCTTTGCCTTAGCAACCTCATCATACAGCAAATCAACAACGGAAGGATCTGTTACCTTCTTATAAGCCAGTTCCTTGATGTTTTTGCATGCCTTCACCATTTCAGCCTTTACTTCAGGTGTCAGGTCGCTGTACTGCATTGTGCCGCAGTTTTTGATGTTATCCAGTGCAGTCTGTTCATATTCGTCACATCTCTGACGTTCATAAGCAACTGCCTCATCGGAAACCTTCAGCACGATTTCCTGCTGCTCGGGAGTCAGCCCATCGAATTTATCTTTACTCATCAGAATCAGATAAGGAGAGTAAATGTGTTTTGTATATGTATAGTGGCTCTGTACTTCATAGAATTTTGTCTGCCATGTCAGCTCCGCACCGTTATCCTGTGCGTCTACTGTTTTCTGCTGCAGTGCTGTAAACAGCTCTGTGAACGCCATGGGTGTGGGGTTCGCACCGTAGTCCTTCCACTGCTGCAGCTGCAGCTCATTTTCCATGATACGGATTTTAACGCCCTTCAGATCAGACATATCGTTGATGGGTTTGTTTGTGGACAGTGTACGGAAGCCGTTTTCCTGCCATTGCAGCAGCTTAAATCCGGATTCCTCCAGACCATCTGCCAGTCTGTCACCCAGAGGCCCGTCCAGAACCTCATAAACCTGCTGCTTGTTATCAAACAGCCAAGGAATATCCAGACAGAAAATGTCATTTTCAAAGGATGCTACCGTTGCGTTTGTTGCCAGAACGATGTCATAGTTACCAAACTGACAGCCCTCCAGCAATTCACGTTCAGAACCAAGCACGTTGTCGGTGTAAATATCACAGCTAAGTGTGCCTTTGGATTCCTGCTCCAGACGCATTTTGAAGAATTTTGCCGCGTCGATGGTAGCAGGCGCGTTGCCCAGCGCATAAATGAAATGATAGCAATCGCTTGTCAGCTCTACGCCGGAGTCAAAATTTACGGGTTCGACCTTCTTTTCCACGAAACCCTTTTTAACTGTTGCTGTGTCTGCCTCTGCTGCATCATCGGAACCACCGCAGCCCGCCAGACCAATCACTGTGACCGCTGCCAGAGCAGCAGCAAGGCCTCTCTTTAAGAACATAATATTCCCTCCTCATATTGAACTCTACAGTCCGGTGTGTTGCATTTGGATTTCCTTTTCTTCGGTTGGACCCCACCGAAGGGAAGGACTCCTCTTTTGTTTCTTTGTTTCTTTGTTTCTTTGTTTCTCTCTCGTTTTTTCATTTGTATCACAAATATCGCAAAACAAATCTTCTTTTTCGCGAAAAAAGTTTTATTTGAGATATAAAACATCTTTTTTATGATTATATATTTGTCTTTCTTGTACGTCAAGAGATAAAAAAGACGAAAAACAAGTGTCTTTCCGTGTAAAAAAATCCTATTTTTTGTGTAAAATATCCAATATAAACTAATTTTACTGCATTTTGAAACTTTTATAAGACACTTTTCGTCCCATATAAAACTATTTTTTATTTAATTTCTAGTTTTTTCCAGTTAAAAAACGCCACTTAAAATTATTTTTCAATCCGTTTTATATCTCATATTATTAAAAAAAAGTTGATTCTGAAAAATTGATAGACTTTTTGCGCCTCCTGTTGTATAATAGAGCAAACAGGCATACAGAAGAACATTTTTGTGCTGTCTTTTTGCGGCAAAATCTAATTTGAGAAATCGAAAGAAGGAGAGACCTGTGAAAGAAGAAGAAAAGAACCACGAAACAACGGGTAAAAAAACTACCCTGACTGATAAGATTTATCAGGATATTAAAGATGATATTCTCACGAAGGTATTCCAGCCCGGAGAAAAGCTGAACATCAAGGAGCTTGCTCGCGAATATCAGGTCAGCGATACCCCTGTCAAGCAGGCACTGCAAAGATTGGCAGAGGAAAAGCTGGTTGTCAACACCCCCAATAAGGGCATGAGCGTCAGAGCGCTGACACCGCATGAATTGCAGGATATTTTCGATATGCGTCTGATGATGGATACCTTTTTTGTAAAGGATATCGTAACCACACTGAATTATAACCACGGCCTGCGTCAGCAGCTGATTGACTGTCTGGAAGCACAGAAAAAATTCATCGAATCAAATGATTCCAATCATAAGCCCGATGAATTTTTTGAACTGGATTTAGAATTTCATACCCTATATCTGGCAGCCTCCGGCAATCAAAAGGCCGTCAATGTATTCCGGGATATGCAGCCCTTCACCTATGCGTCCGGCACCTATGTAAGCCAGCCTCACTACAGAGACTGCGAATGTGTCGAGGAGCATCAGGCAATTCTGGATGCGGCGCTTGCATCCGATTTAGACGCGCTGAAAGCAGCCGTTACCGCGCATCTGAATAACTCCAGAAAGGCATTGCAGCTCATCTTCAAGGTAAATCAGATGATTTACCCCGAAAATTAAAAATAACGAAAACCATCATTCATCAGGCTTCGCCTGATTCATGTGTTTGCTCCGCAAGCCTACGA
>OJSP01003307.1_pt1 | contig 11888 bp, 9 predicted proteins | sample 1599561 | NCBI WGS metagenome assembly OJSP01 (sample SAMN04168659, study PRJEB22393) | human gut metagenome | biome: human gut microbiome; feature: stool | host: Homo sapiens | collected 2014-05-12
GTAGGTCGATGCCGAATTTAGAAGAGAGAGCGAGTTCAAAAGACTCGCTCTTTTTTATTTTCTCTCGCTTCCGATCGTGGAGAACCTGTAACCTGCTAACTTGTAACCTGTAACTTGCCGAAGGCAATTTATCTGATTTCTGGTAACTCGATACCTTTTATTTTACGATATAAATTTAAAGCGTAAGAATCCGTCATTCCTGAGACGTAATCCGTTACCGTTTGTATTTTCGTGTAAATGGAATCATCTTGATGAACTTTGTATTGTTCTGGCATAACGGATAGAATATTCCGGGCATAATAGGTTTCTGGTTTCAGAACAGCATCAATATATTCTTTTAATATGGTGGCAAGGATTTTGAAACCTGCAATCTGTATTTGTGTAACGATATTCGTGTGATAAATCCGGGAATAGGCTAATTCAGTACAGGTTTCATAGGCTTGTTTATTGGTGCCTGTTAAGTGATGTATCAAGCTGCCTTGAAAGGTTCCGTTCATGATTGCCTCGTAGTTTTGGCAAAAGATGTCTGCACAGGCATTGATTAATTTATTAATAATACCTGCACGTAGAAATGCGATACATTCGTTTTTGTCCGTGACAATTTTGAAGGTTCTGGAGATCGTCTTTAAATCTTCCTTGTCTGTATCTTTGTCGTAGAAATTAAGAAGTATCCGGGTAGTTTCATCATAGGATAGAATTTTTAGCTTGTGAGAGTCTTCAATATCCATGATCTGATAGCAAATATCGTCGGCAGCTTCAACCAGATAAACGAGTGGATGGCGGACGTATTGCAAAGGTTTTGAGTTGAGTTGGATAATACCAAGTTCTTCGGCTACTTCCTTGTATATTTCTTTTTCACTTTGAAAAAAGCCGTATTTGTGTCCTTTGAGGGAGGCTTTAGATTCAAATGGGTATTTAACAATGGATGCAAGAGTGGTAAAGGTCATCGTGTAACCACCTGGCCTGCGTCCGTTAAAGCTATGGGTTAATAATCGGAAAGCATTTGCGTTACCTTCGAAATGACTGATGTCAGCCCATTCCTCGTCCGTCAGGAGTTTTTTTAAGTATTGTCCTTCTCCTTCCGTGAAAAAATAAGAAATAGCCTCTTCTCCGGAATGTCCGAAAGGAGGATTCCCCAAATCGTGAGCTAAACAGGCCGTACTAACAATGGTACCGATTTCTTCGAGGATTTCCGGGTGTTCCAATGCCTCTTTGGTTTTAACAAATTGTGCAATCTTGTTTCCTAGCGAACGTCCCACGCTAGCTACTTCTAGGCTATGAGTTAGACGGTTATGTACAAAGATATTGCCCGGTAACGGGAATACTTGTGTTTTATTTTGTAATCGTCGAAACGGTGAGGAAAAGATTAAACGATCGTAGTCTCTTTGAAATTGTGATCGGTCATGAGAGCGAAACATGGTGATAGTACTTCCCGGTTGATAACGTCTCGATGATAATAATTTATTCCAGTTCATCATGGTAGTTCAGATTACAAATTTATAGGTTACAGGTTTAAGTAAAGTATGTCAATTGGAGACCTGTAACGGTTATACAAATGTAGTAATAAAAAAAAGAGGAAGCAAACTGCTTCCTCTTTCGATCTTTATTTTGAAATGAAGTGGTAGTGACTACCAAATCTTTCGAATGCTGCTTTATCAAGCGTTTCTCGGTGATCGGGATGAGCAATATTGATTAAAGTCTTTGCTCTTTCCTGAAGGGTTTTACCATAAAGGTCTGCGATACCGAATTCCGTAACAATGTAGTGTACATCGAAACGAGTGGTAACAACTCCGGCTCCGTTTAACAAGGTCGGGCAAATTTTACTCACGCCTTTGTTTGTTACTGCCGGTAATGCAATAATCGGTTTTCCTCCTTCGCTGGCTGCTGCTCCGCGGATGAAGTCTAATTGACCACCACTACCACTGTAAAATTTAATACCTAAAGAGTCTGCGTTGACTTGGCCTGTGATGTCAACAGAAAGAGCCGAATTGATAGCCGTCATTTTCGGTTGTTGTGCGATGATGAACGGATCGTTCGTGTAACCTACATCCATCATGGCTACTCCCGGGTTGTCATCGATGAAGTCATATACTCTTTTTGATCCCATCAAGAAGGTTGATACGATCTTACCTTTGTCGAATTTCTTATTCATGTTGTTGACAACACCTTTTTCATACAAGGGTAATACTCCGTCAGCAAACATTTCCGTGTGAATACCTAAGTTTTTGTGGTTGCCTAATTGGGAAAGTACAGCGTTCGGGATGGCTCCGATTCCCATTTGCAGGGTAGCTCCGTCTTCGATCAAAGAGGCTACATTTTTACCGATAGCAATATCCTGTTCTGTTAACGTTGCCGGATGAGCTTCGATAAGTGGGGTATTGTCTTCGCAGAAGATGTCGATGTCTGATAATTTGATGATAGCATCTCCCCATGCTCTCGGTACGTTCGGGTTGATAACGCCAATAACTGTTTTTGCATTCTGTACGGCAGCTAACGTGGCATCAACAGAGGTTCCCATGGATACAAAACCATGCTTGTCCGGGGGACAAACTTGGATCATGGCAACATCAACCGGGTGAATACCGCTTCTGATCAGTTTCTGGGTTTCACTCAAATGAACGGGTACATAATCTGCATATCCTTCTTGAGTCGGTTTACGCACGTTACTGCCCACGAAATAGGATTCTAGGAAGAAGATTCCTTCGAATTCTGCTTCTGCATACGGGGCACTCCCTTCCGTGTGCAAGTGTTGCAACTTGACGTCTCTCAATTCTCCTGCACGTCCTCTGTTGCAAAGAGCTTGAATTAGACCTTGGGGGGCACAAGCCACACTGTGAATGTGAATCCGGTCTCCGGATTTTACAACTTTTACAGCCTCTTCAAATGACACTGTTTTGATTCCTTGATACATAGCAAGTTATTTTGTTTTGATTTCTTATGATTTAATTATTAGCTAACCTCTTGAAAGAGGGGTGCAAGTTAACAACACTCTTTTAATTAAACAATTTTTTCCGTAATTATTAGTGTTCAATTTGTGACACGGTTTTTACTTACAGTAGCCAGCCTAGAATGGCCTTTCCCGTGAAAAGATAAATGTTCAAACCGATGATGTCGTTCGTTAGGGTGATAAACGGTCCGGTAGCTAGAGCCGGATCTATCTTTAGTTTATTGAGTAATAACGGGAATGCTGTACCGAACATGGATGCGAACATGATCACGATAAATAAGGATATAGTTACCGTGATGGGCATGGCAAGTGATGTTAGGTTGAAACAAAGGGATAGGATAAAAATGATGGAAGAACAGATGCAGGCATTTATGACCGCACATGAAATTTCTTTTGAGATACTCTGTAATATGTTTTTTGATGTCAGTGTGTTGGAGGCAAGTCCTTTTACCACGATGGCGGAAGACTGGATACCCACGTTTCCCCCCATGGCGGTGATAACAGGAATGAACATGGCTGTTGCTGGGAATAAGGCAATGTCTGCCTCGTAGAAAGAAATCATGTAGGCCGCAAGCATTCCTCCGAATAAACCGATGATCAGCCACGGGAGACGAGCTTTCGTTTGGTCCCAAATCGTGTCGGATGATTCCACGTCTTGCGAGATACCGGACATCATCTGGTAGTCTTTTTCTGCTTCTTCCCGGATCACGTCAACCACGTCGTCGATCGTGATTCGACCGACAAGTCGGCCGATGGAGTCAACTACAGGAATGGCGACTAAATCGTACTTCTGCATGATACGTCCCACGGATTCGGCTGGTTCATCGGTGGTCACGTAGGTTACGTCCGGGTTATATATACTTTGGATTTTGGTAGATGTCGGGGAAAGAATCATCTTTTTCAATGAAAGTCTTCCTTTCAAGATGTTGTCGTCATCAACGACGTAGATGTAGAATATTTCATCTAGGTTCTCTGCTTGTCGACTAAGTTCGCGTAGACAGGTGAGGACGGTCCAATTCTCGTTGACTTTCACTAGCTCTTTACCCATAAGTCCACCGGCAGAATCTTCGTCGTAATGCAACAGATCGACGATGTCTCCCGCTTGTTCGAGGTCTTCCATGTGTGAAAGAACTTCTTGCTGCTGTTCGTTGGGCATACTACCCACGAGGTCGGCGGCATCGTCCGTGTCCATGTTGTCCACGAAACGTTTGGCTATAACTTCCGGGGGGAAAGAATCGATAAATCGTTGTCTTTCGTCTTCTTCGATTTCTGCTAGAACGTCTCCGGCTTTCTCTTCATCTAGCAACAGAAACAGGAATTGGGCTTCTTTGGTGTCCAATTCATTCATGATTTCGGCAATATCCGCCGGATGAAGAGGTTCTACCAACTTGGCGACATCTTCTTTATTATCCGCTTTTATCAGTCCCTCTATCTGGGAAACTAATTCTTCCGAGAGTTCAAACTGTTGCATAGTTCATCAATTACTTGTTTGCCTGCTGAATCTCTTTACATAGTGTAATGAAATCCTCGACACTTAATTGTTCCGGGCGCAAAGATAACGTTTCTGAGGCAAAATCCGGAGAAATAATTGATTTTAAAGAATTACGTAAGGTTTTTCGTCGTTGATTGAAACCTGATTTTACGATATTGAAAAAAAGTTTTTCGTCACAATCGAGTTTTTCCCTTTTATTCCGGATGAGTCGGATTACGGCGGATTTAACTTTTGGTGGTGGATCGAAAACCTGTTCTCCCACGGTGAAAAGATACTCGATGTCATAAAATGTTTGTAGGAATACGCTTAAAATCCCGTATGTTTTGCTCCCGTGAGAGGCACTGATGCGTTCGGCCACCTCTTTTTGTATCATACAGACGACTTGGGGGATTAGATCCCGGTTTTCTAGGATACGGAAAAAGATTTGCGAAGAAATGTTATAAGGAAGATTCCCGATGATCGAAAACGGTTCTGTGTAGAAATTTCGAATATCCGATTTTAGAAAATCCCCGTAAATAATCTGCTCTTTATGGGCAGGTAGCTCTTCGTGCAGGTAGTCAATGGACTCCTGGTCGATGTCAATGGCAAGCACGGAAAATTTCGTATCTTTTAATAAATGACGTGTCAGTACTCCCATACCCGGCCCGATTTCCAGTACCCCTTTGGTGACAGGTAGTAAACTCGCCGTGATTTTACAAGCGATGTTTTGGTCTTTCAAAAAATGTTGTCCCAGATGTTTTTTTGCTCGAACGATACTCATAGTATGAATTCAGGGTGTTATGGGTTAAACTTCCAATTATTTATTTACTTTTGCAAACGACTTACAAAATAATGCTTTTATTTTGATTTGTGAAAATTATTAGAGTGTCAATCTTGACGAATTTTGTGGATGAAGCCATTTTATAAACAGGTTATAAAGTTTTTTGCCTTTTTGCTGGTAACAGTTTTTTTGTTCTGGCTGGTGTATCGAGATCAAAATTTCGATGACTTGATGAAGGTTTTGCGTGATGATGTCGACTATACGTGGATATGGGTAGCGATTGTTTTCGGTTTACTTAGCCACGTGAGTCGTTCTCTGCGTTGGCAGATGTTGACGAAATCTATGGGATACCAGATTTCTTTCATGAATAGTTTTATGGGGGTGATGATTGGTTATTTTGCTAATATGGCGATCCCCCGGATGGGTGAGTTTACCCGTTGCGGAGTGGTGAGTAAATATGAGAATGTGCCATTCTCGAAGTTATTGGGAACGGTGGTTACCGAGCGGGTATTTGACATGATTATGTTGCTGTTGCTTACTTTGGTTGTTGTCGTTTCGCAATTTAAACAGGTCGGGATATTCCTGAATAATAATGAAGAGATTAAACAAAAGTTATACACGATGTTTCATTCCCCATGGACTTACGTGGTGTTGAGTGTATTGATCGTGGGGGTGGCAGGTTTCTTCTGGTTTGTACGGAAAGGTACTTTCTTCACCCGGTTACATCATTTTTTATCGGGAATGAAAGAAGGTTTATTGACCGTGAAGGACGTGAAACATAAGTGGTTATTTGTCGGTCATACGATTTTTATCTGGCTGATGTATTTTCTGATGCTATACGTTTGTTTCTTCTGTTTCCAGTTCACCTCTCACTTGGGACCGATGGTTGGTTTGACCGTGTTTGTTCTTTCCAGTTACGGGATGGTGGCTCCGGTACAAGGTGGCGTGGGTGCGTGGCATTTCATGGTGATTGCAGCCTTGATGATTTATTTACCGCATACGGAAGAAATTGCCAGTCTGTCCAAGACATTTGCTTTATTGACTCACGGCACGATGACGTTGTTGTATATTGTGGTAGGCGTGTTGTGTTTGTTATTCTTGCCAATATATAATCGGAAGTAAATTTCATGTTTATGGATATTGTTGAAAAATATTTTACCGGGTTAAGTGAGAGACAGTCGGAACAGTTCCAACAATTGGAGGGGCTTTACCGGGAATGGAATGAAAAGATCAATGTGATTTCGAGGAAAGATATAGATGCTTTGAACGTGCATCATGTTTTACATTCTTTGGCGATAGCAAAGGTGATTTCTTTCAAAGCGGGGACAAAAGTGTTGGATGTCGGAACGGGAGGAGGTTTTCCCGGAATTCCGTTGGCTATTATGTTCCCGGAGGTAGATTTTTTCTTGGTAGATTCTATCGGGAAGAAAATTAAAGTGGTAGAGGGTGTTGCAGGAGCTTTAGGCTTAAAAAATGTGATAGCAAGGCAATTGAGAGTAGAGACGATGAAAGAAAAATTTGATTTTATCGTGAGTCGTGCCGTGACGGCTTTTCCGGCTTTTGTAGCCTTGACCAAAAAGCGTATTCGAGAGAATAGTTTCAACGATTTGTCCAATGGGATTTTGTATCTGAAGGGAGGGGATTTTGAAGAAGAGATTCGGGATTTCAAGGATAAAATTTCTGTTTATAATATTCCTGATTTTTTTGAGGAAGAGTTTTTCGAAACGAAGAAATTAATTTATATGAAATTCCTCAAATAATTTTCTATTAACGATTTGGGAATAAGAAGAATTCTTCTTAAATTTGTCGCAGTTTACATTTCCACCTGGTTCATGCCGGGTGATTTTACTTACGTAATGAGAATTATCCAAATATAACGTGACTATATGTACGATATTTTAGAACTGAATGAAAAGTTACTTTCAGATTTGCGTCAAATTGCAAAAGAACTGAATGTTAAAAGGATTGAATCCTTTAAAAAGAAAGAATTAATATACAAAATTTTAGATCAGCAAGCCATGATTGCTACCGAGGAAACAGCTCCCGTTGAACCGAAAGAGAAAAAACCTCGTGTGCGAGTGATAAGGGGAGGTGCTGAAAAAGTGGGAGATTCCAAAGGTGGATTGGCCAAATTTAATCGGAATAAAGATAAGAAGGCCGATGCGAAACAGGAGAAAACCCAGAATGAAACAGTCAAAGAGGCTCCCGAAAAGAAAGATGCAGTTTTACCCGTAGAGGAAGTGCAGCCGATCAATGTCGTGCATAGTGATATTTTGGATAAGGATCTGGTTTTCAGTCGTACGGAAAACGGTATTGTTGTAGAGAAAAAAGGAGAGGTTGTTGCAGAACCACAGGAAACGGAAGTAAAGAATGAAACTTCAGAGGTTCCTAAACGTGAGCAAGCCGGACAAAAGCAAGACCGTAAGTTTTTCGATAAGCGTAACCGGAAACAAACCAAGCGGGAAGAGGTGAAAAGTGAAGAAGGAAAAGAAGAGGTGAAAGAGGAAAAGGCGGTTGAAGAGGTTGTTAAAGAGGAACAAGTGGCAGAAAGACCCAGCCGTCCGAAGTTTGTAAAACGGAATAGACGTGTTGAGAGAGATGAAGAAACCATTCGTCAAGATGTGGAAGAGAATGAGTTTGAAGATGTCGAAAATGAATCTGGCGTTAAGGGTGAGGCTGAAAATGAGAATTATGAAAGTGTTCCTGCTGAGTTTGAAGAAAGAAAAGAAAGTCAAAACAAGATGCGTTTTGACAAACGCGATAAATATTACGAGTTCGAAGGAATTATTTTAAATTCGGGTGTGTTGGAAATCATGCCTGACGGGTATGGATTCCTTAGATCTTCTGATTATAATTACTTGAATTCTCCGGATGATATTTACGTGTCTCAAAGTCAGATCAAGTTATTTGGTTTGTCAACGGGTGACACGGTGGAAGGAACCGTGCGTCCCCCGAAAGAAGGAGAGAAGTATTTCCCGTTGATTAAAGTATCGAAAATTAACGGGAAGTCTCCGGAAGCGGTGCGTGACCGAATCCCGTTTGATCACTTAACCCCGCTTTTCCCGAATGAGAAATTCAATCTTACTGGAAGTGGGCGGGCTACGATTTCTACTCGTGTGGTGGATATGTTTGCCCCGATCGGTAAAGGACAGCGCGGTTTGATTGTGGCTCAGCCGAAAACGGGTAAGACGATGTTGCTGAAAGAAATTGCTAATGCAATTTCAGCCAATCATCCTGAAGTGTATTTGATCATTCTGTTGATTGACGAGCGTCCGGAAGAGGTAACCGATATGGCTCGTAGCGTGAATGCGGAGGTGATTGCCTCTACTTTCGACGAGCCGGCAGAGCGTCACGTGAAGGTGGCTAATATCGTGTTGGAAAAGGCTAAACGTATGGTTGAGTGTGGACACGACGTGGTGATCCTGTTGGATTCAATTACTCGTCTGGCTCGTGCTTATAACACGGTGTCTCCTGCATCCGGAAAGGTGCTTTCCGGTGGTGTGGATGCAAATGCATTACACAAACCGAAACGGTTCTTTGGTGCAGCCCGTAATATCGAAAATGGTGGTTCGTTGACGATTCTGGCAACTGCGTTGACAGAGACCGGTTCAAAAATGGACGACGTGATTTTCGAGGAATTCAAGGGTACTGGAAATATGGAGTTACAGTTAGACCGCAAATTGTCCAACCGTCGTATTTACCCGGCTGTGGATATTACGGCATCAAGCACGCGTCGTGATGACTTGTTGTTGGAGGACTACACGTTGAACCGTATCTGGATTTTGCGTAACTATCTGACGGATATGAATTCTGTTGAGGCAATGCAATTCGTGAAGGATCGTTTGGAAAAGACGAAATCTAACGAGGAATTTTTGATCTCGATGAATGATAAATAGTTTTATAAGTTTTATAATATGGAAAAGCGAGTTCATTTGGACTCGCTTTTTTGATGCCTCAAATATAGAATCATTTTAAGTACGTGCTTATATCGCAATGGTATAGCGGGTTATGCGTGAATGAATGTTCATTGGGATGTATGAAATGTATGTTTTGCAACATGTAGATTACAAAACCATGCTTTTTTTATTACCTTTGCATTGCAAAGAATAAAAAATGGAGAGTTTACGTAACACGCATAAGATCCTGATGAAAGAAAGGACGTCGGCTATCCGTCGCGGTTTATTGGATACGATAGATTCTCGTGCCCGGTTGATTGCGATAAAGGGAAGTCGTGGTGTGGGAAAGACCAATTTCCTACTAGATTTTTGCAAGGATCATTACAAGGACGATCCTTCTTGTCTTTACGTGAACATTAATAACTTGTTCTTTGCGATGGAAGGATTGTTTAATTTCGTGGAACGTTTCTACAAGCTGGGAGGGAAAGTATTGTTGCTGGATCAGATCCATAAGTATCCAAACTGGGATCGGGAATTGCGGGAGGCTTACGATCGTTTCTCGGATTTGCAGATCGTTTTCACCGCATCTTCTATTTTACGGGTCAAATCCAACAAATATTTGCATGGAATCGTGGAGATGTACAACCTGAGCGGTTTGTCGTTTCGGGAGTTTTTGGAGTTAGAAACGGGATATAAGTTTCCCGTTTATTCTTTCGAGGAAATCGTGGAACATCACGAGGAGATCGTGAATGATATTTTGGAGAAAGTACGCCCGTTAGCTTTTTTTAATAACTATTTGAAATATGGTTATTATCCCATATATTTGGAGGAGAAATCACATATTGATTATTTACTGAAAAACATCAACTTAACATTGGAGTTTGATATTCCGTACAATAATCAAATCGAGCTGAAGTACTTGACAAAATTGAAACAATTACTTTTTATCGTGGCAAATGGTAATAGTAATATTAATATCAGTAAGCTGAGTGCGCAGATTGGTGTTTCTCGTGCAACGGTATTGAATTACCTGCATTACATGAAGAATGCTCGGTTGTTGACCTTGTTGTTTGATCGGGAAAGTGATGATGAGAACGGATTAAAACCGAATCAAGTATTTTTGCATAATCCCAATTTGCTGAATGCGGTTTGTCTGGATCAGACAGATTCATTGATGATTCGGAAAACATTTTTAATTAGTCAATTATGTGCCGTGGCAAAATTGAATTTTTCTGGAAATGAAGATTTGTTCGTGAACCAGAAATATGAGGTTTCCGTACGGCAACAAGGAGATAAAGGGCGAGTCCGGGATTCAGTAATTCTGATGACCGATATGATCGAACGAGGTAAAAAGAATGTTATACCCTTGTGGCTTGCCGGTTTTGTGTATTGAGAGAAGTAAAAATCTTAAATAGAGTGATCAACTATTGTTAGTTAATGTTTAAAAAAATGGCAAAAGAAAAGAAATTTATCACATGTGATGGTAACGCGGCCGCTGCTCATGTAGCTTATATGTTCAGCGAGGTATCGTGTATCTATCCTATTACTCCGTCGTCTCCGATGGCAGAGTATGTAGACGAATGGGCTGCTAAAGGTAGAAAGAATCTGTTCGGGGAGACTGTAAGAGTGATGGAAATGCAATCAGAGGCAGGTGCTGCCGGAGCTGTTCACGCCGGAAAACGCCCCGTGGTTTGAAGCGGCCCGGGCCATCATCGACGCCCTGCCCGCAGGCCTGCCGGAGGTGTCCGCCCGGCTGGCGGCACTTTTGCTCCCGCTGGGGGAGCAGGGGACACGGAAAGCGCTCAAACAGCTGCGCTGTTCCAATGCCCTCATCGAGGAAGTGACCACCCTTGTCCGGGAGGCCGGGCTGGTTCCGGAAGAAAAAACGGCTGCCCGGGCGATCCAGGCCAGACGCCTGCTGGGCCGGCTGGAGCCGGATACCCTCCGCCGTCTGCTGGCTCTCTGCGCGGCCCACAGGCCGGAACAGGCGGCTGCCTTTGCGGCCCTGCAAACGGCAGCAGGCCGGCTGCAAGCGGAAAACGCCTGCTGCCGGGTGGGGCAATTGGCCGTCAATGGCCGGGACCTGATGGCGCTGGGCGCAAAGCCCGGCCCGGGCCTGCGCGGCCTTGACGGCACGCGTTTCTGCCGCGCCGAAGACGGAGTTTTCGCTCACATAGTCCTCGCCGCAGTAGAGGCAGGCCCGGCCATTGATCCACTGCTCAATTAGCGAGACATCCGGCCCGGTGCTGCCCTCGGCAAACGCCCGGCCCGGGTAGGCGAGGCCCTGCGCACCATCCCGGTCGGGGTTTGGGGTGTAGGCGGCCAGCTGTAAACTCAGCGCCTCCACCGCCGTCCAGGTCTCGGCGTCGGCAATACCGGTCTGGGGCAGGCCCAGCAGCTCCTGTGCACTGCGGGTAGCGTTGGCCGTTTCCTCGGTGTACTGGCTGGAAAGAGGCGGGTTCTCCACGCTCTGGTAATAGTAGGCAATCCGCTGCAAAAGAATCGTGTAGTAGAGCACCGTGCTGCTGTCCGAGCCAACGGTCAGGGGGGTGCCGGGGTAGGGCAGGCGCCTCAGTGTGACCACCGGCCCGGACTGCCGCAGGCGGGAAGCCGTGCGGTAGAGAGAATTCCAGGTGGTGCGTCCCACGATGCCGTCCACCGTGAGCCCCGCAAAGCGCTGGTAGGCCCGCACAGCGGTTTCGGTGGCCGCGCCAAAGCTGCCGTCGATGGAGACGGTGGGGATGCTGCTCTCGTAGGCGCTCATGAGGTAGAGGTAGAACTGCAGCTCCCGCA
>OJSP01003309.1_pt1 | contig 11885 bp, 11 predicted proteins | sample 1599561 | NCBI WGS metagenome assembly OJSP01 (sample SAMN04168659, study PRJEB22393) | human gut metagenome | biome: human gut microbiome; feature: stool | host: Homo sapiens | collected 2014-05-12
AGGATATGGATTTTGAGGAGCGCGCAAAGCAGGAGCACCTTGACAGCCTCTATGACGATGAATATTATGACGATTACGGCAGAGGCAGAGGAAAGCTGCCGATGATTCTCGGCGTGATTGCCGTTGTGCTGATTATTTTCCTCATTTTCCGTACCGTCAGCCTGAGCAGTAAGTTGGAGGAGGTACAGAACCAGCTGACACAGTCTCAGGATTATAAACAGAAATACGAGGATATGCAGTTGGAAAATATGCAGCTGCAGGAAAAACTGGACGGTAAGGACACCAAAACGACAGGCAATTCTGATACTGCGGACACCAAGGTGGACACCAAAAAGGACACCAAAAAGGACACCGCATCCACATCCTCTGGCACCAAGGAATATACTGTAAAAGACGGTGATACCATGTGGACAATTGCCCAGAGCCAGCTTGGCAATGGCGCGGAATATCAGAAGATTCTGGATGCCAACGGCCTGAAGGAGAGCGATACCTTAGCGCCCGGCACAGTAATTAAAATCCCACAGTAAGAACAGGAGTGTAGCATGAGCGATTTGGAGAAAAGAACTCTTGTGGAATTGAGAAAAATGGCGAAGGAGTTGGGGATTCCTGCCATTTCCGGTTTGAAGAAAAAGGAATTGATTGAGAAAATTGAGCAGTCCTCCGAGGTGCAGAAAAATGATTCTGTACCTCGGTCGGCTGCTTCCGACTTTTCTCACAGAAATTTCGACGAAAAAACCGAAGCTCCGCAGGAGCATACGGAAAGGGAAAAGCAGTTTTTTGAGGAATTGGGAGAGGGGATTCTGGAGGTACTGCCGGATGGATATGGGTTTCTGCGTGCGGAAAATTGCCTGCCCGGTGCAAATGATGTGTATGTTTCTCCGGCGCAGATTCGCAGATTTAATCTGAAAACAGGCGACAGAGTGATGGGGAATGTACGCCCTGCCAGAGAAGGCGAAAAGGTCGGCGGTCTGGTTTATGTGCAGACGGTCAATGGAGATGCGCCATATCTTGCGATTCACCGCCCGAATTTTGAGGAGCTGACACCTATTTATCCTGAGGAGAAGCTCAAGCTGGAAACAGTGCAGAGAGAACTCTCCGGTCGCATCATTGATCTGATTGCGCCTATCGGCAAAGGGCAAAGAGGGATGATTGTTGCACCGCCGAAGGTTGGGAAAACAATCCTTTTGACGAAGATAGCAAATGCAATCACCTGCAACCATAAGGAAGTGCATCTGATTGTACTGCTGATTGATGAACGCCCTGAGGAGGTAACGGATATTCAACGCTCCATCGAAGGGGAGAATGTGCAGATTGTGTATTCTACCTTTGACGAGGAGCCGGAGCATCATAAAAAGGTAACGGAAATGGTTCTGGAACGCGCGAAGCGCATGGTGGAGCAGGGGAAGGATCTGGTTATCCTGCTGGACAGCATTACTCGTTTGGCGCGTGCGTATAACCTGACGATTCCGCCAAGCGGACGTACGCTGTCCGGTGGTCTGGACCCCGCGGCACTGTATATGCCGAAGCGGTTCTTTGGCGCAGCCAGAAATATTGAAAACGGCGGCAGTCTGACGATTCTTGCAACTGCGCTTGTGGATACGGGCAGCAAAATGGATGAGGTTGTGTTTGAGGAATTCAAGGGCACCGGCAACATGGAGCTGGTGCTGGATAAGCGCATGGCAGAGCGGAGAATCTTCCCTGCGGTGGATATTATGAAATCCGGCACAAGACGAGAGGAAAAGCTGTTTACCCCTGAGGAGCTGGAGTGTAATTATGCGCTGCGGCGGATGGCGGCACAGCTGAATCATACGGATATGATTGAAGGCTTTTTTGACTTGATGCGCAAGTCCAAAAATAATAAGGAATTTATGGAGCGTCTGCACGTTTGGGAAAAAACGTTAGGTCTGCATGAAAAATAACCTCGGTTTTTGGATAAATCTCTCAAGAATACGGAAAATGCTGATTTTTCGGGGAATTGCAGTTGCCAAGCCGAAAAAAATATGCTATAATGCTCATGTTGTCTTTAAATAACGTAGATTATTGATCAACAAATACGAAAAATGAGGTGAAAGAAAATGCGCGAAGGTATCCATCCCGAATACAAACAGGTAAAAGTAAGATGTAACTGCGGCAATGAATTTGTAACAGGTTCCACAAAGGACGAAATCAGAGTCGAAGTTTGCTCCAAATGCCATCCCTTCTACACAGGCAGCCAGAAACTGCTTCTGGAAGCCGGCGGCAGAGTTGAAAAGTTCAACAAGAAATACGGCAGAAAGTAATTCTTTTCGGATTGCTGAGCTGCAAAAAATCAAGACAAAATATAAAAAGGGCGAGATCGTAGGATCTTCGCTCTTTTTTTATGCAGGAAGATTGTCGAAAAAAGGAAAGTATGATAAGCTATAAGAACGGATTATCGCTTGGCGGTTCAGTCACTCTCTGTAAAGGGGGTGATGCTATGAATTGTGTTACATATTCTGATTTAATTCAGATTGGTATACTTGTAGTAGCGCTTATCTCCCTGTATCAAAATAGGGGATAAATAAAAAACGACCGCCTAACAAGAGTTAGACGGTCTTTCTTGAGATATTAGGACTGACCGCCCGACCAAAAGCGGTAATCCTTTTATTGTAGCTATTATCGCCCTGTGTAAAAACAGGAGATAAATAAAAAATGTTGCCTAACAAGAGTTAGACGGTCTTACTTGATTAATCAGGACTGACCGCCCGACCAAAAGCGATAATCCTTTTCTTATCTTCATGATAGCAAAAGAAAGTGATTCTGTCAATAAAAGCGTTTTGCTTAAACGCGTTTGATATGCTATAATAAGTACCTGTTAAAAGGAGATGATTCTGTGTCAGATAGAAAAAGACCAACTAACATCGGCGGTCAGGCGGTCATTGAGGGCGTTATGATGCGCGGAAAAAAGATATATGCAATGGCAGTGAGAAATCCCGAAGGGGAAATTGTTGTGGAAAAGAAGCCTGTCGGCGGCCTAGGGAAAAAAGGGCTGTTCAGATACCCTATTTTCCGCGGCATGGCGGCGTTTGTGGATTCCCTTGTTACCGGTACGAAAATACTGATGCGTTCTGCGGAAATTGCAGGCGAGGGTTGGGAGGAGGAAGAGCTTTCCCCCTTTGAGCAATGGCTGAAGGAGAAGCTGGGGGATAAAATCAACGATATTCTGATTTATTTCAGCGTATTCATTTCCCTGCTTCTGGGCATGGGGCTGTTTTTTGTGCTGCCTGTTGCCATCGGGAATTTATTCAAAACCCTTGTGCCGACATGGGCACTGGGCATTATCGAAGGCTTGATTCGTATTGCGATTTTCCTTGGCTATCTCTGGCTGATTTCTCGTATGAAGGAGATTAAGCGCGTATTCCAATACCATGGCGCAGAGCATAAGACGATTGCATGTTTTGAAAGCGGCAAGGAGCTGACGGTGGAAAACGTACGCCCCTGCACAAGGCTGCATAAGCGCTGCGGCACAAGCTTTCTGCTGTTCGTGATGCTGATTTCCATGATTGTGTTTTTCTTCGTTCGGACGGATGTATTCTGGCTGCGGCTGATTACAAGAATCTGCCTTGTGCCGTTTATTGCGGGGATTTCCTATGAGGTTATCCGCTGGGCGGGCAATTCAGAAAGCAGCTTCGTGAAAATCGTCAGTGCGCCGGGACTTTGTCTGCAAAAGCTGACAACGGCAGAGCCGGATGCAAGTCAGATAGAATGTGCCATTGCGGCAATGAAAGGGGTTCTGGAAGATGAGCCTGAGGAATAAAACCATTGCAGAGGCATTGCGCGAGGGGAAGCAGCGTTTGCGGTCGGCAGGAAAGGATGCCTACGCCGTTGAAGCAGAGCTGCTGCTCGAAAAAGCTGTCGGTCTGAATCGAACGGCTTTATTTTTGCGTGGAGAGGAGCCGCTTTCTGCGGAGGCTGCGATGCAGTATGAAGGCTTTCTTGCGGAACGGGAGAGCGGTCGCCCGACGCAGTATATCCTCGGCACATGGGAGTTCATGGGACTTCCCTTTTCTGTGGGCGAGGGCGTGCTGATTCCCAGAGGGGATACGGAAATTCTTGTGGAAACCATTCTGGAGAAGCAGCAGACAGAACCACTGCGGACGATTCTGGATATCGGGACGGGGAGCGGCTGTATTCCTGTCAGCCTGTCCCATTACGGGCAATTTGAATATGTTCTGGCGGTGGATATCAGCCGGAAGGCGTTAGGCTATGCAACGAAAAACGCGGCGGCAAATCATGCGGAAATTTCGTTTTACGAGAGTGATTTATTTCAAAATGTGCCTGCGCAGTGGAGAGGGCAGCTGGATGCGATTGTTTCCAATCCGCCCTATATTCCCAAGGAGGATATCGCAGGGCTGATGACGGAAGTGAAGGACTTTGAACCCATCAATGCACTGGATGGCGGTGCGGACGGTCTGGATTTTTACCGTGCGATTGTGGCAGAGGGCAGAGCATGGCTGAAGGAGGGCGGATGGCTCTTTTTTGAGATTGGCTATGACCAAGGCGAAGCCCTGCGCACGCTTTTGGCAGACTTTGGCTATACGGAAATCGGCATCCGACAGGACCTGGCAGGACTGGACAGGGTTGCCTTTGGGAGATATACAGGAAAGAAGGAGGGGGCATAAAAATGTTAGACCGTTTGGCGGAAATCGAGACGAAATATGAGGACTTGGCGGAGCAGATTAACGACCCCGACGTGATTGCCAATCAGACAGAATGGCGCAAGCGGATGAAGGAATACAGCGATATGACTCCCATTGTGGAGAAATATCGGGAGTATAAGCAGGCGAAGGAAGGGATTGCCGAAAGCCTTGCCATGCTGGAGGAAAAGCAGGAAGAGGATTTTCGGGAGCTTTTGAAGGAGGAGCTGGCGGAAAACAAGGAAAAGGCGGAAACGCTGAAGCAGGAGCTGACGCTTTTGCTGATTCCGAAGGACCCCAATGACGAAAAGAATGTTATCATGGAAATCCGCGGCGGCGCAGGTGGGGATGAGGCGGCATTGTTTGCAGGGGATTTATTCCGCATGTATGCGCGCTATGCAGAGCGGAGAAAATGGAAGATAGAAATTATGAATACGAGCGAGAGCGACCTTGGCGGTTTTAAGGAAATTTCCTTTATGATAAAGGGCGAGGGAGCATATTCTCGTTTGAAATACGAAAGAGGCGTGCATCGTGTGCAGCGTGTGCCGGTGACGGAAAGCGGCGGACGCGTGCATACCTCAACGGTGACGGTGGCAGTGCTGCCGGAGGCGGAGGAGGTCGATGTGCATATTGATATGAACGATGTGCGCGTGGATGTGTTCCGTGCATCGGGCAACGGCGGTCAGTGTGTCAATACAACGGATTCTGCGGTGCGGATGACGCATATCCCGACGGGGATTGTGGTTTCCTGTCAGAATGAGAAATCGCAGCTCAAGAACAAGGAGCAGGCATTAAAGGTGCTGTATGCTCGTGTATATGAACGGGAGCGGCGCGCGCATGATGCGGCAATTTCCGCCGACAGACGCTCGCAGGTCGGCACAGGGGACAGAAGTGAGCGTATCCGCACCTATAACTTCCCGCAGGGCAGGGTGACAGACCACCGCATTGGACTGACACTGCATAAGATTGATGCCATTATGGATGGCGATTTGAATGAAATGATGGATACCCTCGCAACGACAGACCGAATGGCGAAAATGCAGGAGACATAAGAGCAGAAAAGAGGATAGCAATGAAAGAATTGTGGGAATTATTTTCTTCTTTTGCACGCATTGGCGGCTTTACCTTTGGCGGCGGCTATGCCATGCTGCCGATGCTGCAGAAGGAGGTTGTAGAAAAGCGCCAATGGGCAACAGAGGATGAAATGCTGGATTATTTTGCAATCGGGCAATGCACCCCCGGCGTTATTTTTATCAATACGGCGACCTTTATCGGCTATAAGCAGAAGGGCATACCGGGCGCGATTGCGGCAACGGTCGGGAGTGTGTTCCCGTCGCTGTGTATTGTGATGTTCATTGCGGCAGTGCTGAAAAACTTTGCGGAGCTGGCAGTGGTGCAGCATGCCTTTGCAGGGATTCGCGTTGTGGTCAGTGTGCTGATTCTCAATGCCGTGATGGGACTGCGGAAAAAATCCATCGTGGATAAGCTTTGTGTGGTGATTGCGGCGGTTTCCTTCCTTGTATCCGTATGGGTGGATATTTCCCCTGTCTGGATTGTGCTGGCGGCGGCGATTCTCGGCATTGCTGTTTCCTGCGGAAGGGAGGCGAAGGAGAAATGATGAGCCTTCTGATTTTGATTTTTGAATTCTTCAAGATTGGGCTGTTTTCCATCGGCGGCGGTCTGGCAACGCTGCCCTTCCTCTACCGTCTGGCGGATAAATATCCATGGTTTTCCGCGAAGCAGATTCCCGATATGATTGCTGTTTCGGAATCGACCCCCGGCCCCTTGGGCATCAATATGGCAACCTATACGGGCTTTCAGCACAGCGGCGTTATCGGCAGCATTGCGGCAACCTTTGGTCTGGTGTTGCCCTCAGTTATCATTATTATTCTGATTTCCAAGGTGCTGGAAAAATTCCGCAGCAATAAATATGTGGAGTATGCGTTTTACGGACTGCGTCCTGCGGTTATGGGGCTGATTGCGGCGGCAGGCTTTGGCGTGCTGATCGGGGCGCTGTTTCATTCTGCGGCGCTATCTGATTTAACGCTTTCCAATTTTGGCAGCTATATCGGCATTGAGGAATGTATTTTGTTTGTGGTGCTGCTGTTCGCAACGAATAAATGGAAAAAGCACCCGATTTTTTATATCGTGCTGAGTGCCATTGTGGGGATTGTTTTTGCGCTCTGATGCGGCATGAAGGCTTTGTCCCTGCCATATCCTTTTTCTAAGAGGGTATGATGGGGTGATTTTATGGAAAAGGTCTGGGTGCTCCTTCTGGTGGGGTATCTGATGATGATAAGGACGGCAGAGAGGCGGAACGCCGCGGGTGCTGTCCTTTGCTTTTTGGAGGGGGCTTATCTGGCGATGCTCTGCTTTGCAGTTTTGCCGCCTGCCATGGGTACGGCGCGGTTCTGGGGTGCGGCAGGCTGTGCGGCGGCAGGCTGCGGGACGGGATTTTTGGCAGAGAAATATCTTCCATGGGATGTGCTTTTGCGGCGCGCGCTGTTTCTTTTTCTGACGGCGGCGGTCTGCTTCTCATGGGAGATTCCCGTATTTCCGCTGGCGTTTCTGGGCGGCGTGGGGCTGTATCATGCCTCGGCAGGCATTTTGCCTGAGCCTGTTTCCATACGAAACGCACTTTTTAGCGCAGGTGGCTTTCTTGCGGGAGTATTTCTCTTTTCGCCGCTATTGTAGCGGAAAAAAGGAGAAATTTGCCAAGCCTTCTTTTTTTTGGTATGATGAAAAGGAAAATGTACAGAATAGCATACAAAACAAAATTTTTGTAGAAATAGAGAAAACCTTAAGGGGGTTTATTATGGAACGAATTGAAAAAAAGGAACTGAAGAAGCTCATTCGGGAAAATGTGAAAACGCTGTACCGCAAAACACTGGAAAATGCATCGCCTGAGGAGCTGTATCAGGCGGCAGTGTTTGCTGTGCGCGATGTGATTACCGATAAGTGGATGAAAACCCATGATGAATATTATGAAAGGGATGCAAAGGTGGTTTATTACCTCTCCATGGAATTTCTGATGGGGCGTTTCTTTGGCAATGCACTGATCAATCTGGAAATGTTCGATGAGGTGAAGGAGGTTTTTGCGGAGCTGGGCATTGATTACAATATGGTGGAGGAGGCGGAGCCCGACCCCGGCCTTGGCAACGGCGGCCTTGGCAGATTGGCGGCCTGCTTTCTGGAATCCCTTTCCACGCTTTCCCTGCCGGCTTACGGCTGTGGGATTCGCTATCATTACGGCATCTTTGAGCAGCGGATTGAAAACGGCTATCAGGTCGAGGTGCCGGATAACTGGCTGGAAAACGGCGACCCCTGGGGCATTAAACGGAATGAATATGCCGTTGAGGTCAAATTCGGCGGCAATGTGCGCGCAGTGGAAAAGGGCAACGGCGAATATCGCTTTGTGCAGGAAAATTATCAGTCTGTAACGGCAATCCCGTATGATTATCCGGTGATTGGGTATGGCAATAATACTGTAAATACCCTGCGTCTATGGGAGGCAAAGCCCAAAACCAGACTGGATTTGAAATCCTTCAATGAGGGCAATTATCAGAAGGCGGCGGAGGAGGAGCTGCTTGCCAATACGCTGACGGATGTGCTGTATCCTGCGGATGAGCATATACAGGGGAAGGAGCTGCGTCTGCGGCAGCAGTATTTCTTCATTTCCGCAACGGTGCAGCGTGTGATTGCGCGCTTCAAGAAAAAGCATACCGATTTCAACGAACTGCCAGATAAGGTGGCATTTCAGCTGAATGATACCCACCCCAGCATGGCGGTGGCGGAGCTGATGCGTGTGCTGGTGGATGAAAATGATTTGCCTTGGGATCAGGCATGGGATATTACAAGAAGGGTCTGTGCATATACCAATCACACGATTATGTCCGAAGCGTTGGAAAAATGGCCGATGGAATTATTCAGCCGCCTGCTCCCTCGTATTTATCAGATTGTGGAGGAAATCAACCGCCGTTTCGTTCTGGAGCTGACGGAAAAATATGGGAACAATCCCGATAAAATCAGAAAAATGGCAATCATTGCAGATGGGCAGATTCGCATGGCATTTCTGGCAATCGTCGGGAGTCATTCTGTCAACGGGGTAGCGGCACTGCATACGGAAATTCTGAAAAAGCAGGAGCTGCATGATTTTTATGAGCTGTATCCCGAAAAATTCAATAACAAAACAAACGGCATTACCCAGAGAAGATGGCTGCTCCATGCCAATCCGAAGCTGGCAGAGCTGATTACCGAAACCATCGGCAAGGGTTGGATTACCAATCTGGATGAGCTGAAAAAGCTGGTGCCTTATGCAGAGAATGCCGCCTTCCGCAGCCGATTTACGGCAATCAAGAAGGAAAACAAAATTGCATTGGCGCAATATATCAAGGAAACAAAGGGGATTGATATCAATCCTGATTCCATTTTTGATATTCAGGTGAAGCGTCTGCATGAATATAAAAGACAGCTGCTGAATATCCTGCATGTCATTGGGCTGTATAACCACCTGAAGATGAACCCCGGACTGGATATGATACCCAGAACCTTTATTTTCGGGGCAAAGGCGGCGGCAGGCTACCACAGAGCGAAGCTCATCATTAAGCTGATTAACGCTGTTGCGGATGTGGTGAATAACGACCCGACCATCCATGGTAAGATTAAGGTGGTATTTATGGAAAACTACCGTGTTTCTCTGGCAGAAAAGATGATTCCGGCAGCAGATGTCAGCGAGCAGATTTCGACTGCGGGCAAGGAGGCTTCCGGTACAGGCAATATGAAGTTTATGCTGAACGGTGCGCTGACAATCGGCACGATGGATGGTGCAAATGTGGAAATTTGCGAGGAGGTCGGCAGAGACAATATCTTTATCTTCGGCATGAGCGCGGCAGAGGTGCAGCAAAAGACACAGGAGGGATATGATCCCTGGATGGTCTATAACATGAATCAGGAGGTGCGGATGGCACTGACAAGCCTGATTGACGGCACATTTGACCCGGATACCAATCTGTTCCGCGAGTTGTACGATGCACTGCTGAACGGCTGCGGTGGCAGAGCAGATGAATACTTCGTTCTGGAGGATTACGCCGATTATGCACGCGCACAGTGGGACATCGACAGAGCCTACCGCGATGAGGAAAAATGGGTGCGGATGGCAATTCTTAATACGGCAGAGAGCGGTAAATTTTCTTCTGACCGTACCATTCGCCAGTATGCCGATGAAATCTGGCAGCTGCCTTCGGTAGAGATTGTTTAAAATGAAGCTGCTTTTGACGAAAGGAAACAGGGGGAAAGGAATTGACATTTTCCACGATTCCATGTAGAATAGAAAAACGGGCTGAAACACAGCCCTTACGCACCCGTAGCTCAGGGGATAGAGCGTTCGGCTCCGGACCGAAAGGCCGCAGGTTCGAATCCTGTCGGGTGCAGCGAAGAAGCCTTGATTTTTCAGGGCTTCTTTTTTTATGTGATTCGCTTTAACGCCATGCCTGCCTGAAGCAGCTGAGGACTGAACAGACAGAGCGGCGGGAAGCGGTTCTTCGGCAGGAAGAAATAAGGAATGAGGCATAAAAATAACCCCCTTTGCCGAACGGATTTCGTTCAGCAAAGGGGGTTTTGTTTTTATCTGATTAAGTCAAGTGCCTTCGCACATTCCTCCAGTGCATCCACAACCTTGTCCAAATCCTCTTTGGTGTGGTCTGCGGAAAGGATGGTACGCAGGCGTGCGGTTCCTCTGGGTACCATGGGGAATTGCAGGGCCTGTGCATAAACGCCTCGTTCATACATCATTTCACTGAGCTTCTGCGCCTTTTCGGCATCGCCGACGATAATCGGGATAACAGGTGTGACGGATGTGCCGATATTCAAGCCGAGCTTGCTCAGGCGGTCGGCAAAGTAATTGCGGTTTTCCCACAGCTTATCTACCAGTGCCGTATTTTCCATGACCAGATCTACAGCCTTTGCTGCCGCCGCTGTCAGGCAGGGAGCCATGGGGGAAGCGGTGAAGATAAAGCTTCTTGCCTTGGGACGCAGTGCCTCGATGAACTCCTTCGGGCCTGCCACAAAGCCGCCTGCAGAGCCGAATGCCTTGGAGAGAGAGCCTGTTTCAATGATGATGCGGTCGCGCAGACCGAAATGGTCTACCGTACCTCTGCCGGCAGGGCCCATTACGCCATCCCCATGGGCATCATCTACCACCAGGAGAGCATTGTATTGATCTGCCAGATCTGCCATTTTAGGCAGGGGGGCAAGGTCGCCGTCCATGCTGAATACGCCGTCTGTGATGATGAGTCGTTTGCCTTCGACAGGCTCCTGCAGCAGCTCTTCCAGATGTGCCATATCCATGTGGCGGAACACCTTGATTTTCGCGCCGGATAAGCGACAGCCGTCAATGATGGAGCCATGGTTCAGTTCATCGCTGTAGATAAAATCACCCTTGCCGACCAGCTGTGGAATCAGACCGGAGTTTGCGGTTACGCCGCAGTTGAATACCAGTGTTGCCTCTACGCCCTTGAATTTTGCCAGCTTTTCCTCCAGTTCATCATGCACGGGATAATTGCCGCAGATGTTTCTGCTTGCGGTTGTGGCAACGCCGTATTTTTCCAAAGCCTCCTTTGCGGCAGCAACAACGGCAGGATGGTTGGCTAGGCCAAGGTAGTTATTGGAGGCCATATTGATAACCTCGCGTCCATCCAGGATAATGCGTCCGCCCTGTGGGCTGTATAATGTTCTGTACATAAAAATACCCTCTTTTCTATCAATGCTGTATAGTGATTGCTTTTATCATACTACACAGAGACAGAAAGGGGAAGATTTATAAAATACAGTTCATTCTGCATAAAATGAAAAAATGTTCAGTGGGTTTTCGCGGAGCATTTCTGCGTAAAAGGGGAACGGCACCTTCTTGGGGGAGAAGGTGCCGCGTAAGGGTTGCCATTGCCACGCAAAAAAACGATAAAGGGGGTGCTTTTTTACGCTTGGGAAGCAATGACAAGAAGAGATGAAAAGTTTGATTCAAAATAGCTTGAAGTTAGGAGAAAAACCTCAAACTACAGAAGCAAGCATACTTAAAATACAAGAACGGAAAAAGGATTTGCCGCTCTCGTTTTTTCTTATATACATCATACATGATTTTCAACCAAATATCAATAAAAAAATGCAATCAAACCCATAGAATTTTTTAAAGGCTGTATGCAAAACACAAAGAACAACAGAAAAATATTGTAAATT
>OJSP01003313.1_pt1 | contig 11877 bp, 10 predicted proteins | sample 1599561 | NCBI WGS metagenome assembly OJSP01 (sample SAMN04168659, study PRJEB22393) | human gut metagenome | biome: human gut microbiome; feature: stool | host: Homo sapiens | collected 2014-05-12
GTGCAGCCGCTGCGGCGCTGAGGAGCCTACCACTCCCGTGGAGCCCGGCAAGCCCCAGCAGCCGGAGAAGCCTACCACGCCCGATACCCCCGCCACCGGCGATGAGAGTCAGCTGATGCTGTGGGTGAGCGGTATGCTGGTGTGCGCTCTGGGTGCCGGTCTGATGCTGCGGCGCAAGAAGGAAAACTGATATCCCGCTTTTCCCGATATCTCTCGATATCTTTCCTGTAAGCAAGAGGGACGGTCCGTAAGGACCGTCCCTCTTGTGCATGGCTGTGTAGATAAGAAAAGGCCCCCGGCATGACCGGGGGCCAAATATATCCGGAAAAGCTCGGAAAATTCCCGGAACGATGCAGCCGATTTATCCAATGTTTTCCAGAGGCCAGCAGGGCGGACACGGCTTTGCACGCAGGGCCGCAGCCGGGTCAGATGAGCGGCCCGACCGGAGCTTTTCGTTGACAGAAAAGCCGGAATGAGGGTATAATGCAGGCAAGTACTGCGATCACTTCTGGCAGATGGTCTCGATTTCCACCAGCCCCCCGGCGGGCAGTGCGCTCACCTGATAGGCGCAGCGTGCGGGGTAGGTAGTTCCCTCAAAGAAGGAGGCGTAGACCTCGTTAACGGCGGCGAAATCAGCGATATTCGTGAGGAGAACGGTGGTTTTGACCACGTTATCCAGAGTCAGTCCGGCTGCGGTCAGAACCGCCTGGATATTTTTCATAGCCTGCGTGGCCTGAGCCTGTACGCCGCCGTCTGCCAATTTACCGGTGGCGGGGTCCAGACCGAGCTGGCCACTGGTGAATACAAATTCGCCGCAGTCGATGGCCTGAGAATAGGGGCCGATGGCGGCAGGAGCGCCGTTGGTGGAAATAGCTTTTTTCATGGGAGGATCTCCTTTCTGGTGTACAGCAGCGATGACTGCCAAATGTCGGGGACGATTATAGCATAGGCCATTTGTTTTGGCAAGTCCCCTTTTGGAAAGCGCTTCCGGGTAGGGTCTGGGAGCCGATGATGGAGGAGGGAGCAAAATGGCGGTAACAGGCCATGCGCTGAATCAGTTATTACAGCAGATGGACCGCACATTTTCCAATGTGACGGGGCAGAGCGTGTCCTTTATCGATCAGGAGGGACACTATCAGGGGCCGCTGCGGCTGGACGTGTTTACCGGCTTCTGCCGCAGGGTCATCAGCAGCGAAAAGGGCGCTCAGCACTGTCTGGCCTGCAACCACAGCTTCGGGCTGGACGCCGAGCAGCGGTGTACGGTGTCCCAGTGTCACATGGGCATCAGCGTGATCTCCGTGCCGGTGCCGCTGCCGGAGGCCAGAGGGCTCAGCCTGACATACGGGCAGTTCCTCACACGGGATACCGAGGAGGCGTTTTACAGCACACTGCGCCGGCACTGTCAGGAGCTGGAACTGGATTACGACGAAATGGTGGCGCTGGCGGGGACGCTGCGGGTGCTCTCTGCGGAAGAGCTGGATGCCAGGATGCAGATGCTGCAGGTCTTTGCCGGGTATGTGGCCACCTCCGAGGCGGAGCTGGAGACCCGGCGGGAATACGCCCGTCAGGTGGAGAAGAAGCTGGCGCTGGAGCGGACGCTGCACGCCAGTGAATTTAAGTTTTTGCAGTCCCAGATCAGTCCGCACTTTCTGTTTAACACCCTGAATCTGCTGATGAGGACGGCCTATCGGGAGGGAGCGCCCCAGACGGCGGATCTCATCTGCGATCTGGCGGATCTGCTGCGGCGGGCGTACTACTACAAGGACTCCATCTGCACGCTGGCGGAGGAGATGCAGTGCGCCCGGCAGTATCTGACCCTGCAGAGCCAGCGGTTGGGGCCTGGCTTTTCCTTCGAGGTGGGGGACGTTTCCGCCTGCGGGCAGCTGATGATCCCGGTGCTGACCATCCAGCCGCTGGTGGAAAATGCCATCCTGCACGGGGCCGGGGAGGATGAACACCCGCTGCACGTGAAGGTGTCGGCCGCCGCAGAGGACGGAAAGCTGGTGATCTCCGTCAGCGATAACGGCGCCGGTATCCCGGAGGAGGTGCTGGAGAAGCTCCGGGATCATCAGGCCGGAGGCTCCGGCGTACAGAACGTGACGGAACGGCTGAAGCTGTTTTTCGGGCCGGCGGCGGAGGTGGACATACAGAGCGCATTGGGCAGCGGTACCCGGATCGTTCTGACGTGTCCCCTGAAAAAACAGGAGGAAGCATAAATGGCCATCGACATTCTTGTGGTAGAGGATGAATATACCGAGCGGCAGGAGCTGACGCAGCTGCTGGAGACGGTGACGCCGCCGGAGCATATTCGCAGCGCCGCCACGTGCAGCGCCGCCATTGCGGCCATCAGCCAGCTGTGTCCGGATCTGATCCTGCTGGATATCATGCTGCGGGGCAGCTCCGGCTTTGAAGTGGCGGAATTTGTACGCAGCAACCGGCTGGACTGCAAGATCATCATCCTCACCGCCTATCACGAATTTGACTTTGCCAGCAAGGCGCTGTCCATGGATCTGCAGGATTACCTGCTCAAGCCAGTGCGGCCATCGGTACTGCTGCAGCGGGTGCGGGATGTGCTGCATCTGTCGTCCCCGGCCAGCGCCGCCACCGGACTGGCGGTATGGCCCTATCTGGCCTGCGGCATCTCGTCGCCGCTGCCGCCGATCCCCAACCTGCTGCCCAACATGACGGTGGTGGGTATCCTGCGGGACGGGACCGACCGGGAGGTCATATCGCAGATCAATCTGGCCCTCCACGGCACCGGCTGGACGGAGCAGGACGGCCGGCGGGTCATCGGCTATTGCCGCACGGCGCCGCGGCAGTCGCCGGAGGAGGCGGCGGAGCCGCTGGTGGCGGCATGGCGGCAGCGACTGGAGGGTCTCGCCGCCGTGGGGATCGGCGGTCCGTCGGAGCAGGGACTGGCGGAGAGTTACCGCACGGCCTGCCGGGCAGCGGACTGCCGCATTTTCCATCCGGAGGGAACGCTGGTGTGCCGGGATACGGCCTCTGATGTGCCGGAGCCTTACCCCCTGAAGGCGGAGGGACAGCTGCTCCATGCGCTGCGAAGCGAGGAGGGCGGGCTGGAGGAGGCCTGCCGCCACATGGGCCGTTGCATGACAGCGGCCTGCAACGGAGACGCCGGAGCCCTGCGGGAGCAGCTGACGCTGCTGTGGGCCGGAATCGCAAGGCTGTGCGCCGAGTCGGCCCTCCCACCGCCGGAGCGGCTGACCACGGAGGGGATTTTCACGGTGGAGCAGCTGTGCCGGAGGATACAGACCGTCTGCGAGGATGTGCGCTGCCAGCTGGTTCTGGTGCGGGATTCGGAGCATCCTCTGGTGCAGGCGGCACTGACGGCCATCCAGCTGCGGTTCCGGGAGCCGCTGAAGCTGGAGACTGTGGCAAAGGAGCAGTACGTCAATGCGGCGTATCTGGGGCGTATTTTCCGGGCGCAGACGGGCCAGAGCTTCCGGGATGCTCTGACGGAGGAGCGGATGCGGCGGGCCGAGCGCCTTCTGCGCCAGCAGGTCTCCGTATCGGACACGGCGGTGGCTGTGGGGTACAGCGACTCCAACTACTTCAGCCGTGCGTATAAAAAGTACTTTGGTCACTCCCCCAGTGAAAGCGGTCCGCTTCGTACCCATTGAAGGAAGCAGGGACTCCGCAGCGGTATGCGGAGCCCCTGCTTTTTTTTGCAGTACGGTAGGTGCAGAAAAGTAAGATAGTGCAAAAAGTCCTGATCAGTCGGGGAGGTGGTGGGTGCGATTGCTGCAATTATTACAAAAAAGGGGCGCAAAGAGGCATTCTCATTGGACACTGTATCTGTTATGATGTAGAAAAATTACACGGAACGCCAAGAAAAGACAGAAAACGACAAGGCAGGAGGCCCCGATGATGATTGACAAGCAGAAGCTTTTGGATATATTGACCTCTGAGATTGAGTCCTCCACCGGCTGTACCGATCCGGGCAGCGTGTGCCTGGCGGTGGCCGTGGCGGCTCATACCCTGGGGCGCAGGCCGGAAAAAATCGACGTGCTGGTGAGCCCCAACATCTACAAAAACGGTGTCAGCGTGGGCATCCCCGGCACGAACCGCATCGGACTGGAGCTGGCGGCGGCGCTGGGTGCGCTGCTGGATGAACCGGAACGGGGTCTGGCCATTCTGGCCGATGTCACCGGTGATATCGTGCAGCAGGCGGCGGCCATCGTATCCGACGGGCGGGTACACGTCGCCTACGGCCAGACGCCGGAGCCGCTGTATGTGCGGGCCATCGTCTCCGGCGGCGGCGAGGAGGCGCAAGCGGTGATCCGGGGGGACTACTCCTGCGTGACGGAGATCCTGCGAAACGGAGCGCCTGTGATGCAGGCGGAGGGGCGGACCCATGGAGCGGCGGTCTATCCGTTGGTGGGATACAGCGTACAGGAGCTGTACGAGACCATCCTCTCCATGGAGCCGGAAAGCTTCCGGTTTTTGTTGGAGGATGCCCGGCGGAATCAGGAGGCGGTCAGAAGAGATCTGGAGGATCCGGAGCTGCCGCTGGGCAGGCTGCTGAAGCAGCGGATCTCCGGTCAGATGACCGGCCCGCTGGCAGTTTCTGCCGAGGCGCAGGCCTACACCGCCGCCGCCGGGGAGGCCCGGATGAGCGGCCTGAATGTGACCATCATGGCCATTGCCGGAAGCGGCAACCACGGCATCACGAACTTTGTGGGCGTCCTCTCCGCAGCGGAGGCGCTGGGAGCCTCTGAGGAGCAGACCGCCACGGCGCTGGCCATCAGCTCCATGATCACCATCTACATCAAGGCCCACATCAAGCGGATGACCGCCTTTTGCGGCTGCGGCGTTGCAGCGGCCACCGGCATGACCGCCGCCGTCAGCTATCTGCTGGGCGGCAGCTACGACACGGCGGTCCACGCCATGCAGACGGTGCTGGGGACCATCGGCGGAATGTTCTGCGACGGAGCGAAGATCTCCTGCGCCTATAAGCTCAGCACGGCCGCCTCGCTGGCGGTGCAGGCGGCGTATTTGGCCAGAGAGGGCTGCTTCGTTCCCGCAGGCGTGGGCATCATCGGAAATACCATCGAGCAGACCTTCGCCAACGTGGGGCGGCTCAACGATCCGGGCATGGTGGCCACGGACCGGGAGCTTGTGGCCATCATTGCGGAGAATCAACGACATATGGCCGGCCGCAGTTAAACGGCCGGATAGGAAAGGAGCAAGATCATGATCGTTCTGAAGGGACGAGTGCTGGACGGCAACGGCGGCGCACCCACCGAAAAGGGTGCCGTGGTGCTGGAGGACAACCGGATCCGGCTGGTCTGCCGGCAGAGTGAACTGCCGGACGATCCGACAGCCGAGGTGTATGAGCTGGAGGACGGCACCATCATGCCGGGTCTCATCGACGCCCACGTCCACATGGGCTGGGGCAGCGCCACGGCGGTGGACTGGATCAGCATGACGCCGCAGCTCAGCATGGCCCGTGCGCTGCGGGATATGGCGCAGCTGCGCCAGCAGGGCTACACGGCGTTTCGGGATCTGGGCAGCGACGTGCTCCTGATGCGGCCGGCTGTGGCCGAGGGGCTGCTGGATGTCCCCCGTATTTTCGGCGCCGGGCGCATCATCTCGCAGATCGGCGGCCACGGCGACGTGTATCAGAAGCTCTCGTTGGAGGCCAGCCAGCAGGCATACAGCCCCGCCTTCATCGTCAACGGTGTGGATGAGGTGCGGCGGGCCTGCCGCATCAACGCCCGCAACGGAGCGGATCTCATCAAGATCATGACCACTGGCGGCGTGTTCTCTCAGGGAGATAAGGCCACTCCCCACAGCCATTTCAGTCAGGAGGAGATCCGGGCGGCGGTGGAGGAGGCGGAGAATATGGGCAGCTATGTCTCCACCCACGCACAGGCCACACGGGGCATCAAGATGGCCCTGAAAAACGGCGTAAAGTGCATCGAGCACGGCTTCTATCTGGATGAGGAGTGCATCGAGCTGATGGTGAAGAACGACTGCTATCTGGTCCCGACGCTGGCCATCATGCACGCATCGAAGCTGTATTTTCAGGGGAAGGAGGGCGTGCTGCCCTACCTGAAGGAAAAGACGGAGAGATCCTACGAGGCCCACTACCGCTCTCTGGAGATGGCACGAAAGGCCCACATCACCGTGGGCGTCGGCTGCGACTTTCTGGGAGACGCTGCCTTCGGATGCCCGTACAGCGAGGCCACGCTGGAGCTGGAGCGGCTGTGTGTGGCGGGGTATACGCCCATGGAGGTCATCACCATGGCCACCAAGGTCAACGCACGGCTGCTGCAGATGGAGGATCAGCTGGGAACGCTGGAAACCAGCAAGCTGGCGGATGTGCTGCTGGTAGAGGGAAGGCCGGACGAGGACATCCGGGTCCTGCGCCGCAGCGACCATGTCAAGCTGGTGGTTCAGGACGGACGGATCGTGAAAAACGCCATGCCGCACACGGCCAAGGCGTGAAATATAAACAAAAGAAAGGAACATGAGCGATGGATACTATCTTTTACAACGGCATCATCCACACGCTGGACAAGGCCTATCCCGAGGTAAGCGCTCTGGCCATCAAGGACGGTGTGATCCTGCGTCTGGGCAGCGACGAGGAGATCCTGGCGCTGAAGGACCCCCAGACCCGCCTCATCGATCTGCAGGGCAGACTGATGCTGCCGGGCTTTGCGGATACCCATCTGCATCTGCTGTTCTACGGAACGTTCCGCCGCCGCATCGATCTGGTGAATACCACCACCTATGAAGAGGTCGTCCGGATGTGCAGAGAGGGCGCCGAGAAGGTGCGGGGCACCAACCGCTGGGTCATCGGCTGCAATTTCAATCAGATCAACTGGACGGATACCAACAAGATCCCCGACCGCAACGATCTGGACGCCATCGCCTCCGATGTGCCGATCTTTTTGCAGCGGGCCTGCGGCCATATCGTGTGCATGAACACGATGGCGCTGCAGCTGGCCGGCCTGTGGGACGAGCGGGAGGCCACCACCAAGCAGACCATGGACTTCGGCCCCGACGGTCTGCCCAACGGCTACGTCCGTGAAAATTCCGCCATGTGCGTCCAGAGCTGCTGGGAGCGCTATACGGTGGAGGAGATCAAGGACATTCTGGAATCCACCTGTCTGGAGGCTGCCTCCAAGGGGATCGTGCAGGTCCACACGGACGACTTCAACCTCATCGCCGACGACGACTTCGAGGATGTTCTGCAGGCGTATCGGGAGCTCAACGAGGAGGGGCGGCTGCCCATCCGTGTCAACGAGCAGATCCGCTTCCGCCGCACGGACCAGCTGCAGCGGTTCCTGGATCTGGGCTATCGGGCCAACGACACCATGGGTCACTTCAAGTTCGGCCCGGTGAAGTTCCTGTGCGACGGCTCTCTGGGCTCCCATTCCGCCGCCATGCGTCAGCCGTATCACAACGACCCGGGCACCAAGGGCCTGCTGCTGTTCACCGACGAGGAGCTGTACGAGCTGGCGAAGCTTGCCTATACCAACGGCTACCATCTGACGGCCCACTGCATCGGTGATGCGGCACTGGAGCAGATGATCAAAACCATCCAGCGGGTCTCTGCGGAGTTCCCCCACGCCGACCGCCGCAACGGCATCATCCACTGCCAGATCATGGACGAGGCACTGCAGGACCGGTTCCGGAAGCTGAATCTGGTGGCCTATGTTCAGCCTATCTTCATCAAGGCCGACTCCGCCGTGGTGGACGACTGCGTGGGCGCAGAGCTGGGACGCCAGAGCTACAACTGGCGGCGCTATGAGGATATGGGCGTTCATATGTGCGGCGGCTCCGACTGCCCGGTGGAGCCCTTCGACGTCCTGCCCAACATCTACTGTGCCGTGACCCGCAAGGGAAAGCCCGGCATGGAGGCGTGGTATCCCGAAAACGGTGTCACGCTGGAGGAGGCGGTGGAGATGTTCACCAAGGAAGCTGCCTACGCCTCCTACGACGAGGCCAAGTACGGCACCATCACCGTCGGCAAATACGCCGATCTTGTGGTGCTGGACCGCAACATCTATGACAGACCGCTGGAGGAGCTGTGTGAAGCTCAGGTGGATCTGACCATGGTAGAAGGAGAGATCGTGTTCCAGCGGTAAATGCGCCGGAACGCAAGAAAACACAAAAGGAGGCTCTATCAAATGAAGAAGAACCACATTACAAGGGACAGCATCATTGTTGGTCTGGCACTGTTTTCCACCATGTTCGGTGCAGGCAACCTGATCTTCCCGCCGCAGATCGGTCTGGCCGACGGCACCCAGTGGGGCTGGGGCGCTCTGGGCATCGTGCTCACCGGCGTGATCCTCCCCGTGCTGGCCTTTTGGGGCGTGAACAACGTCGGCACGGACGTCAAGTGCCTCATGGGCCACGTACACCCTAAGTTCTACGATATTTACTACCTCTTTGGCTGTATTCTGGTGGGCACGGGTTCCACCCTGCCCCGCAACGGCGCCACCACTCACGAGATGGGCGTGCTGGCCATCTTCCCCAATGTGCCCTCATGGGTGACGATGATCGTCTTCTTTGCACTGGTGTTCTTCTTCGGCTGTGACAAGGGCAAGGTCGTGGATAAGCTGGGCAAGTATCTGACACCGCTCCTGCTGATCCTGCTGGCCATCGTGCTGGTGAAGGGCGTGATCTCCCCCATCGGCACGCCGCAGGATACCGGCATCTCCAAGCCCCTACCCTCTGCCATGCTCACCGGTTATCTGACCGGCGACCTGACGGTGGGCCTGATGTGCGCCAACATTTTTATCGGCGGTATTCTGGACAAGGGCCACACCAATCCTCTGGAGCGTAAGCGCAGCGGCCTGATCGTGGGTCTGACCTCCATTGTGGCGCTGGGCATCATCTACATCATCCTGACCTACATCGGCGCCTGCGGCGGTGACTACTACGACCTGAGCGTGCCTCAGACCACCCTCCTCAGCGGTCTGGTGGGCCGGGTGCTGGGCAGCTTCGGTAAGGTCTGCATGGGTCTGGCGGTCAGTCTGGCCTGCCTCACCACCGCCATCGGCATCGGCTCCACCGGCGCCTCCGTCATCAACGAGGTCTCCAAGGGCCGCATTTCCTACAAGCTGTGGATGGGCATCGCCTGCGTGGTGGGCGCTGTGTTCGGCTCCTTCGGCATCCAGAACATCATCAACTACGTGACTCCCATCTTCCTCATCATGTATCCCATCTGCATCGTGCTGACCGTGCTGGGTCTGGTGGACAAGTGGATCCCCAACGACGGCGTGTATAAGTTCGGTGTAGCCGTGGCCGGTATCGTCAGTGTGGGCGACGCCATTCTGGCGGTGGCTCCCAATCTGGACGGCCTGCGCAAGGTCATGTACATGATCCCTCTGGCGGAGCAGGGCTTCTCCTGGCTGATCCCCACGGTGATCGCCATGGTCATCGGCGGCATCGTCTACCGTGGCAAGCCTCGCTACAATTACGGCGAGACGGCAGTGGCCACGGAGGAAGCTGCCAAGTAATCTATTCATCCCCTACCCCCTCATTTGAAAAGGTTCCCTGCGGCCATACCACAGGGAACCTTTTCCTGTCGGAGAGGGACATCCAACGGAGTATTACCCTATGAAAAAAATCTCGACCTCCACCCTGCAGCGCCCCATGGTCATCTGCCTGCTGGCGGCCTTTTGCTGCCTGCTGTGGGGCAGCGCCTTCCCGGCGGTGAAGATCGGCTACGGCCTGTTGTCCATTTCCTCCGCCGATACGGCGGAGCAGCTGATCTTTGCGGGGCTGCGCTTTTTCTTCGCCGGTGCGGTGACGGTGCTTTTCCGCAGCGCTTCCCTGCGCCAGCTGCGGCTTCCCGCACGCTCCTCCCTGTGGAAGGCCACGAAGCTGGGTCTGATCCAGACCTTCGTGCAGTATGCCCTGTTCTATATCGGCATGGCGCACACCTCTGGCGTCAAGGGCTCCGTCCTGATGGCGGTCCACGTGTTCTTCGCCATTTTGATCTCCGCCAAGCTGTTTCACTATGAGCGGCTCAATGCCCCCAAGCTGCTGGGCTGCCTGTGCGGCTTCGGCGGCGTGCTGCTGATCAATCTGTCCGGCGGCGGGTTGGGCGGCGGCTTCACCCTGCTGGGGGACGGTGCGGTGCTGCTGGCGGCGCTGGCCAACGGCTTCTCCATCTCGCTTTTCAAGCGGTATGCCGAGGGAGAGGACACTCTGACCCTGTGCGGATATCAGTTCATCGTGGGCGGGGGGCTTTTGCTTCTGACGGGACTGTGCTTTGGCGGTACGCTGCCGCATTTCACCGGGCAGTCCCTTCTGCTGTTGGGATACATGGTGCTGCTGTCCGCCGTGGCCCAGACCATCTGGAGCGCCCTGACCCGGTACAATCCGGTGGGGCGGGTGGCGGTATACGGCTTTTTGAATCCCGTGTTCGGCGTGCTTCTGTCGGCGCTGCTCCTGCGGGAGGGACAGCAGGCCTTTACCCCGTACAGTTTAGCGGCATTGGTACTGGTATGCGTGGGAATTTTCGTGGTCAACCGCAGCGATGCCCCCGGCAGGGGAGCGCAGGCCGATCAGCAACCATAACAGGAAAAGGGACGGTCCCTGTGGACCGTCCCTTTTCCTGTGGGAGAGCTTGCTATATTCACTTACGCATATGGGAGCTTCCGGAACAGCTGGCGCTCCTCCTCGCCGCTGCCAAAGACACCTTCCGACACCTCTTGGGGACGGTGAGGGATTTCAGATCCCGGCAGCTGACCAGCGCAGACCAGCCGAAGGGGGCCTTTGAAGCACTGATGATGTGCTCCACATGGCGAAAGTCCTGCATCTCTCCCGCAATACCGTCGCCAAGCATATGCGCCTGCTGGAGGAACACGGGCTCATCATCACGGAATGGACGCAGATACAGATGAAAAACGGTATTAGGAAAAACGGAAACTTGCGCTGCACCATCGTTCCCATGCACGAGGTCTTGGAGCAGTGTTACCAGCGGCAAATGACCGAACTGGAGCGTCAGCAAGTGCAGCAAAAGCTGTCGGTACAGAGCACAGAGACCATATGTCCGCCCCTGTGAGCCGCTGTGTGGTCTCTTTCGGAGTGAGGCAGCATTCCTGCCCCGAAGAGAGGTATCAAACCACTTTTGGGCGGCTTCTTCGGCTCTGCGGAGGACGAAAGAAAATGCTGGATAAAGAACAGGCGTCACAAGCGCCGCTCTGTTCGGTCATTTCTGCCCGTAGCGCGGGCAATTACGGGAGTTTCTGTGGCTTCAAAAATGGAGTCAATATCCGGGCCGTGATATCATCTCTGCGGTCGTTATCCCCCAACGCATACTCCCACAAAGAAAAAACAGGGGTCACACCCAGAAAGAAGACCATTATGGGAAAAAAAGAGAAGTTTCCCCTCTACCTGTCACCGGAGAAAAGACCATTCTGGAGCGCCGGTATCAGGAGGACAGGAGCCGGAGCATCACCGACTTCATTGAGCGGGCGGTGGACTTTTATCTGGACTACCTCAGCGCCAACAACGCTGGATTGTTTCTCCCTACCTCCATCAAGTCCTATCTGGACGGCCTGTTGGACCAGCTCGAAGGCCGGATGTCCTCTCTGCTGTACAAGCAAGCGGTGGAGCAGGATCTGGTGGCTGGTATCCTCGCCGACGCATATCAGTTCAGCGGCGAGGATCTGCGCCGGCGGCGGGCGGAGAGCGTCCAAAATGTGCGGAAAACCAATGGCCGCATCTCGCTGGAACAACGGGTGCGTGATGCTTGGGAGGAGGACGATGAGTGGCAGGATTGATCGTGAAAAGCCCTTATCTCAAGTGCGGAGGCGGCAGTTCGGTCAGCGGCTATCTGAGGTACATCGGCACACGGGAGCGGGTGGAGATCATCCCGGATGACCGTCCGCC
>OJSP01003349.1_pt1 | contig 11783 bp, 7 predicted proteins | sample 1599561 | NCBI WGS metagenome assembly OJSP01 (sample SAMN04168659, study PRJEB22393) | human gut metagenome | biome: human gut microbiome; feature: stool | host: Homo sapiens | collected 2014-05-12
CACCCATATTCATGATCCTGGAAGTAGCCATGGAAATGGTGATTCCGCTCCTGATGGCATCGATCATTGATGACGGTGTGCAGGCGGGAGATATGAAACATATTTTTGTCATCGGTTGTTATATGGTCCTGGCAGCTATTGTCGGATTGTTCGCCGGTGTCATGGGTGGTAAATACGGTGCGAAAGCATCCACCGGATTTGCCAGAAACTTAAGAGAAGCCATGTATGAGAACATTCAGACCTTCTCTTTCTCCAACATTGATAAGTTCTCCACCGCAGGACTGGTCACTCGTATGACCACGGATGTTACCAATATCCAGAACGCTTACCAGATGCTCTTACGTATGTGCTTCCGTGCACCGGTCAGCCTGATCTGCGCCATGCTGATGGCGTTTCTGATCAACGCGAAAGTGGCAAGCATCTATCTGGTAGCCATGGTATTTTTGGGAATCATCATGATTTTTATCATGAAAAAAGTATCGAAATACTTTAGTGAAGTATTCAAAAAATACGATGACTTAAATGCCAGCGTACAGGAAAACGTAGCGGCGCAGCGTGTGGTAAAGGCTTATGTGCGTGAGGACTACGAGATCGACAAGTTCCACAAGGCCAGCTACAACATCTACAAGATGTTCAAAAAGGCAGAGTGTACGATGGTCACCATTTGGCCCGTCATGCAGTTTACCGTATATGGCTGTATTCTGGGCATCAGCTGGCTGGGTGCGCACATGATCGTTGCCAGTCAGTTGACCACCAGTGAACTGATGAGTCTGTTGACCTATTGTATGACGATCCTGATGAATCTGATGATGTTAGCCATGATCTTCGTTATGATGACCATGAGTGCTGCCAGTGCCAAACGTATTGCGGAAGTACTGGAAGAGAAGGCAGACATCACGAATCCCGAACAGCCTGATTATGATGTGACGGACGGCAGCATCCGTTTTGATCATGTAACCTTCCGTTATAATAAGCAGAGTGAAAAGCCGGTGTTAGATGACCTGAATTTCGAGATCAAAGCCGGTGAGACCATCGGTATCCTGGGTGGTACCGGAAGCTCCAAGACCAGTCTGGTGAACCTCATCAGCCGTCTGTATGATGTCAATGAGGGTACCGTTTATGTCGGTGGCAAGAACGTCAGAAACTATGATCTGGAAACCTTACGTAACGAGGTATCTGTGGTATTGCAGAAAAATGTGCTGTTCTCCGGTACGATCCTGGAGAACCTCCGCTGGGGCGACGAGAACGCTACCGAAGAGGAGTGCATCCGTGCCTGTCGTCTGGCATGCGCCGATGAATTTATTGAAAAGATGCCTGGAAAATACAATACTTATATTGAGCAGGGCGGAAGCAATGTATCCGGCGGACAGAAGCAGAGACTGTGTATAGCCAGAGCACTGCTGAAAAAGCCGAAGGTACTGATCCTGGATGATTCCACCAGCGCCGTGGATACCGCTACTGACGCGAAGATCCGCAAGGCATTTGCCACGGAGATCCCCGGTACGACGAAGATCATCATCGCGCAGCGTATCTCCAGTATTCAGGACGCGGACCGCATCATCGTAATGGATAACGGCAGGATCGATGCATTCGCACCTCACGAAGAACTGCTTCGTACCAATAACATTTATAAAGAAGTATATGAAGCCCAGACCCAGACGGGTGGCGGCGACTTTGATGAGAATGGAGGTGAGTCATAATGCCAGGACCTATGGGCGGCGGAATGCGTGGACCCGGCAGAAGAATGCAGGGTGGTAAACGTATTGAGAATTCGGGAAAAGTATTTAAACGACTGATGGCATATATTTTCAAAAACTATGCCATTCACTTCATTTTTGTGTTGATCTGTATCGTACTGAGCGTTGTGGCAAGCATTCAGGGTACTCTGTTCATGCAGAGGCTGATCGATGACTACATCCTGCCCATGATCGGACAGGAGACTCCGGACTTTGGCAATCTGTTCCGGGAAATTGTCCGTGTGGCAGGCTTTTACCTGGTGGGTGTAGCGGCTACGTATGCTTACAACCGTATCATGGTCACGATAACGCAGGGAACATTGAAGAGTCTCCGTGATGATCTGTTTGAACACATGGAGAAGCTGCCGATCAAGTATTTTGATACACATAACCACGGCGATATCATGAGCTATTATACTAACGATATCGACACGCTGCGCCAGCTGATTTCCCAGAGTATTCCGCAGCTGATGATTTCCTGTATCACCGTGGTTACGATTTTTTCCATCATGCTGTATTACAGCATGTGGCTGCTTTTGGTCGTGCTCTGTGGCGTTGCATTGATGTTTGTCGTTACCAAAAAGGTCGGCAGCAGCTCGGCACATTTTTTCTTAAAGCAGCAGATCGCAGTCGGCAAGACAGAGGGCTTTGTGGAAGAGATCATGAACGGGCAGAAGGTTGTCAAGGTGTTCAGTCATGAGACCGAGACAAAAAAGGATTTTGACCGGGTCAACGACGAGCTGTTTGAAATGTCCTGTCAGGCAAACCGTTATGCGAACATGCTGATGCCGATTCTGATGAATATGGGCAATATCCTTTATGTTGTCGTAGCGCTTGCTGGCGGCATGCTGTTATTGTCCGGCGCACCGAACTTGAGTTTGTCAGGCATGGCACTTTCCATCAGTATTACCGTACCTTTTTTGAATATGACAAGACAGTTCTGCGGCAATATCGGACAGGTGTCCAATCAGGTCAACTCAGTTGTCATGGGTCTTGCGGGGGCAGATCGTATTTTCAGTCTGCTGGATGAAGAGCCGGAGACAGACGATGGCTATGTAACCTTGGTCAATGCAAAAGAAGAAAATGGTGAACTGGTCGAATGCAGCGAGCGTACAGATATCTGGGCATGGAAGCATCCGCACAGCGCGGACGGCAGCGTGACCTATACGCGTCTGATGGGCGACGTGCGCCTGAAGGATGTAGATTTTGGTTACAATCCGGATAAAATCGTCCTGCATGATGTCAGTCTGTACGCAGAGCCCGGACAGAAGGTGGCGTTTGTAGGCGCGACCGGCGCCGGAAAGACGACGATCACAAACCTGATCAACCGGTTTTATGATATCGCGGACGGCAAAATCCGTTATGACGGAATTAATATCAACAAGATAAAAAAAGCGGATCTGCGCCGTTCTCTTGGCATTATTCTGCAGGATACGGTGCTCTTTACCGGCACTGTCATGGAAAATATCCGCTATGGCAAGCTGGATGCGACAGATGAAGAGTGTATCGGGGCTGCAAGGCTTGCGGGTGCGCATGATTTCATCACACGTCTGCCCGAAGGCTACCGGACGGTAATCGACGGTAACGGATCGAATCTGTCCCAGGGACAGAGACAGCTGATTTCGATTGCGCGTGCTGCAGTTGCAGATCCGCCGGTTATGATTATGGACGAGGCGACATCTTCGATCGATACCAGAACAGAGGCGATTGTGCAGAAAGGTATGGATGCGCTGATGCACGGACGAACCGTATTCGTTATCGCACACAGACTGTCCACAGTTCGGAATTCCGATGTGATCATGGTTCTCGAGCAAGGACGGATTATCGAGCGCGGCAGCCATGATGAGCTGATCGCGCAGAAAGGAAAGTATTATCAGCTTTATACCGGCGCATTCGAGCTGGAATAAAGTGTAGTATGAGACTGCGCAGCTTCTTTTGCGCATGAAATAGCGCTCCCTTTGTAGCTGTCTGTAAACAGATTTTTATGCGAGCATAAAATCTGTTCGCAGACAGCTACGAGTGAATTGGGAAAACAAAAAGGCACTGGAATACCAGTGCCTTAAACAATAGAATGCTCGCAGAGCGTGCATTCTATTGTCATGAATTAAAATTCCTATAAAGAAAAGCCGGAAAAGGGACTCGAACCCTCGACCTACTGATTACGAATCAGTTGCGCTACCAACTGCGCTATTCCGGCAGAACTCCAACAATAGATATTATACTGATATTTCATCGGTTTGGCAAGTCTTTTTTGAAAAAAGTTTCGTCTTGACAGCATTTCTGATTTGTGGATAATGTAAGGAAGAGTAAAAAAGTAAATAAACTCGCAAATGAAAGGCCGGTTACGCGGCAGAATGGGAGGAAGCATGACAGCTTATAAAGACAGAAGCAAAGAAGAGTTACTGCAGGAAAAGAGTCAGCTGGAGGCTCAGTATAAGGAGTTCCAGGGTAAAGGACTGAAACTGGATATGTCCCGCGGTAAACCGAGCGCAGCGCAGCTGGATCTTTCCATGGGTATGATGGATGTACTGGACAGCTTTACAGATCTGAAGTGTGAGGCAGGAATTGATTGCCGTAACTATGGTGTTATGGATGGCATCCCGGAAGCAAAGCGTCTGTTGGGAGAACTGATCGAAGTGCCTGCAGATAATATCATTATCTACGGCAACTCCAGCCTGAATGTAATGTTCGATGTAGTGAGCCATGCGTTCACCCACGGTATTATGGGGATGACTCCCTGGCATAAGTTAGACAAGGTAAAATTCCTTTGCCCGGTTCCAGGCTATGACCGTCATTTTGCGATTACAGAATATTTTGGCGTAGAGATGATCAATGTTCCGATGACTCCCCAGGGTCCGGATATGGATCTGGTGGAAAAGCTGGTCAGCGAGGATGAAGCCATCAAGGGTATCTGGTGCGTACCGAAGTATTCCAACCCGCAGGGCTACACCTACTCCGATGAAACTGTCCGCAGATTCGCTGCCTTAAAGCCTGCGGCAAAGGATTTCCGTATTTTCTGGGACAATGCTTACAACGTACATCATCTGTATGACGAGCCTCAGGATGTTATCCTGGAGCTGCTTTCCGAGTGTGAAAAGGCTGGCAACCCGGATATGGTTTATAAATTCAGCTCCACCAGTAAAATCAGCTTCCCCGGTTCCGGCGTCGCTGCAATTTCTGCCTCCAAGGCAAACCTGGATGATTTAAGAACACATCTGACGATTCAGACGATCGGTCACGATAAGTTAAATCAGCTGCGTCATGTGCGTTACTTTAAAGATATCCACGGCATCGAGACGCAGATGAAAAAGCATGCAGAGATTCTGCGTCCCAAATTTGAAGCAGTGCTGGAAATCCTCGACAGAGAGCTGGGGGATCTGGAGATCGGTACCTGGACAAAGCCTCACGGTGGCTACTTTATTTCCTTTGAATCTCTGGACGGCTGTGCGAAGGCGATCGTTGCAAAAGCAAAGGAAGCCGGAGTTGTCATGACCGGTGCCGGGGCAACCTACCCTTATAAGAAGGATCCTCATGACTCCAACATCCGTATCGCCCCTTCCTTCCCTCCGATCGACGAGCTGGTTCAGGCAACGGAGCTGTTTGTTCTGTGCGTAAAGCTGGTAAGTGTAGACAAGCTTCTGGAAAACATGTAAAATAACACAATAGAATGCACGGTGCATGAGGCTTCTATTGCCATGAATAATGATGCGCGCCTGAGATTGTAGCAGCTGGGCGCGCATTTTTACCATATAGGAAACTTTGTTTCTATACGATTAAAACGCTTCGCGAGGATGTGCACTCGGCGCAAGGGTAGATGGCTGCAAAAGCAACAATAGAATGCACACTCTGCGAGCATTCTATTGTCATGAACCAGAGTTTTTGTAGGGGGATCAGGATGTCACAGGAGGAACAGACAATAAAGCTGGATCAGCGGGATGTGCTGGACGCAGCGATGACAGCAGGGCATATTTTGCTGGAAAACGGCGCGGAAATATTCCGTGTGGAAGAGACGATCGACCGGATCTGTCATCATTTCGGCGTACAGTCAGAAAACGCCTTTGTACTCAGTAACGGCATTTTTCTGACGTCCGGAGATGAGCATGAAAAACGCTTTGCCCGGGTGGAGCATATTCCAGTTCGCGGTGCACAGCTTCATCGGGTTGCGGCGGTCAATCAGCTCTCACGGGAAATAGAAGAGGGAAAATACACACTGCCGGAAATCCGGGAAAAGCTGGAACAGATCCGAAATGCGCCGGGCGCTTCCAAAAGGGCGCTGGTGCTGATGTCCGGTCTTGGCAGCGGCTGTTTTTGTCTGATGTTCGGCGGAATGTGGCAGGACTGTGTCGCAGCCTTTGTGATCGGGTGTCTGCTGTATCTGTATTTGCTTTGGTTAAACGGCAGATGCTCTAAAATTGTGGAAAATATCGGCGGCGGAATCATTATTACGGTGTGTAGTCTTTTGTTTATCCATATGCCGTTCGGAATGGATATGAGCCATATGATCAGCGGTTCCATCATGCCTCTCGTGCCGGGACTCGCATTTACGAACGGAATCCGGGACATTGCGGACGGCGATTACATTTCCGGGACCGTCCGCATGATCGACGCGGTGCTTGTTTTTTTGTCTGTGGCGGCAGGCGTCGGCTGTGTGCTGAGCATTTATCATCATCTGACGGGAGGTGTCATGCTATGACGGATTTGCTTCAGATTCTTGCGGCTGGAATCGGCACGGTCGCGTTCGGCGCGTTATTTGGCGTGCCTTCCAAATATTATCCCTACTGCGGTCTGATCGGAGCGTCCGGCTGGGCGGTCTATGTTTTTTTGTGGATGCGGACGGGCTTTTGGTCGGAAGCGGTCGTTGTCTTTTTGGCGACAGTGTTGGTTATTCTGATGTCCCGTTTTTTTGCTGTGCGGGAGCGTTGCCCGGTGACGATTTTTTTAATCTGCGGTATTTTACCGCTCGTGCCGGGAGCCGGAATATACTGGACGTGCTATTACCTGGTGACGGGACAGCTGGGCGAAGCTTCTACCCGCGGATTTTCTGCCCTCAAGGCGGCGGTTGCGATTGTGCTTGGAATTGTGTTCGTATTTGAAATTCCGCAGCGTTTCTTCAAGGGAAAGGCGGTCAGAAAAAATGACAAACTGTGAAGCGTGCGCTTATTACAGCTATGATGAGGATTATGAATGTTATATCTGCGAAATGGATCTGGACGAGGACGAGATGCTGAAATTTTTGAGCAGCACGTTTGATGCCTGTCCCTATTACCGTTCCGGGGATGAATACAGCGTTGTGCGGCACCAGATGTGACGGCGCATGGGAAATATCGTTTTTTAAATCTGGACGTCACTCGCTTTCATTAAATTTTTATATCCCAATTATAATCAATTTATAAAATTGGAGAATCCGCTTGACGGGTTCTCTTTTTTCGTGCTATCATCCAGACACATACAGAGCAGGAGCTCGGAAAGTTCGCCCCATGCAGAAATAGCAGGAGGCAATATCCTTTCGGAACGAAAACGTTCCATTTCTTTTGCAGATAGCCGATTGGGTCTGCAGTCTTTTTCAAACAATAGAAGATCCCCGGACGGGATGCTATTGTTTTCAGAAATTGATTTTCGTTTTTCAACGACAGTTTCCAGAGTTAAAAAATCAAACAGACAGTCAGATTTTGCTGTCAGACAGGAGGTTTATGCAAAAGCAGACACTCCTTGGACGCGCAAACCGGGTGAGGGACAAGCCTGAATTCTACCCTGTTGGTTCACGTCATTTCGTCCGGCTGTTTTCGACGTATCCTTCCGATACATCCGTCGGACGTCGTCTTGTGGGAGGAGAAAAATCCCATGCAATCAAACAATTCTAAAAAGACCTTTCGCCCTGAAACAGAGGAAAAAGGCAGAAAAAGAAATTCCCAGAAAAAACAGGCAGCTGCAGCGGGCGTTGCGATGACGGCGATTGCCGTGATTTTACTCGGTGCAGGAATCGGCTATTCCGTGCAGAGGGCGGGAAAGACCGAGAGCATTTCCCTGGAGGAAATGCAGAACAGTGTGAGCAGCGCACTGAAAGGAGAGATGGAATCGGCGGCAACGAGTCTGGAACAGTTAAACCAGAATATTGCCGACAATCAGAAAAAGCTTGACGAGGTCAATGCACAGCTTGCGCAGCGCGAGGAAAGTCTGCTGCAGGTAGAAACGATTCAGCACAGGCTGGAAGAAAATGCGTCCGGGATGACCGGAAAAGTGACCGATCTGGAAAAAACGACCCATACGAAGGTAAATGAAATCCGGACGGATATGGAGAGTATCCATACAGATGTCACAAAGACGTTGGAAGAAATTTCCAAAATCATGCAGGAAATGGATGCCCAGAAAAAACAGGACAATACCGATCACAAAGAATCCATAACGGAGATCAACAGAATCAACGAGTCGGTGCAGTCTGTCAATCAGACCGTGTCCAAGCTGGAGGACCGCCTGAACACTTCTTATGAGAACCTGAAAAATCTGGTGCAGGAAGTCCGCACAACAGAGGAGAAGAACCGGGAACTCTGGACACAGGAACAGACCCAGCTGACCGAGCAGCAAAAGCAGCTGTTAAAAGAGGTTGAGGAAAGCAGACAGGAAACAATCAGAAGTCTGGCTTTAGTTGAGAGCAATTTAAAAAATATGCTGGAATCCGATATGGTGCAGATTACAGCCACCTTTGGTTCGCTGACAGCAGAGCTGCAGACGAGAGTGCAGGAGCTTTCCGCCCTTCTGGAAAACAGAATGAACCGGGTTGACCAGAATTTAAGCGGACTGGACAAAAACGTGACCGGGCTCGGCAACAATATTTTCGGTTTAAACGAGAATGTGAACGGCCTCGGCAACAATATTTCCGGTTTAAGCGAGAATGTGAACGGCCTGAATGAGAACGTTGACGGCGTTGGCAAAAATGTGGAAAGCTTGTTTACGAGAATCGGTGAGCTGGACAACGGGATGCAGACGAACTTGACGACGCTGCAGCAGACATTTGCCAAGCAGTTCGGAGATCTGAATGTATCTGCCGGACAGAATACGGAAGAGTTGAAATCCTATCTGGAGGAGTTAAACAATGGCCTGAAACAGGATATGAATCAGGTTTTTACATCTGTGAGTAATGGTAAGAAAAAGCTGGCGTCCGCATTGCTCACAAAAGGAGTTTCCACAAACGAGGACGCAACATTTGCCCAGCTGGCGGAAGCAATTTTAAACATTGATCAGAAGCTCGTCATTGGCGTGGAAGAGATTCCGGGTACGATCCGTTATCAGTATCATTATCATGTGGATGCTTCCGGCAACCAGCCGCACACGGAAAAGAGCGATACGGCAGGGGGCTGCTATACCGGGACACATGGCCATGTGCATAGCGTGGAGGATGGCTGTTACAAAGAAGAATCCTACCATGTTCACCGGGATGACTGCTCTGGCTATCCGGTCTGGGTGGACTGGGCTCCTGGCGTGGAACCTTACTGGGGGTTTATTTATACCTGCGGGGAGCCTGCAAATGCGACCAGAAGGGTGCTGATCTGCAGCAAGCAGGCGGGTTCAACCGATTACTATGTACCGTCCTGCGGTTTGGCAGATGGACAGATCATCGGAGCGGAAATTGTGTACGATCAGGCGCATGCGCAGGTAAAAGCACAGGAGGAACAGCAGTGCAGAGATGAGCTTGTGAGACTTGCGCTTTCGATGCAGCCTGCCCTTGGAAGCAATACATCTGAAACAGAACAGATCGGAACGGACGCAGACAGCATTCCGCCAGCACCGGAGCAGATCGCAGCCGAGGCGGAGCGGAAACGTCAGGAGGAAGCTGCGGCAGAAGCAGAGCGGCGCCAGGAAAGTGTAGGCGAAGTAAAGACAGAAGCAGACCGGCGTCAGGAAAGCGAGGGCGAAGCTGCGGCAGAAGCAGACCGGTGCCAGGAAGCCGGAGGTGCATCGAAGTCAGACAGCAGCACAGACAATGTGGGCACATCCAAAGGGGCAGACGTAGACCGGCGGGAGGAGAGTGCAGACACACCGAAGTCAGACGGCAGCACAGAAAATGTGAATACAACCGCCACGTCCGCTACAGACAGCCAGAAAATATCTGAGGCATCCGAAAATTGATAAAAGAATTGCATAATGACTCTCTTTCTGCTAAAGTAAAGTTCAGACCAAAGTAAAGTTCAAACCAAAGTAAAGGGAGATCATAATATCATGGGAAGTAATGGAGTCATGCTGCTGATTATTATTATCTGTGTCATCCTGTCCGGATATTTTTCAGCAACAGAGACGGCTTTTTCAGCAATCAACAGAGTCAGAATCCGCAATCAGGCAGAAAAGGGAAACAAGAGGGCAGCACTGGTGCTGCAGCTCTCTGACAACTACGACAGCCTGTTGTCGACGATTCTGATCGGTAACAATATTGTCAATATCGGATGTTCTTCTCTGGCGACAATTTTATTTGTAAAGCTTCTTGGAGAAGAGATGGGCGCGGGAATTTCCACGCTGGTGATCACCGTTGTGGTATTGATTTTCGGTGAAATTTCGCCAAAGAGCATCGCAAAGGAATCCCCGGAAAAATTCGCTATGTTTTCCGCACCGATGATCAATGGGCTTCGGATTGTCCTGACGCCGATTAACTGGATGTTCGGGCAGTGGAAGAAGCTGTTGTCCTGTCTGTTTAAAACGTCCGGCAGTCAGGGTATTACATCGGAAGAACTGTTTACGATCGTAGAGGAAGCGCAGGAAGAGGGAAGCATTGATAAAGAAGAAGGAAGTCTTCTGCGCAGCGCATTGAGCTTTGACGATCTGGAGGCGGGAGATATTCTGACCCCACGGATCGATATGGAAGGAATCCCTGTGGAAAGTACCCAGGAGGAAGCTGCAGAAGTATTTGCAAATACCGGCTATTCCAGACTTCCGGTTTATGAAGAAACATTGGATCATATCGTTGGCATTTTGTACCATAAGGATTTTTATAATCGGGTTTACGGGACGGATACCAGCATCCGGGAAGTGATGCGTCCGGCACTGTTTACGACAGCAAACCAGAAGATCGATGAGCTGATGCAGGAGCTTCAGAAAAAGAAACTGCATATCGCGATCGTTTTGGATGAATTCGGCGGGACGGTTGGCCTGATCACACTGGAGGATATCCTCGAAGAGCTGGTGGGCGAAATCTGGGACGAACACGACGAGGTCGTTCAGGAGATCGTGCAGATTTCTGAGCGCGAATATAAGTTCAGCGGACGGGCGAGCGTGAAGAAGCTTTTCGACCTGATGGATGAGGAGGATGAATCCGAGGCGGCGACCGTAGGCGGCTGGGTTATGGAACAGTTAAAGAAAATCCCTGCGGTTGGGGACAACTTTGACTATAAAGGTACCCATGTGGAAGTAACTGAGATGGAAGAAAAGCGAGTATTATCCGTGCACGTCATCCTGCCGGAAGAGGAGAAAACGGAGTAAACACGCGCTTCCCACAAAAAGAGACTTCCTGAAGGAGATTTTCTGACAGGGAGCGCTGTGCGCGGCAAAAAGAAGACAACAGGCATCCGGAGCGCTGTTTGAAGCAGCGAACTTCCGGATGCCTGCTTTAACTTATAGAAAAACACTTTGTGCAGTCCTACACTTTTTTCTTATAACAGTGCTCTGCAAACTGCAGCAGCTGATAAAGCCCCATCGCAATGATACACAAAAGCAGGATGGATGTAATGAGCATATCCAGCTGCAGTACCTGGCTTCCGTAGATGATCAGATAGCCGAGCCCGCGTCTGGCAGCGAGAAATTCGCCGATCACGACGCCGACTAACGAAAGCCCGATATTGACTTTCATATTGCTTAAAATGACCGGAATGGAAGCGGGCAGGACAACCTTGAAAAAGCAGTCCCGTCTGGTGCCGCCGAGCGTTCGGATCAGGAGAAGCTTTTTGGGATCTGCCTGCAAAAATCCGGTATAAAGGTTGATGATTGCACCGAAGATGGCGACGGAAATGCCGGCGGCGATGATCGTATCCATGCCGGTGCCGAGCCAGACGATCAAAAGAGGAG
>OJSP01003350.1_pt1 | contig 11775 bp, 10 predicted proteins | sample 1599561 | NCBI WGS metagenome assembly OJSP01 (sample SAMN04168659, study PRJEB22393) | human gut metagenome | biome: human gut microbiome; feature: stool | host: Homo sapiens | collected 2014-05-12
GCACAAGTTCGACTTCACCGGCCTTGCCGAGCTGACAGCCTCCCTCTGTGAGAGCAAGGTGCCGGTCTACCTCACCATTGACCTCGACTGCCTCGACCCCTCCTGCTTCCCCGGCACCGGCACCCCCGAAGCCGGCGGCGTGAGCTTTTTGCAGCTGCTGGACGCCATCCGCACGGTGGCCAAGGCCAACATCATCGGAGCCGACCTCAACGAGCTGGCCCCCATGCTGGATGCCTCCGGCGTGTCCACGGCAACGGCCTGCAAGGTGCTGCGGGAGCTCCTGATCGCGCTGGACAAAGGCTGGCCCGGGTTCCAGGTTTGACGCATTTCGACGCATTACCATAAAACAACCAACAAAGGAGAAATTCACCATGAGCAAAGTCCTCATCATCGGCTGCGGCGGCGTCTCCTCTGCGGAGGACGTGTGTGAGATGATGCTGGCGGGGGCCAGCGCCGTGGAGATCGGCGCCGCCAACCTGCGGGACCCCTATGCCTGCAAGAAGATCATCGAAGCCCTGCCGGGCGTGTGCGAAAGGCTGGGCGTGGAGCGTATCGCGGACCTGACCGGCGCGGCGCACGGCTGAACGCTGTCACCGAGAAATTTACAGAAAGGACTGTTTGAATATGAGCGCAAAAGACGTCATCATCGCCCTGGACTTCCCCACCCGTGAGGAGACCCTCTCCTTCCTGGACCAGTTCCCCGCCGGGGAGAAGCCCTTTGTGAAGATCGGCATGGAGCTGTTCTATGCCGAGGGCCCCCAGGTGGTCCGGGACATCAAGGCCCGGGGCCACAAGATCTTCCTGGACCTGAAGCTCCACGACATCCCCAACACCGTGAAGCGGGCCATGGCGGTCCTCTCCCGACTGGATGTGGATATGGTGAACCTCCACGCCGCCGGGACCTCTGAGATGATGCGGGCCGCCCTGGAGGGCCTGACTCGTCCCGACGGCACCCGCCCCCTGCTGATTGCCGTCACCCAGCTGACCTCCACCGACGCCGCCGCCCTGAAAAACGAGCTGCTGATCGACACCCCCATGGCAGAGACGGTGCTCTCCTACGCCAAGAACGCCGCCGCCAGCGGCCTGGACGGCGTGGTCTGCTCTCCTTTGGAGGCGGCTCTGGTGAAGGAGCGGTGCGGCGCGGACTTCCTGACCGTCACCCCCGGCATCCGGTTCGCGGACAGTGCCGCCGGCGACCAGAAGCGGATCATGACTCCGGAGAAGGCGGGCAAGTCCGGCTGCGACTACATCGTGGTGGGCCGTCCCATCACCCAGGCGGAGGACCCGGTGTCCGCTTATCGGAGAGCGGTCAAGGACTTTTGGGGCTGAGCGGAACGGGGGCACGTCTGCATGAAATTTGATTTGATGGAACTTGCCCTTGTCATTGCTGTCTTTTTCATGGTACTGGCATTCGGAGTGATCTGGATCAAAGCCCTGCCATTCGGTTATACCGAGTCGGCGCTATTGTACCTTGCAGCCATTGTGGCCGCAAGTGCTTTCTGGGTCGGCCGAAAGCACTGACCATCTTCGCACATTTGGATAAGGAGGATTTTTCCATGAACTTAGAACGTGAAATCGCCCACGATCTGCTGAGCATCGGCGCGGTGTTCCTGCGGCCGGACGAGCCCTTCACCTGGGCCAGCGGCATCAAGAGCCCCATCTACTGCGACAACCGCCTGACCCTCACCGCTCCCGCCGTCCGCACGGCCGTGGAGAAGGGCTTGGTGGAGCTGATCCGCACCCATTATCCGGATGTGGAGGTGCTGATGGGCACGTCCACCGCCGGCATCGCTCACGCGGCCATCGTGGGCCACCTGATGGACCTGCCCATGGGCTACGTCCGCTCCGGCAACAAGGACCACGGCCGCCAGAACCGCATCGAGGGCAGGCTGGAGAAGGGCCAGAAGGTCGTTGTGGTGGAGGACCTGATCTCCACCGCCGGCAGCTGCATTGAAGTTGTAGAGGCGCTGCGGGAGGCGGGTGCCGAGGTTCTCGGCGTCGCATCCATCTTCACTTACGGGCTCCAAAAGGGCCTGGACCGGCTGGCCGCCGCGAACGTCGTCAACCACTCCCTCTCCAACTTCGATGCCGTCTGCGAGGCGGCCGCTGAGGAGGGGAAGATCAAGCCGGAGGACATTGAGCGGCTGAAGAGGTTCCGGGCCAACCCATCCGACGAATCCTGGATCACGTCGAAATAAATTCCGCTTATTCCGCTTCCGGCGGATGCGAAAGCTCCATCCGCTCCATTCATTTCTCCTTTTCCCACCGAACCCGCTCCGCTGGGCTTCGGCGGGGGCCCGGTTGACCAATTCCGCTCCGCTTCCGGCTTTGCCGGGAGCTATTCCCTGCCGCCCGAGGAGCGGCTCCCTCCCACCACACCCCTGAAAGGAGTTCATCATGCCCAGAAATCTTATCGACATCACCGACCTCTCCGTGGAGGAGATCAATCAGCTGATCGCCACCGCGGAGGACATTATCGCCAACCCGGTCAAGTACCAGGACGCCTGTGCCCATAAGCAGCTGGCAACGCTCTTCTTCGAGCCCTCCACCCGGACCCGGCTCTCCTTTGAGTCCGCCATGCTGGCCCTGGGCGGCAGCACCCTGGGCTTTTCTGAGGCCAGCTCCAGCTCCACCGCCAAGGGCGAGAGTGTGGCGGACACGGCGAAGACGGTTTCGTGCTATGCGGATATCATCGCCATGCGCCATCCCAAGGAGGGTGCTCCCTACGCCGCCTCCCAGTTCAGTGAGGTACCTATCATCAATGCCGGCGACGGCGGCCACAACCATCCCACCCAGACGCTCACCGACCTGCTGACCATCCACCGGGAGAAGGGGCGGCTGAACAACTTCACCATCGGCTTCTGCGGCGACCTGAAGTTTGGCCGTACGGTCCACTCTCTGGTGGCTGCCATGAGCCGCTACACCGGTATCCGGTTCGTGTTTGTCTCCCCGGAGGAGCTGAAGCTGCCCCGCTATGTCAAGGAGCAGTACGTCAAGTCCAAGAACATTCCCTACACCCAGTCCACCTCTCTGGAGGAGGTCATGCCGGAGCTGGATATCCTGTACATGACCCGCGTCCAGAAGGAGCGCTTCTTCAATGAGGAGGATTACCTCCGCTTGAAGGACAGCTACATCCTCACCCCGGAGAAGCTGGAAAACGCCAAGGAGGATCTGCGGATCCTGCATCCGCTGCCCCGTGTCAATGAGATCTCCGTGGCGGTGGATGAGGACCCCCGTGCCTGCTACTTCAAGCAGGCCCAGAACGGCCGCTACATCCGCATGGCGCTGATCATGAAGCTGCTGGGTATTCAGTGAGAGGAGAGAACGGACATGATTATTGATTCTATTCAGAACGGCATCGTGATTGACCACATCACCGCCGGTAAGGCCATGGAGCTGTACAACATCCTGGGCCTGGACAAGCTGGATTGCACCGTCGCTATTTTGAAGAACGTCACCAGCGGCAAGCTGGGACGGAAGGACATCATCAAGATCGACCGCGAGATGGACCTTGATTGGGATCTGATCGGCTATGTGGACCCCACCATCACCGTGAATATCATTCACGAGGGCCAGCTCCGGGAGAAGCGGAGCCTCAAGCTGCCGGAGCGGATCCGGGGCGTGCTGAAGTGCAAGAACCCCCGCTGCATCACCTCTGTGGAGCAGGAGCTGCCTCAGGAATTCCTGCTGACCGATCCGGCCAAGCGTGTTTACCGCTGCATCTACTGCGAGACTGAGGCCGGCAAATAAGACGGCCTGAGGAGATTATGATGAAAAAAGGTTATTTGATCTTACAGGACGGCCAGGTATTTGAGGGCGTCCGGTTCGGTGCGGAGACCGACACCGTGGGTGAGCTGGTGTTCACCACCGGTATGTGCGGCTACGTCGAGACCCTGACGGACCCCAGCTATGCCGGACAGATCGTTATGCAGACCTATCCCCTCATCGGCAACTACGGCATCATCCGGGAGGACTTCGAGGGCGCCTGCTGCGTGAAGGGCTATGTGGTCCGGGAATACTGCGACACACCCTCCAATTTCCGGACGGACTGCGATCTGGACACGTACTTGAAAGAGCAGGGCGTGCCGGGGCTGTTCGGCGTGGACACCCGGGAGCTGACCCGCATCATCCGGGAGCACGGTGTGATGAACGCCGCCATCTGCGACGAGATCCCCGCCGACCTGACCCCCATCGAGACCTACGCCGTCACCGGCGTGGTGGAGGCTGTTTCCTGTAAGGAATCCTCTGTCCATCCGGCGGAAGGGGAGGAGCGGTTCCGGGTGTCCCTGCTGGATTACGGCGCCAAGCGCAACATTGTCCGGGAGCTCCAGAAGCGGGGCTGCACCGTGACGGTCCTGCCTGCGACCACCTCCGCGGAGGAGATTCTGGCGGCGGATCCGGACGGCGTGATGCTGTCCAACGGCCCCGGCGATCCTGCGGAAAACACGTATCAAATCGAGCAGATCCGCAAACTTCTGGGCAAGGTGCCCATGTTCGGCATCTGCCTGGGCCACCAGCTGACGGCTCTGGCCGCCGGCGGCAGCACCTATAAGCTGAAATACGGTCACCGGGGCGTGAACCAGCCTGTCCGGGATCTGAACGGCGTCCGTACTTACATCACCAGCCAGAACCACGGCTACGCGGTGGACGGCGACACGGTGAAGCTGGGCAAGGTCCGCTTTGTCAACGCCAATGACGGCACCTGCGAGGGCATCGACTATCCGGAGCTGAAGGCGTTTACCGTCCAGTTCCATCCTGAGGCTTGTACTGGCCCCAAGGATACGTCCTTCCTCTTTGACCAGTTTGTAGAGTTGATGAAAGGGGGCAGAGTCTAATGCCTTTGGATACAAGTATCAAAAAAGTCCTGGTTATCGGCTCCGGCCCCATTGTCATCGGCCAGGCCGCCGAGTTTGACTACGCCGGCGCCCAGGCCTGCCGCATCCTGAAGGAGGCGGGGGTGGACGTGGTGCTGTGCAACTCCAACCCCGCTACCATCATGACCGATCAGGCCATGGCGGACGAGATCTATCTGGAGCCTCTGACTACGGAGACCATCAAGCGCATCATCAAGAAGGAAAAGCCCGACAGCATTCTGGCGGGCCTCGGCGGACAGACCGGCCTGACGCTGGCCATGCAGCTGGATAAGGAGGGCTTCCTGGAGGAACAGGGCGTCCGCCTGCTGGGCACCGATGCCAAGGCCATTTCCCGGGCCGAGGACCGGGAGCTGTTCAAGGAGGCCATGGCGGAGATCGGTCAGCCGGTCATCGCCTCCGATATTGCCGAAACGGTAGAGGGTGCCTTAGAGGTGGCCGAGCGGATCGGTTATCCCGTCATCGTCCGTCCCGCCTTTACCCTGGGCGGCGCCGGCGGCGGCGCCGCTGCCAACGAAGCGGAGCTGCGGATCATCGCCCAAACCGGTCTGGACGCTTCTCCCATTACGCAGATCCTGGTGGAGCGGGCCATCTTCGGCTGGAAGGAGATCGAATTTGAGACCATGCGGGACGGCGTGGGCAATGTCATCGCCGTCTGCTCCATGGAGAACTTTGACCCCGTAGGCGTTCACACCGGCGACTCCATCGTGGTGGCCCCCACCCAGACCCTGGCGGACAAGGAGTTCCAGATGTTGCGGAAGGCCTCTCTGGACATCATCACCCATCTGGGCATCGTGGGCGGCTGCAATGTGCAGCTGGCGCTGAACCCGGACAGCTTTGAGTACGCGGTCATTGAGGTGAATCCCCGCGTCAGCCGCTCCTCCGCCCTGGCCTCCAAGGCCACCGGTTATCCTATCGCCAAGATCACCACGAAGATCGCCCTTGGCTACACGCTGGACGAGATCAAAAATGACATCACCGGCAAGACCTGCGCCTGCTTTGAGCCGACCATCGACTACATCGTGGTGAAGATGCCCAAGTGGCCCTTCGACAAGTTTGCCGACGCCAGCCGCAAGCTGGGTACCCAGATGAAGGCTACCGGTGAGGTCATGGCCATCGCTCCCAGCTTTGAGATGGCACTGATGAAGGCCGTCCGCGGCGCGGAGGTGGGCCTGGACAGCCTGAATCGCAAAAACGATCCCGAGGACCATGCCCCCATCTGGGAGCGGCTCCGCCGGGTGGATGACCACCGGCTGTTCACCATTTTTGAGGCCCTGAAGGGCGGTACGTCCATCGACGAGATCTTCAGCATCAGCCGGATCGACCGCTGGTTCCTTGCAAAGCTGAAGAAGATGGCGGAATTTGAAAAGGCTCTGGAAAAGGACGGCCTCACTGTTGAGCATTATGAGACCGGTAAGAAGATGGGCTATCCCGACGATACCCTCAAGCGTCTCTCCGGCGCTGCCGCGCTGCCCTGTGAAAAGAAAGACGCCGTCTACAAGATGGTGGACACCTGCGGCGCGGAGTTCGATGCCGAGACTCCCTATTTCTATTCCACTTTTGATAAGTTCTGCGAATCCCGGACCTTCCCCCGCAGCGGCAAGCCGGTCATTATGGTGCTTGGCTCCGGCCCCATCCGCATCGGTCAGGGCATCGAGTTCGACTATTCCTCCGTCCACTGCGTCTGGACGCTGAAGGAGCTGGGCTACGAGGTAGTCATCGTCAACAACAACCCCGAGACCGTCTCCACGGACTATGATACCGCCGACCGTCTGTACTTTGAGCCTCTGTTCCCCGAGGATGTCATGCACATCATCGAGGTGGAAAAGCCCGTGGGCGTGGTGGTGGCCTTCGGCGGCCAGACGGCCATCAAGCTCACCAAGTTCCTGGACAGCCACGGTATCCCCATTTTGGGTACCAGCGCTGAGTCCATCGACATGGCAGAGGACCGGGAACGGTTCGATGCCCTGCTGGAGCGGTTCTCTATCAAGCGGCCTCAGGGCCGGGCCATCACCGGTATGCAGGAGGCGCTGGACGCCGCTCATGAGCTGGGCTATCCCGTGCTGCTACGCCCCTCCTACGTCATCGGCGGCCAGAACATGGTCATCGCTCACAATGACGAGGACGTGCGGACCTATATGGAGGTCATTCTCTCCGGCAAGATCGAAAACCCGGTGCTGGTGGACCAGTACCTCATGGGCAAGGAACTGGAAGTGGACGTCATTTCCGACGGCAAGGACGTCCTGATCCCCGGCATCATGCAGCACATCGAGCGCACCGGTGTCCACTCCGGCGACTCCATCGCTGTCTATCCGCCCTTCTCCATCGGAGATAAGATGCTGAAGGTCATTGTGGACTGCTCGGAAAAGCTGGCCCTGTCTCTGGGAACCCATGGCCTCATCAATATTCAGTATCTGATCTACCAGAACGAGCTGTACGTCATTGAGGTGAACCCCCGCGCCAGCCGCACGGTGCCCTACATTTCCAAGGTCACCGGCGTACCCATGGTGGATCTGGCTACCCGCGTCATGGTGGGTCAGCCTCTGGCATCTCTGGGCTACGGCACTGGTCTGTACCGCCAGCCCCCCTATGTGGCCGTGAAGGTGCCTGTGTTCTCCTTTGAGAAAATCACCGATGCCAACGCTGCCCTCTCCCCGGAGATGAAATCCACTGGCGAGGTGCTGGGCCTTGGCAAAAATATGCAGGAGGCCCTGTTCAAGGGCCTTGTCTCTGCCGGATACAAGGTGGAGAAGGAGACCCGCGGCGGTGTGCTGATCTCCGTGAACCACCGGGATCAGCCGGAGATCGTCAACATCGCCCGGAAGCTGGACGAAATGGGCTACAAGCTCTACGCCACCGACGGCACCGCACGGGAGATCTCCCGCCTGGGCACGGACGTGGAGGTGGTGGGCAAGCTGGGCCGGGACAACCGGGTCTTCCAGCTGCTGGAGTCCGGCAGGATCGACTACGTGATCCTCACCGGCTCTACGGAGCCGGAGTATATCCGGGACTTCATCCACCTGAACCACCGGTGCGTCCAGCTGGGCATTCCCTGCCTGACCTCGCTGGATACGGCCGGTGCCCTGACGGACATCCTGGCCAGCCGCTACAACCAGCGGAACACGGAACTCATCGACATCTGCCACCTCCGCAGCGAGCGTCAGAAGCTGAAATTCTCCAAGCTGCAGACCTGCGGAAACGATTACATCTTCCTGGAAAACTTCCACGGCGAGATCACCTGCCCGGAGTCCCTGTGCGTCACCTTCTGTGACCGGCACTACGGCATCGGCGCCGACGGGATCGTCCTGATGGAGCATTCCGACATTGCCGACGCGAAGATCCGGCTGTTCAACGCCGACGGCAGCGAGAGCGCCACGGCGGGCAACGCCCTGCGCTGCATGGGCAAGTACCTGTATGACAACGGTCTGGTGAAAAAGGAAGATATGCGGATCGAGACCGGTGCCGGCGTCCGGGAGGTACACCTCTACACCGCCAACGGTCTTGTGACCTCCGCCTGTGTGGATATGGGCTGCGCCTCTCTGGATGCGGCGGCCTTCCGGTTTGCCATCGCGGAAAAGACGGTGGTGGATTACCCGGTGTATATCGGCGGACAGTCCTTCAACATCACCTGCGTAGATGTGGGCGAGCCCCATTGCGTGGCGTTCTGCCCCCGGATCGACGATGTGGATGTGGAGTTCCTCGGTCCCCGGTTTGAGCAGGCTCCCTATTTCCCGGAGCGGATCAACGCAGAGTTTATTCGCGTGGTGAATCCCAGCACCATCAAAATGCGGGTCTGGGAGCGGGGCAGCGGCGAGATCATGGCCAGCGGCACCGGTGCCTGCGCCGCTGTGGTGGCGGCCGTGGCCAACGGTATGTGCGAAAAGGGACGGGATGTGACCGTCCGGGCTGCCGGCGGTGATCTGGTGGTGAATTACACCGACGAGAAGATCACCCTCACCGGTGACGCCAAGCTGGTCTATACTGGTGAAGCGTTGTATTAACGGAAAAACCGTTTTCTGAAAACTGGATCTAATCTGCTTTGACTGCACGAAAAGAGCGGCCTATGCGTTTTACGCATGGGCCGCTTTTTTTGCTGCAAATTTCAAGTGCGCTATTATGGGCCCGAAGGCAGGGCCATGGGCGCATTAAGGGAACGTTTTCCGTCGATTTTGACCGTGATACGGCAGGTGAGAAATAACCGGCAGAGATTTACATAAAAAATATGACAGTCGCACCCGGCTTCGACAGAAACCTGTCCGGCGAATATGCTACCATCACCGTAAGACAAGCCATTCCCCAACAGATCTGATCGGAGCAGAGTACCTTCTGAGCTGATTTGACAAATGGGGATAAAATTCGACAAAAGAGGGAATAGTATGGATATACGAGCGCGGGACACAGACCGGGAGCTGTTGCTGGAATTCAGCGGAGAAATGGACCATCACGGGGCCAGAAATGCCTTGAAGGAAGTGGAGATCGCCATTGATGCGGCCCTTCCCCGAAGTCTGATCTTAGACTTTGCGGGCGTGACCTTTATGGACAGCTCCGGGATCGCCCTGATCCTTCGGTCTCAGCAGCGGATGCAGCTGATGGAGGGCAGCGTTGTGCTCCGGAACGTGCCGGAGCAGGCCCGCCGTGTTCTGGACGCTGCCGGCATCGGGCGGCTGGTTTCCATTCAATAACGGGAGGTTTACATAATGAAAATAAAGACGGAAAATGAAGTCACTTTGCAGTTTCCCAGCCAGAGCAGCAACGAGGGGTTTATCCGCTCCGCGGTGGCCTGCTTCGCGGCACAGATGGACCCCACTCTCAACGAGCTGGAGGACATCAAGACCGCCGTTTCTGAGGCGGCCACCAACGCCATCGTCCATGCGTACCCGGACCGGATCGGCAAGGTGACGGTGAAGGTCCGGATCTGTACCGGACAAGTGCTGGAGATCACGGTGCGGGACTACGGCCGGGGCATCCCGGATGTGGAAAAGGCCCGGCAGCCCATGTTCACCACCGGAGGAGAGGAACGCAGCGGCATGGGCTTCACCATCATGGAGAGCTTTATGGATAGTTTAAAGGTGCGGTCCGTGGCTGGCCGGGGTACCACCGTGGTGATGAAAAAGAAGATCGCCCCCCGGATCAAGCGATGAATGGCGCCATGGAGCTGCTGCGGGCGGCTCAGGAGGGGGACCGGGACGCATGTGAGCAGGCAGTGCTGGAAAACAACGGCCTGATCTGGAGTGTGGTCCGCCGGTATTACGGCCGGGGAGTGGAGCCGGACGACCTGTACCAACTGGGATGTCTTGGGTTTCTGAAAGCGATCCGGGGGTTTGATTTTTCCTACGGCACCTGCTTTTCCACCTATGCCGTCCCCAAGATCGCCGGGGAGATCCGGCGGTTTCTCCGGGATGACGGCACCATCAAGGTGGGACGGAGCATCCGGGAGCAGGCACTGACTCTGTATGCCCTGCGGGAGCGGCTGCGGCAGGAGTTGGGGCGGGAGCCGTCCCTCTCCGAACTGTCGGCCCAGACCGGATGGACACCGGAGGAGATCGCCCAAGTGGATCTGGCCACAGAGGCACCGGATTCCTTGCAGCGGGAAACAGCGGACGGCCTTGCGCTGGAGGGGCTGCTGGGCACAGAGGCTCCGGAGGAGGGACTTGTGGAGCGCATCGCCCTGCGGGAGGCGGTGGATCAACTGCCGGAAAAGGAGCGCATGACGATTCTGCTCCGCTATTTCAAGGGGCTGACGCAGGAGCGGGCCGCCCGGGTGCTGGGGGTGTCCCAGGTGCAGGTTTCCCGGCTGGAACGCCGGGGACTGGAACGGCTGCGGCAGAGCTTTGCGGAGTGAAATAGGGATCATCCTGAAATTCCGTCATGGTGGACCAATAACGCTTTGGCATGTGGGTCATTCGCAGTTTTGGATTTTCCCGCTCCCGAATAGCCACGGTATCGTAAAACCGCTTCCAAAGCAGCCGGTAGGCGGCCTCCGTTTCATTCGGCGGCGCCATCTGAAAGTCCGCTAACGGGCGAATGACGGCCTTGCCGGCGGCGTAAAACAGCGCCTCGTGGTGGACACGGTCATAAATGAAAAATTTCTCGTTTTGATAGCGGGCGCAGAAGTGGCCCCGCAGAATGGGGAGGACCCGGTTTTTCGGTTCGATCTCACTGCCGAGGATGCCGCCCAGCTCGGAGAAGCGGAGAAAGCCTTTTAAAAGGTGGGCTTCGCCGTTGAGGTGCCGGACGGCTGCCGCTACCGGATGAAGCGTCTCGTCGGAAAAGTTCCGCAGAAAGCCGGGCCCCTCCCGCAGCAGCTTCACCACCAGCCGGTACAGGCGAATCTCACGGTCCTCCATGCAGGTGAGAAATCCCCGGCGCACCAGTTCCTCCCCGTAGGGGGAGAGCTTGTGCAGCTTTCGCAGGACGCGCCCGGCGTGACCGCTGTCGGTTTGTATCGCCCGGACGGGAAACAGAATAGGCGCAGAGTCCTCATCGTCGGTAATGGCGGTGAGGACTTCTTTGTTGGCGTAGCTGTCAAAAATGCAGCAGAGAAAGCCCTCGAAGCTGCCGTCATAGGTGTAGATCATTTCGTTCATAGGGCACCTCCGGACTTAAACGGCATCGTCGAACAGAGAAAGCTGTCGCATCTCCGGCTGGGGCAGCAGGGACTGCTCCACGGCGATGAGGTTTCGCAGAAGGCTGTCCTGCGTGAAGCGCAGACCGTCGGCCATGCGGCCATTGGCGGTGAGAAAATACTGCGCCCGCTTCATGACCACACCTAATTTCGGCAGATTTTCCAGCCGCAGGGGGCCAGTCTTCAAGTATTCCGCCACCTTGGCGGGCAGCTTGTAGGGCATGAGCTGCCGGATCTTTTCCTGCTCGTTGTGCCATTCCTCCGGCTCCAGGGCTTTCA
>OJSP01003379.1_pt1 | contig 11663 bp, 9 predicted proteins | sample 1599561 | NCBI WGS metagenome assembly OJSP01 (sample SAMN04168659, study PRJEB22393) | human gut metagenome | biome: human gut microbiome; feature: stool | host: Homo sapiens | collected 2014-05-12
TTGCGTGATCGCTCAGTGACAGCCTTTGTCCGATCCCGACGGAGGTGCCCTGCGGGGTACCACCTTTGGGTGTCAAAAGGTGGTAAATCCGCTCCTCGCAGGAAAAACCGAATCGAAGGTGAGGGGATACTTCCCGAAGAATCGATCGGGAAATTTTTCTTTGCTTAAAATTCTTTTTCTTGTGCTTTTGGTTCGATCCAAATGGGGGGGGAAATGTTTGCTTTTACACTCGGCTTATTCGTATCTTTGACTGACGCCTTAGATACTTCTGCTCGGCATAATCAAGCTGGCGCTTGCTTCTGCCCTCACGTATTCGTATCTTTGTCTTCGGAGACTATGCCGCAACGGAAGATCATACACATCGACATGGACGCCTTCTACGCCTCGGTCGAGCAGCGCGACGACCCCTCCCTGCGGGGCCGTCCGATCGCCGTGGGGCACGACGGGCCGCGCGGCGTGGTCTCGACGGCCAGCTACGAGGCGCGTCCCTACGGCGTGCGCTCGGCCCTTCCCTCCGTGACGGCGCGGCGGCTGTGCCCCGACCTGATCTTCGTTCCGGCGCGTTTCGACGTCTACAAGGCCGTCTCGCAGCAGATCCGCGACATCTTCCGCGAATATACCGAACTGGTGGAGCCGCTGTCGCTCGACGAAGCCTTTCTGGACGTGACGCACGAACGTTCGGCGACGCTCGTCGCCCGCGAGATCAAGGCCCGCATCCGCCGGCGGACGGAGCTGACGGCTTCGGCCGGCGTGTCGGTCAACAAGATGCTGGCCAAGATCGCCTCGGACTACCGCAAGCCCGACGGGCTCTTCACGATCGCGCCCTCCGAGGTCGAGGCGTTCGTCGCCGCGCTGCCCGTCGAGCGCTTCTTCGGTATCGGTGCCGTGACGGCCGAGCGGATGCACCGCATGGGCATTCATACGGGCGCCGATCTACGGCAGTGGGACGAGGCGGCGCTCGTGCAGCGCTTCGGCAAGGCCGGTCACGCCTACTACGGCTATGCGCGCGGCGTCGACGAGCGGGAGGTCGAGCCCCACCGCGTGCGCAAGTCGGTCGGCGCCGAGACGACCTTCGCCGAGGATACCGACGACCGCGTGCGGCTGAGTATGGAGCTGGCGGCCGTGCGCGAGGAGGTGTGGAACCGCATTCAGCGTCACGAGTTCCGGGGCAAGACCGTCGTGCTGAAACTCAAATACGACGACTTCCGCCAGATCACCCGATCGAAGACGCTCTTCACGGCCATCGACTCCGACGAAGCGCTCTGCCGTGTATCGGAGGAGCTGCTCGCGGGCGTCGATTTCCACGGCCGCAAGGTGCGGCTCATCGGTCTCACGGTGGGCAACACGCCCGAAGCCTGTGCCGACTGCGTGCAGTTGCGCTTCGACTTCGGCGAGGAGTGACCGTTTCGTCGGTGCTCGACGAAGTATTGTCTCGAGAACTTTTTCGCTGTATTTGTACCCGTATCGAACTGATTATTCGGGAGTGCTGTTGCTCTCGCTTTTGCTCGGGCTCTGCCCCTGCGAAAAGGAGGAGAACGTGGGTGAGGTGATTCCTCCCGCCGATCAGGGTCAGTCGACCGTCGTCTGCACGAAGAGCCGAGCTCGTATTGGATGGGGGCAGCGACCGGCTGCGCTGGCCTTACGTGTCGGGCACCGTGCGGCTTTACCAGCCCGACGAGGTCGGGGAGTGGATGCTCGTGCAGGCCGCGGGCGGCGATCGACGTGACGCCCGACGGCCGTTTTCCCGACATCCGCCTGCGTGCGGCCGGCGACGCCGGACCGATCCGGGGTTGCATCCGAGTGCGGTCGGGGCGTGCATGCGCACCGGTCTTCGTCGGGAGTGAACCCTGAGAGCGAGCCGCTGCCGGCAGGCGGTCGTTTTTTGCCGGCGATTTTTTTCCTTTTTCGGTGAAATGTCGTAATTTTGCACCACTGTTGAAGATAATAACGAAAAGATAACTGTCATGGGACGAGCATTTGAGTACCGCAAGGCGCGCAAACTGAAACGGTGGGGCAACATGGCCCGCACTTTTACCAAAATCGGCAAGGAGATCGAAATCGCCGTCAAGTCCGGCGGCCCCGATCCGACGGCCAACGTCCGCCTGCGTATTCTGATCCAGAACGCCAAGGCCGAGAACATGCCCAAGGAGAATGTCGAGCGGGCGATCAAACGCGCCATCTCGAAGGATACGTCCGACTACAAGGAGGTGGTCTATGAGGGATACGGCCCTCACGGCATCGCTTTCCTGGTGGAGACCGCCACGGACAACACCAACCGCACGGTGGCCAGCATGCGCATGTATTTCAACAAGTGCGGCGGTGCGCTGGGCACGTCGGGCAGCGTGGCTTTCATGTTCGAGCACAAGTGCTCGTTCAAGTTCCGCGTACCGGCCGGCACCGATTTCGAGGAGCTGGAGCTGAACATGATCGATACGGGGGTGGACGATTTCTGTCCCGAGGACGAGACGACGGTCACGGTCGAAGCGCCCTACGAACAGTTCGGTACGATCCAGAAATGGTTGGAGGACAATGGTTTCGAGATCGTATCGGGCGAATCGCTGCGGGTGCCTACCGACACCAAGGAGCTGGACGCCGAGGGGCGCGAATCGATCGAGAAGCTGGTCGAGAAGCTCGAAGAGGACGACGACGTGGTGAACGTCTACCACAACATGAAGGAAGCCGACGAAGAGTAGCGGCCGCTCTCAACGGATTTTACGGGCCGTCCTCCCTGCGGAAGGACGGCTTTTTCACCTCTAAATCAGACAACGGCATGAAAAAACTGTTTCGTTTCGCGCTTTGCGCATTCGCTCTGCTGGCGGTGCTGACGCCGCGCGCGCAGCCCGAAGCACCCAACTTTCCGTTGCCCGTCCGGCCCGATACGCTCCGTATCCTGGGCGTGGGCAACAGTTTTACCGACGACGGCATGATGTACCTGCCCGAGCTGCTCGAAGCGGCCGGCATCCGCAACGTCGTGCTGGGACGGCTCTATTACCCGGGCTGTTCGCTGCGGCAGCATTGCGAGTTCGATGCCGCCGACGCACCGAAATATACCTATTATAAGTCGGAGCGCAACCGCTGGACGACGGTCTCCGAGGCGGCCACCCTGCGCGAAGCGGTCGGCGACGAGCGGTGGGACGTACTCGTCGTGCAGCAATCCTCGGCTTATTCGGGAATCTATACGTCTTATCATCCGTGGCTCGAACGACTTATCGAACGGGTGCGTTTCTACTGCCCCAATGCCGGCGCCTGCGTGGCGTGGCAGATGACTTGGGCCTACGGCTCGGGCTCCGACCACGGTGCGTTCCCGAAGTACGATAACGATCCGCAGCAGATGTATGCGGCCGTCGTCGACGTCGCGCGGCGCGTGACGGAGGAGTGCGGGATCGAAACGGTGATTCCCACCGGTACGGCGATCCAGAACCTGCGGGCGGGCGAGTTCAACAATCCGCCGTCGGATTTCACGCGCGACGGCTACCATCTCGATTTCGGCTGCGGCCGTTATACGGCGGCCTGCACGTGGTTCCAGGCGCTCGTGGCGCCCTGTCTGCGCACCGATATCGGAGGCAATACGTTCCGTCCCGATCCGAAGGGACATACTCCAGTGACGGACGAGAGCGCCGCGGCCTGCCAGCAGGCTGCGCGAAAAGCCTGCGTGCGCCGTTTCTCGGTGTGGGAGTAAGTCGGGTTCGCCGGCGGCGAACGATAAGGGAGACGTGTCGTACGCACGTCTCCCTTTTTTCGTGTGTCGCCGCAACGGTTCTCAGAAGCGGATTTTCGCCCCGACGAACCAGCTGCGCGGCAGCGACGGCCCGTAGACGTAGCCGGAATCGCGCTCCCAGCCCTGGTCGAAATCCGACTGGTAGGAGTCGAAGAGATTCTGCACGCCGGCGTTGAGTTGCAGGGTGAGCGTTCGGAGGATCGGGAATTCGTAGGCCAGTTTGACGTTCAGCGCGAAGAAGTCGGGCGTGGTGACTGCCACGTCGACCGGCGTGCCCGAACCTGCGGCGTGCTGGACGAGCATCTCTCCGGTGTAGGTGCCCGACAGCGAGATGTCGAACCGCTGCACGGGGACGAAGTTGGCCGTCAGGTAGCCGTACCAGTCGGGCGAACGGAACATGCGGCGTTCGTCGGGCGCGTCGTCGCTCCAATGCTGGGCGTGTTCGTAGCGGCTGCGCTGCCATGTGATGCCGGCCTGCAAGTCGAACCAGCGGGAGAAGGCCGCCTTCGCCTCGACGTTGACGCCTGCCACGGTCGCTCCGCCGCCGTTGTATCGTTCGAGCACTGTTTCGCCCTTTTCGTTGGGTTCGGGCAGGTAGCGCGTGGCGAAGATATGGTCGAGTGCGGTGTAGAAGCCTTCGACGAGCAGGTTGGTCTCCACGCTGCCGAAGGAGCGGTAGAGGTCGATCGAGGCGCTGAGGCTGTTCGAACGCTCCTCGCGCAGGTCGGGGTCGAGCTGCGTGACCACGCGTTCGCCGCCCACGAGGGCGATGTGCAGGTCTTCGTCGAAGGTCTGCGGTGCGCGGAAGCCGCCGGCGTAGTTCAGCCGCAGGTTGATCTGTTCGGTGGGGTTGTAGCGCAGGTTGATGCGCGGCGAGAAGATCACGTGGTCGACCATGTGTTGTGGTGATCGAACCGGCCGCCGAGCAGAAAACTCCATTTGCGGGCCTTCCACTCGTTCTGGATCACGCCGCTGAGGATGTGTACCTTCTGATTCGTGCGCATGTCGTAGCCGATCGTCACGTCGTCGATGTGGTCGTAGCTGTGCTCCACGCCGAGCGTCAGTTCGGAGGGGAGAAACAGCAGCCGTTCGAATCGTTGCAGGAACTGCGCGCCGCTGATGACCGTCAGTCCGTCGGTGCGGCCGTAGGCTTTGCGGGCGTTTTCGAGCTCTTCGTCGGTCGCGCCTTCGCCCGTGCCGCCGTAGTAACTCTTGCGTGTGGTCTGCTGCACGGCCGAGTAGACGCTCAGGTGGCGCGTGCGGTCGTCGCGCGAGAAGAGGTCGAAGGCCACCGACGCGCCGTTGATGTTGTGATCGGTCTGCTCGGTGATGTTGGCTTCGTGCGCCGGCAGGTCGAGCCGGTTTCCGCCGCGGCGGAACTCGTTGATGCCGTGGTATTCGAGCGTCAGCTTCGAGTGGTCGCCCGTGCGCAGGTAGGAGCGCATGCCGAACATCTGGTTGCGCAGGTTGGGCAGTTCGGTGTAGCCGTCGCCGTCGTGGTCGTAGCCCGAACGGTAGCGGTTCTGCCCGTAGACGTAGATGCCCGCCTTGCGGTTGTTGCTTACCAGCGAGGCGTTGATCGTCGTGTTGTTGTCGTAGGCGCCGCTGCATCCCACGGACATGAGCGTATGGCCGATCTCGGCCCAGTCGCGCAGCGGCTCCTTGGTGATGATGTTGATCGTGCCGCCGATGGCCGACGCGCCGAAGAGCGCCGATCCGCCGCCGCGGATCACCTCCACGCGCTCGATCATGTTGGCGGGAATCTGTTCGAGACCGTAGACGCCGTTGAGGGCCGAGAAGAGCGGCCGCGAGTCGAGCAGGATTTGCGAATAGTGGCCGTCCAGACCGTTGATGCGTACCTGCGCGAAGCCGCAGTTCTGACATCCGTCCTCGACGCGCACGCCTGGCTGGAAACTCAGACCGTCGGCCAGCGTGGCGGCGTTTGTCCGTTCGAACAGCTTGCTGTTGAGAATGTTGACCAGCGACGGCGTCTCCTTGCGGATGACCGAGTTGCGGTCGATTTCGACCACCACTTCGCCGACGTCGACGGCCTGCTCTTCCAGTTCGAAATTCAGTTCCGTGGTGGAGTGGGCGCCGAGCGTGACGCTCCGTTCGGCGGATTTGTAGCCGACCGACTGTGCCACGACAGTGAGCGGTCGTCCTACCGGCAGGTTGCCCAGCAGGTAGTGGCCCGAGACGTCGGTCGTGGTGCCGATCGTCGTTCCCTTGACGGTGATGGTGATGAAGGGGAGGTGTTCGCCGCTGCGGCTGTCGACGACGTGGCCGATCAGGATGGCTTCGGTCTCCTTTTTGGCAGTGGAGTCTGCATATGCCGTAAAGCCGCCGAGCAGCAGGCCCAGCAGCAGAATATATGATTTCATGCGATGGATTTAGTGGATAAGGAATGTCCGGATACCGATCGCGGGATCGGTTGTACGGGCCGGATGCGTACATCCGGCGTCGGAATGTCAGACCGCGGCGGGAGGTGCGCGCAGGCCGTACCCGTGGAGGACGGGCGAAGAGCCTCCGGCGAGATAGCATCGGTAGAGACGCTCTTCGAAGAGGGTGACGAGCGTCGGCAGGAAGGACTCCGCCTCGGTGCAGGCCGCCAGGTGGAAATGGCAGATCAGGCAGTACTCTTCGACGGTGGCGTCGCTGCCCGAAGCGGCGCATTCGGCCCGCGAAAGCGGGTCGTTGGCGTGCACGTCGAGCGCCTTGCCCACGTAAACGTTGGCAATGGCCAGCGCCATCATCGCGGCAAGCAGGATCTTATAGCCTGTTTTTCGTCTCATCGATTGTCCGAATCGACGGCAAAGGTAACAAAAAACGGCGATTAACGAACGAATTCGGAATTTATTCACCGGAAATCGTCTTCGAATCCGTTCGGTGCGGGAGAGGCCGGGCCGGATTATCTTCTGCCGTCGCGCGGGCAGACCACGCGCAGCAGGCCGGGCAGGCAGCGCACGTCGAGCGGGAAGCGGGCGCCCCGCTGGCCGTCGACGTCGGTGGGTTCGTCGATGGGCGAGGAGATCTGCAACGTCGCTGCGCGCAGGTGCCGGACGCTGCGGGGATGGCCGCCGCAGAGGTAGCGTACCATGGCGAAGCAGGATACGAGGAAGTTGCGCTTTTCGAGCAGCAGGCAGTCGAACATTCCGTCGCGCACGCTCGACGTATTGGCCAGCCGGAACCCGCCGGCCGTCTCGCCGTTGAAGACGAGTGCCATGAGTGCGTTGAAATCGAACTCCCCGCTCTCGGTGCGCACATGCAGCGGAATGGCGTGCATATGGCGCAGCTCCTTGATGCCCTCCATGATATAGGCCAGCTTGCCCAGACGGTGCTTGCGTTCGTCGGGCGTGCGCTGCGAAGTGGTGGTGAAGATGCCGAACGAGAAGATGTTGACGAAATGCAGTCCGTTGACCACGCCGCAATCGAGCGCCTGCACCTCGCCCGTGACGATCTGTCGGGCCGCTTCGAGCGGGTCCTTGGCCATGCCGACGATGCCGGCGAAATCGTTGGCCGTGCCTGCGGGGATGATGCCCAGTTCGAGCGACAGCCCCCGTTCGCGCATCCGGTTGACGACGTAATTGACCGTGCCGTCGCCGCCGGCGGCGACGACCATCCGGATGTCGGGATGCGCGTCGAACGGGTTGCGTCCGAAGTCGATCTTTTCGGGCGTGAGTTCCCACCCGTTTTCGGAGAAGATGTCCACGATGCCCCCGACGTTGCGGGCGATGCGGCCGCGTCCTGCGGCGGGATTGTAGAGAAAGAGCGCTTTTTGCATGGATAGGTTAACGTTTCAACAGTTTTTCGAGGGCCGGCGAAGCCCATGTTTCGTAATCGTCGGGGGATTCGTCGCGCTGTCGCCCGTCGGCCTTCTCGGTAGCGAAGATGAAGTAGGCCATCACCCCTTCGCGTTCCAGTTCGCGGGCCTTCGCCACGGCGCGTTCCGAGCCGAGCGACATGAACATCGTCCCCAGCGCGTCGGCGCGTGCGGCATTGTCGCAGAAGACCGTGGCAGAGAGCAGCCGCGAGACGGCGCTCCGGCCCGTGACGGGGTCGATCGTGTGTGCGATCTTGCGGCCGTCGGGGGTATAGTAGAAGCGGCGGTAGTTGCCCGAAGTGGTGTAGCTGATGTCGGTCACCTCCGCGATACGTTGCAGATCCCGGTCCGAGAAATTGTTGTCGTAAGGGGTTTCGATGCCGATGCGCCATTTTCCGCCCTGCTCGTTCACACCCCGGCAGCGGCCGCTGCCGGCGATCGTCACCAGGTAGTTCTCCGAGCCGTTTCGTTCGAGCATGCGGGCGATCAGGTCGACCATGTAGCCCTTGCCGATCGAGTTGAAGTCGAGCTGGATGCGCGGATCGTCCTTGACGAGCCGGTTCCCTTCGATGCGGATTTTGCGGTAGCCCACCAGCGGCAGGATCGAATCGATGTTCGGTGTTTTCTGTCCCTCTTTTCCGGCGAAACCCCACGCTTCGACGAGCGGTTTGACGGTGATGTCGTACATGCCGTCGCTCAGACGGCTCACGGAGTCGGCGGCCAGAATGTTGTAGATCAGGTGGCTGTCGAGCGAGTCGCTCTCGCCGCGGTTGATGCGGCTCAGCAGCGACGTCTCGTCGAAGATCGACATCGAATGTTTCATCTCTTCGTCGAGCGCCATGACTTCGGTGTAGATTTCGTCGGCCGGCAGGGTCGTCCGGGCTTTGATGCGGAAGGTCGTTCCGAGTACGGAACCCTCGACCGTGACGTAGTGCGTCGACGGGCGGCAGCCGGCCACGCAGAGCAGCGCTGCGAGGAGCAGGACGAGGCGGTATGCGGAGAATTTCATCGTATGGAAAAGTTGAATCCGCGACAAAGATACGGATAAGTGAGAGCAATGTCAAATTTATTTGAACATTGCCGAACGGGAGTGTCTTCGACGAAGTCAAAGATACGGAAAATCGAGGGCAAAAGCAAACTCGTTTGCATTTTGCCGGGCGGGAGTATCCAAGGCGCAAGCCGAATATGGCGAATTTCGCGGGAATCGACGCACGAAGCGCGGGCGGAGTATGCTTTTTTTCGGCCAAACAATTGGTTTCTAAATAAATTTAGTGTACCTTTGCGCCACGCTCTGGCGTGATTTCATAGTAAGGGGAATGCGTCGTAGAGTGGAACGAATAAATCTTTCAAAATGGCTTATTTAACAGCAGAAAAAAAGCAGGAGCTTTTCGGTCAGTACGGAAAGTCCAACACCGACACGGGTTCGCCTGAGAGCCAGATCGCGTTGTTCTCTTACCGTATCAGCCACCTTACGGAGCACATGAAGAGCAACCGTCACGACTTCGGTACGCAGCGCGCGCTGCTGCGTCTGGTCGGCAAGCGCCGCCAGTTGCTCGAGTACCTCAAGGAGATCGACATCGAGCGCTATCGCGCCATCATCAAGACGCTCAATCTCCGTAAATAGTACGGGTGCCGGAAAATGGGGCAGTCACTGCGGGTGGCCGCTCCATTTTGCATGAAAATTCAAGATTCGAAGTATATTATTTGACGTTATGGAAGAAAAGAAGCTGTACAACGCCGTTCAGAAGTTCATCACGCTCGCCGACGGACGCGAGATCATGATCGAGACCGGCAAACTGGCCAAGCAGGCCGACGGCTCGGTTGTCGTGAAACAGGGCGATACGATGCTCCTTGCGACGGTCGTGGCCGCCAAAGATGCAAAACCCGACACGGACTTCATGCCGTTGCAGGTGGAATACAAGGAGAAATACGCCGCATGCGGCCGCTATCCGGGCGGTTTCATGAAGCGTGAGGGCAAGGCCAACGACAGCGAGGTGCTCGTAGCGCGTCTGATCGACCGTGCGCTGCGCCCGCTCTTCCCGTCGGACTACCACGCCGAGGTCTACGTGACGGTCAACCTCATCTCGGCCGACAAGGACATCCAGCCCGACGCGCTGGCCGGTCTGGCCGCCTCGGCGGCGCTGGCCGTATCGGACGTGCCGTTCGCCGGCCCGATCTCCGAGGTGCGCGTTGCCCGCATTAACGGCGAGCTGGTGATCAATCCCACCTTCACGCAGAATGCCGACGCCGACCTGGACATCATGGTAGGCGCCACCTACGACAACATCCTGATGGTCGAAGGCGAAATGAAAGAGGTTTCGGAAGCCGAGATGCTCGAAGCGATCAAGTTCGCGCACGCCGAAATCAAAAAGCACTGCCAGGCCCAGATGGAACTGAGCAAGGAGCTGGGCAAAGACGTGAAGCGCACCTATTGCCACGAGACCAACGACGAGGCCCTGCGCGAGAAGGTGATCGCCGAGACTTACGACAAGGCTTACGCCATCGCCCGCGAACGTTCGGCCAAACATGACCGCAGCGACAAGTTCGACGCGCTGGAGGAGGAGTTCTGCGCGCAGTTCTCCGAAGAGGAGCTGGCTGAAAAGCGTTCGCTCATCAAGCGTTATTTCCACGACGAAGTGCTGAAGAAAGCGATGCGCAACATGATCCTCGACGAGGGGATCCGCCTCGACGGCCGCTCGACCACCGAGATCCGCCCGATCTGGTGCGAAGTGGGCTACCTGCCCTGCGCGCACGGTTCGGCCGTCTTCACCCGCGGCGAGACGCAGTCGCTGACGACCGTGACGCTCGGCACGAAGCTCGACGAAAAGCAGATCGACGACGTGTTGTTCAAAGGTTCGGAGCAATTCGTACTGCACTACAACTTCCCGCCGTTCTCCACCGGCGAGGCCCGTCCCGCACGCGGCCTCTCGCGCCGCGAGATCGGCCACGGCAACCTCGCCTGGCGCGCCCTCAAACCGATGGTTCCCGTCGGAGAGGAGAACCCGTACGCCGTGCGCGTGGTGTCGGACATCCTCGAGTCGAACGGCTCGTCGTCGATGGCTACCGTCTGCGCCGGCACGCTCGCGCTGATGGATGCCGGCGTCAAGATCAAAAAACCGGTTTCGGGTATCGCGATGGGTCTGATCACCGACACGAAATCAGGAAAATATGCCGTGCTGTCGGACATCCTCGGCGATGAGGACCACCTCGGCGATATGGACTTCAAAGTGACTGGCACTAAGGACGGTATCACCGCCACTCAGATGGATATCAAGGTAGACGGTCTGTCATACGAAATTCTTGAAAACGCATTGGCACAGGCAAAAGAAGGCCGCATGCACATCTTGGGCAAGATCATGGAAGCCCAGCCTGAAGTTCGTTCTGATCTGAAGCCTCACGCTCCGAGAATCGAAACAATGACAATCGGCAAAGAATTTATCGGTGCAGTAATTGGCCCGGGTGGTAAGATTATCCAGGGTATTCAGGAAAAGACAGGTACTGTTATTGCTATTGAAGAAGAAGACGGAGTGGGTAAAATCGAAATCTCCGGAACGAATAAAGCGACAATCGATGCCGCTATCCGCGCTATCAAAGGTATCGTTGCCGTTCCTGAAATCGGCGAAATCTACGAAGGAAAGATTTCTTCTATCATGCCTTACGGTGCATTCGTTGAATTCATGCCAGGCAAAGACGGCTTGCTCCATATTTCTGAAATCGACTGGAAACGTTTGGAAACAGTTGAACAGGCCGGTCTGAAAGAAGGTGATACTATCAGCGTCAAGTTGGTAGACATCGACGCCAAGACAGGCAAATTCAAATTATCTCACAAAGTACTGCTACCGAAACCGGAAGGTTACGAAGAACGTCCGCCGAGATCCGAACGTGGTCCGAGACCGGAACGTGGAGATCGTGGTCCCCGTCAGGATCGTGGAGACCGTGGTCCTCGCCGCGAACGCCAGGATTAAGAATCGGTAAAACACATACGTGTATAATTTCTAAACAACTCCCGCCCCATATTTTGAGGGACGGGAGTTATTTTTTATACGCAACTTTCCTTTTATCCTTCACCTCTTATCTCTATGCCATATATTTCAAACATTCCCAGGGTGAAGGCACTATCTTTTT
>OJSP01003382.1_pt1 | contig 11653 bp, 10 predicted proteins | sample 1599561 | NCBI WGS metagenome assembly OJSP01 (sample SAMN04168659, study PRJEB22393) | human gut metagenome | biome: human gut microbiome; feature: stool | host: Homo sapiens | collected 2014-05-12
GTGTAGACCGTCAGTTACGTGGTCGTGCCGGACGTCAGGGAGACCCGGGTTCTTCTCAGTTCTTCGTGTCATTGGAAGATGATTTGATGCGTTTGTTCAGTTCCGAGAGAATCATTCGGGTGATGGACCGTTTGGGACACGAGGAAGGCGACGTGATTCAACATTCCATGATTACCAAATCTATCGAGCGCGCACAACGTAAGGTGGAGGAAAATAACTTCGGTATTCGTAAGCGTTTGTTGGAATATGACGACGTGATGAACTCTCAACGTGAGGTGATCTACAAGAAGAGACGTCACGCTTTGCTAGGAGAGAGAATCGGTGTGGATATTGCCAACAATATGTATGATGTTTGCGAGACATTGGTAGAAGAACACAAGGAGGCTAATGATTTAGAAGGTTTCCGTATGGATGTGTTGAAATATCTTGCCGTTGACTTTGATATAAAAGGGGAGGATTTCCAAAAGACTTCTGCCGACAATTTGACAGAGAGATTGTACAAGGAGGTTCGGGATACATTTAGTCGTAAGACGGAAACTATCGCTAAACAGGCGTTCCCCGTGATTAAGAATGTTTTCGAGCAGAGAGGGGAAATGTTCAAGAATATAGTAGTGCCGTTTACTGATGGAAAACGGGCTTACAATGTCGTGGCTAATCTTGAGAAGACTTATAAATCTGAAGGTGAGGAGTTGATCCGTGCTTACGAGAAGTCGATCATGTTGGCTCATATCGATGACGCGTGGAAAGAGCATTTGCGTGAAATGGATGATTTGAAACAATCCGTGCAGAATGCAACTTACGAGCAGAAAGACCCGTTATTGATCTATAAGTTCGAGTCATTCAACTTATTCAAGAGTATGGTGGACAAAATTAACAAGAATGTCGTGTCTACTTTGATGAAGGGACAAATTCCTTTTGAAGCTCCTGAAGAAGTAAAACAGGCAGAAGAGAAACGAACCGATTTAAGTAAGATGCGTACGGGACGTAGTGATGCTCCTGCCGCTCAGACCAATCAAGCTCCCCGTAAAACTGAACCCGTGAAAGTGGGACCCAAGGTAGGACGTAATGATCCGTGTCCTTGCGGAAGTGGAAAGAAATACAAGAACTGCCACGGGAAGGGGGAAGAATAGACTGATTCGGTGATTAAGAGATTTGATGATTCCGTGATTATGTAATCATTGAATCTCTTAATCATAAATCACTAAATCACAAAATAATTATGGTTTCATTATTTATCAATTGGGATGTTAGTCCCGAATTAATTAGTTTAGGTGGTTTCTCGATTCGTTATTACGGGTTGTTATTCGCTTTGGCTTTCGTGTGTGGGTATAAGGTGGAGGAGAAGATGTTCAAGTCGGAAGGGTTGAGCCAGCAGTGGTTGGATAAGTTGTGGATATACGTGGCGGTTGCCACTGTGATCGGAGCCCGGTTGGGACATTGTTTCTTTTATGATTGGGCATATTATAGCGCTCATCCGTTTGAAATTATTCTACCGGTTCGATTCCAGCCGGAATTCCGTTTTACCGGATATCAAGGGTTGGCTAGTCACGGGGCAGCAATCGGTATTATTGCCGGGTTGTGGTACTATTCCAAGAAGGTAAGTAGGAAATCAATATTTTGGATTCTGGATCGTGCCGTAATTCCAATCGCATTGGCCGGTTTCTTTATCCGTATGGGAAATCTGATGAACTCGGAGATTGTCGGTTTACCGACTGATCTGCCTTGGGGATTCCGATTTGTACATTCCGGGATGCCTGATCCGTCGACTCCCCGTCATCCTGCACAGTTGTACGAGGCGATTTGTTATTTGATCAGTTTTGCTGTTTTAATGCATTTGTATTGGAAGACGAAAGCGAAAGATCGTCAGGGATTTCTTTTTGGAATGTTTTTGGTACTGATCTTTACCGCTCGTTTTGTGATCGAGTTTGTGAAAGAGAACCAAGAAGAATTTGAAAACGCCATGACCTTGAATATGGGGCAATGGTTGAGTATTCCTTTTGTATTGATCGGGATTTACATGATCTGGAGAAGCGGGAAAAAGATAAAAGTTAAAAACTAAAATCTAAAATTAAAATGGCATATAATCCGGAGTTTATGAAGGAGGCAATTCGTATTGCCGTGAAGAACGTGGAGAATGGGACAGGAGGACCGTTCGGGGCTGTAGTTGTGCGGGATGGTAAGATTATCGCAACCTCCGGGAATACGGTTGTGCCGGATAATGATCCCACGGCTCATGCGGAAGTGAATGCTATTCGCAAGGCTTGTAAGCAACTTGATTCTTTCCAGTTGAAAGGTTGTGAGATTTATTCCAGTTGTGAACCGTGTCCCATGTGTTTAGGGGCGATTTACTGGGCGAGACCGGAACGGGTGTATTATGCTTGTACGAAGGAGGATGCCGCTGTCGGAGGGTTTGATGATTCTTTCATCTATAAAGAGATCGTGTTGGATGGGCCTATGCGTTGTATCCCTTTTGAGAATAAACGAGAAGAGGGTGCCGGAGAGGAATTCAGGCTTTGGCAGACAACCAATAATAAAACGAGATATTAGAAAAGGGAGTCAAAAAAATTGACTCCCTTTTCTAATATCTTTTCTTTTTCGTGTTCTAAATGAAATTGTTATTCCGTTTAAATTTGTTATATTTGTGAATGACAACGTGGTAGGTCGTGTGTAGAATTTTATTACTCAACCTAAATTTAGAATTATGGAAAAGAAATTGGACTTTGGTAGCGTGTTATCGCAAGGTTTTTTGGTGGGAATGAAAAATCTGCCTTCTCTTTTGGGTGCAATTGTATTATGGCTTTTGACGATCTGGATTCCTTACGTGAACGTGGGGACCACGATAGCTATCATGACGATTCCCATTAAATTCAGTAAAGGAGAGATTTTTTCCCCTCTCTGTATTTTCGAGAAACAATATTATCGTTATATGGGTGAGTTCTTTTTGACTTGTGGGTGGTACACGGCAGGGGTGTTGATGGCCATGATTTTTCTTGTTGTACCCGGTATCGTGTTGGGGATTATTTGGAGTCAAGCCCTTTATCTTGTACTGGACAAGGGGGTGAATCCGGCCAAAGCGTTATCATTGAGTAATAAAATGACTTATGGCAACAAATGGATCATTTTTGCCGTGATGTTTGTTGTTTATATAGCCTTTTTAGTGGCATCCCTGTTATTGACTTGGATTCCGTTTATCGGGGTTATTATTGCATTTTGTTTGATGGTTATTTATATGGCCATGATATTGGGTTGTTCCGGGATGATATATGGTAAATTGTTGGAAAATTTGACAGAAGAAGATCTTAGATAAGATCGCGTAAATATTGAAAAAGACGCCGTGTCCACGAGATTGCGGCGTCTTTTTTTGTTTTGTAGGTTGCGAACTTTCTCTTTTTTTATTAAATTTGTAAACATCAGGCATTTATTTTCTATATGAATGTTCGAAACCCTGACTTCCGGGGACTTGTTTGGGCGATATCCGTTTGTCGTTTTTGTTTAATCTAAGATAAGGAGAAAAGGTGAAGGAGAAAGATGTATTGAATTTTTCGTGTGTAGAGTTGGTGAGTTTATTTGAGCGGGAGTTCCCGACGATCATGCAAGGTGCAAACCTTAGTAAGGATTGGAAAGAGTTTGAACAATTTCTGAAGGGGTATGTGCGTGCCGCTTTGACAAAATATTCGACTTCTTCGTCTATAAAACGATTTTTCCGAATGTTCATGAACGAGACCCGGCATATTCGGGATTTTTCCACGGGGGAGAAGATTCGTTATGAACCGATTAAATGGTTATGGCAAGCTTTACGGGGAGAGGGGGATGGCATACATCCGGATTTTTTGTTGGATTGGTATTATCTATTTAAGAAATACCAGACAGATGAGGTCGTTTTACCGGAGCGGGCGCAATGTGATCAATGGCGGGGACGTTGGAAAACCGGGATGGATGAGGATGTAGCTCAAGAGCGACGGGAGAACCGGGAGCGGATACGTGGTTTGTTGATCGAGAAAATAGAGAAGAGAGATAAGTTGAATACCCGTTATCGTTTTGAAGAGGGAATGAGCATGGAGAGAAAACGGGAGTTGGTGAGTGAATGGTGGGGGGATTATAAATTTCATCTCGCTTTAGCTGTCCGGGAACCGGATGAGTTGAACCTGTTCATGGGTAACACGTTGTCGCCGGAGTTAATGGAGCTTTTACACCGGGCGAAGCAGAAAGGAATCCCGTTTTTCGTGACACCCTATTATCTTTCCTTGTTGAGCATTCGGGCGGACGGGTACGATGATTCCACGATTCGTAGTTACGTGATCTATTCCGAAGAGCTGGTGGAGAATTTCGGGCAAATCCGTGCGTGGGAAAAAGAGGATGTGGTGGAACCGGGAAAACCGAATGCTGCCGGGTGGTTGTTGCCCAATGCCACGAATATTCATCGTCGTTATCCCGAAGTGGCTATTTTCATCCCGGATTCGATGGGACGGGCTTGTGGCGGGCTGTGCGCTTTATGCCAGCGAATGTACGACTTTCAGAAAGGACATTTGAATTTTAACTTGGATCGGCTGAAACCGACAGACGGGTGGGAAGTCAAGATGGAGCGTCTGATGATGTATTACGAGCATGATTCTCAATTACGGGATATTTTGATCACGGGAGGGGATGCTCTGATGAGTCAGAACCAGACGTTGGAGAAAATTCTGGATGCCGTTTTCCGTATGGCCGTGCGCAAGCGAGAATTGAACAAGCGACGTGGGAAAGGAGAAAAATATGCCGAGATTCAACGGGTGAGATTGGGTTCGAGGTTATTGGCTTATTTACCCAGTCGTGTAAATGATGGTTTGATCGAGGTGTTGAAAAGATTCCGGGAGAAGGCGGAACAGGTCGGGATTCAGCAATTTTTCATACAGACTCATTTCGAGTCGCCTTTGGAAGTGACCGAGGAGGTGATTCTGGCTACCCGGCGCTTGCTGGAGGCCGGATGGATTATCACCAATCAGGCCGTGTTCACGGTGGCGGCTTCACGTCGGGGACATACGGCGAGGTTGAGAGAGGTACTGAATCGAATCGGTATTCTGACGTATTACACTTTTTCCGTGAAGGGATTCGAGGAGAATTATGCCTTGTTTGTCCCGAATAGTCGTTCGCTACAAGAGGTGTTGGAGGAAAAAGTGTACGGGGATTTGCCCGTGGAGCTGGAAAAGGAGGTCTTGGAATTGTTGGAATACCCGGAAAGGATTCCCGCTGAATTACCGGATTTGTTGGATAAATACCGGCAACCGTTTCTGGCCACGGATCGAAACGTGATGAACCTGCCCGGAATCGGGAAGAGCATGACGTACCAGACGGTCGGGATGACAAAGGAGGGAAAGCGTATTTTACGTTTTTCTCTGGACGCGGGACGACGGCATAGCCCTCAAGTGGATCACGAGGGGGAGATTTATATCGTAGAAAGCAAGTCGATCGCGGCTTATTTACGCCAATTGCAAGTGTTGGGTGAACGTGTGGAGGATTACTGTTCGTTGTGGGATTATTCGGAAGGGCGCACGGAATCCCGCTTTGCCCTTTTTGAATATCCGGAACCGAGAATTGAAATTACGGGGGATTTCACGAATTTAGGGATCGATACCTAATTGTTTGATTTAAAATATAGGATTTTTAAAATAATTGCTAGATTTGTGAAATTATTAAGGCTTTGGTTGCTATGAATAAAAACCTTATAGTTTTATTTAGCGTTTATTGTGTATTTTTATTTTGTGGTTGTGCAGCACGTGTCTCCTCGGGAGATAGTGAACAACGTGTGATTGATCGGTTATGTCGTGATTACGTTAGGAATAAATATCAGGTATTACCGGGAATGTCTGAAATGCGGGAACAGGTCGCAATGTTGAGACGTTGGGAACGGGATACTTCGTGTATATTAATTCCCGTGACAGCTAAGGGAACTAGTTATAATATCGCTAAAATTCAGGCGGAAAATCAAGCAAAAATAGAGTTGACGGGACGATTGGTTTCCCGGGTTGCCACGTTGTCGAAAGTCAATACTGAGGTTGTAGATGGAGGAAAATATGGGGGAGAAATAGGGCATCAAACTATCGTAGAGAGTAAAATTATCGGTTCATCTTCTCTAAAAAATTTGGTTTATATCATGGAATTATTCCGTGTATTAAAAAGTGGAGAAACGGAAGTCATTTTGGTTTTGGGATATAAACAGTAATATTATGCGGCAATTTATATTCGTGTTTACTTTTTTATTCTTCTGTTACATCGGGGGATATACTCAGGTAAAGGTTCGGGAAGCCATAGGTCGATGGGAGGTGACAAAGGATATTTCCTTGGCGTCAGCGGAAGAAAAGGCCTTGTTTGAGGCTAAGCGGGATGCCCTACGACAAGCGGGAGTCGAGGATGAAATAGCCTATTCCTTTTTGGCAATACAAGGAGTAGATACTTCGTTTTATAAACGGGTGTACAACTACATCGGGCGTGGAGAGATTCGGGGAATTGTGCAGGTAAGTCAGAAAACCGTGAGAAAAATATACGAAGAAACTACGGATCGTCTCTTCGTGGAGGTGCGAATCCGTGCTAAAGTAAAAAAGATCCAGCAACGGGATCCCGGATTTAAAATAGAATTGGAGGGACTACACAACACTTATCGACAGGGGGAGGTACTCTCGTTTTCCTGTCGGGTGTTTAAGGATTGTTATTTGAAGATATTTGTGTTTGACCCGTCGGATGGTTTTCGGGTATACCCGAATCGCTATGAAGATGACCATGGTTTCCGGAGTGGCGATGTGTTTCATTTCCCCAGTGAATGTGATGTGGAATACGTGTTGACAAAAAACGGGCGGAATAATTGGGAGAGTAACGTGATGCTTATCGTGGCAACGCATGAGAAAATTCCTTATACTGGAAAGGCGGACTATGAGTCTGTTCTGGAATGGTTGTTCGAAATACCTTTACGGGATCGTGTTGAAGTGTGGCATAATTTTGTAATCGAGTAATGTGTTGATATATGAGGTATGTGGTCATTTCTTTGTGGATATGTTTGTTACCCGCTCTGCTTTTCGGTCAGCGTGTCGTTTCCGGAAAGTCGGAAGGGAAAAGGGTGAAGATAGAACCCGTGTACGAATTTTCGAAACCTTCAAGGTTATCGGTATCCATGCGTTTGCAGGATCGAAATGAAGACGGATTGATCGAGGCTGCAGAGCCGGTGAAGCTGTACGTGTATTTTCAGAATAGTGGGGAAGGAAGTGCTTTCGGGATTAAGGTTGAAAGATTAGATACCTCTAGGAACACGTTGATCTGTCGGGAGAATATCTACCTTTCGGAGTTGCAAGCCGGGGCGGAACGAATGCTTGTCATCCCGCTTCTTGCCAGTGAAGATTTACGTACGGGAGCCGACTCATTGCGATTTTCCGTGTCGGAGTATTTCGGGGTACAACCGGATACCAGTGTCGTGTATTTTAATTCGGTCGAGCGTTTGGAGCCGGATCCCGTCTGCATGGGTGTAGAGGTGTTGAATGATGCCGGAATACTACGGGCAGGTGAGACGGCAGATGTAAAGGTCGTGTTGCGCAACCTGGGGGGAAGTTTGGAAGGGTGTAACTATCGTGTCTATTCAACAGATGCGAATGTTTTGATAAAATATACCTCGGAACAGGGGAAAGATCGGTTGCCCATTGGTGAATCGGTTGGTTTGCAATTTCAAATTACCTCCGACTGTCAGTTGGGAGTTGTCAAGGATTTGCCTGTTTTCGTGGCTGTTTATAGTAACGATGTTATGATCCGGAGATTGAAAATACCTCTAGGAATCAACGAACTTCCGGTGCGTTATGCCGTGTTTCCGTCGTATCCGACTTTGGAGAACGTGTTGCGGATGAAGACTCTTCAGGACAGGGGGGTACCCGAGGGGGAGGATATTCTTCGGATTCCCCGGGGAAAGACTCCGAACGAGGAGGCTATAGCCATCGTGATTGGGGTAGAAAACTATCGCTATCTTCCGATTGCTCCCTATGCCTGTAAGGATGCGATGCTCATGACTAAGTATCTGCAATACGCTTTGGGCGTAAATCGTGTGTTGACTTTTTATGACAGTGAAGTGCGGGGTGATTTCTTCGAAAAATTGTTCGATCCAGTCAACGGTAAGTTGAGTAAAATGGTAAAAAAAGGAAAGACGGATGTTTATGTTTATTATTCCGGTCATGGCGTACCCGAAAAGAACGGAGAGGAGGCTTATCTTTTCCCCGTGGACGGGAAAATTATGAATGCCTCTTCTTGTGGCTACGGGTTGAGTTGCTTTTACCGGGACCTCGATAGCTTGGAGGCTCGTAACGTGGTGGTCTTTCTGGATGCCTGCTTTATGGGTGATACGAAATATTCAAGAAACTATGTCTCGCAGAATATTTCGGGAACCAAGGGGGTGGTTGTCCGACGGATAGGGCAAGCCCCGTGGCACACGAACCGGAATTTTTTTGTGTTCACATCCTCGCGCAATGACCAGTCTTCCCTAGCCTTTGATCAGTCCGGTACGGGGCTGTTTACCTATTATTTGGCTTTGGGGTTGAAGGGGGCTGCCGATGCGGATGGAGACGGGAAAATCACGACCGGGGAATTGTCCGATTACATCTCTTCCCGTGTGGTGGAAGTTTCCCAGAAGATTCGGGGGGAACAGACCCCCCAATTGTTTGGACGTCCGGATAAAGTATTAATCGAGTACAATTAATATATGAGGAAAGTCGTTATTATATTTTTGGGTTTGTTGGCTTGTGTCTCGCTTCATGCCCAAGAGGTGCGGGATGTGACGTTCAAGAGTGTCGGTAATACGATCGAGATTTGCTATCGGTTACAACATTTACCTCCCCGGCAATACGCTTGGATTGAGATATATTATAGTCTTGATGACGGGAAAAATTGGCAAGGCCCTCTCAAAAGGATTGCGGGTGATGTGGGAAGGGTTGAATACGGGGGCAAAAAACGGGTTGTGTGGGACGTGTTCAGCGAGCTGGAAAAAATCAATGGCATTTTGGCTTTTGAAGTACGAGCCTCTATTGAAGAAAAGGAGGAGCGTGGAGAGAACATCCTGTTGTACAGTTTATCGGAAACAGCTCCTTGGGGACTTGTGTTTGCCCGGGTTTGTCGTTGGGGATGGTTTGTGCGTTTAAAAACGGATGTGCGTTCCTGCAGAGCTTACGATTACGAGTGTAACCGCAGCGGGATAATAAACCGGGATTTCAGGGAGATGTATTACCGGGTGGAGGACGAAGAGCGAAAATCCCGTTTCGGGGTTTCCGGTGGAATCATTTATCGGTTTTCGTACAGTTTTTATTTCTTTGTCGGTGGGGGGTACGGGCAACGCCGGGTGCAATGGCGGGCTTCATTTTATAAGTACGTGGATGATAGTAAAATGCAGGATTTGTGGCTACAATGTGAGCCGGATTCTTTTTCCGGAGTGGAACTCGATGGAGGGGTGATATTCCGCTATCGCTGTTTGTGCCTGTCAGCTGGGATGTCGGGTATTAATGGTAAATTTTGGGAGTTATCCGGTGGATTAGGGATTATTTTTTAATGGTTATGAAAAAAAAGATTACAATATTGTTGTGGTTTTTGGGTATATTGACGGCTTGTGCGCGGGAGACCGGAATCCCTGTTGGAGAGAATTCTTTTGCTGAAGAAGCTTATCGTCCCGAGATTGCACTTTCTGCAATTGATTCGATAACTTGTTACGGGGCAACCGTTCGGGTGAATTTAAAATCTGCTGGAGGACGGAAGGTGGTGGGAGGAGTTTGTTATTATAGTTTGGATTCCTTGGTACGACTCGAATATAGAGACTCCATACCTATGACGTTGCAAGGAGATTCGGTGTATATAGCCAAACTGGCGGGATTGATACCGGGAGAGGATTATCATTGTCGTGTTTTGGTGAAAAATGAGGAATGGGAGTCTTGTTCGGAGAAGTTTGTGTTTACCACAAAAGATAATGCAAATTCAGAGATTAAATTTTATACAGGGGCGAAATTTCAGGCTTATGATTACGTTGATTTTTATGCGCAAGTAGATGGTAGTTTTGATTCTATCGGCTTTGTTTACGGAAAAGATCCTTATTTGCGAAGAAATTCTTCCTATTCGGAGAAAATAGAGAAATTTCAAGAAAATCATCAGTATGGAATTTACATCACGGATTATAAATTGAATACAACTTATTATTGTCGTTTTTTTGTCTTTAAAGGAGAAGAATTATATTATAGCTCTGTGCTTAGTGCCAAAACGGCAAAGATGGTTCTGGCGGAAATCAGTACATCTCCCGTTACGAATGTTTCTTCATCCTCGGCAAAGACCGGTTTCATGTTATTATTGGGTAGGAACTCTTCGAAGATAAAGCGTTTGGGCTTTTGTCTTGGGACTTCATTACATCCGACAGTAGAACGCGGAGAGGAGAGCGATCGGGTGATTGAGGAAACCATTATGGATTATAATCAAATTGAATTGACCGGTTTACTTCCCCGCACGACTTATTATCTTCGAGCGTTTGTGGAAAATGCTAGTGGAATTGCGTATGGAGAAGAGTATTCCTTTACAACAAAAGCTCCCGGAGAGAAAGTGAATGAACCTTGGAAGAAAGTAACGGGATTGCCAGAATATGTTTCGGAAAATGCAATATTGGTACGAGCCGGTGAAAACCTTTTTTTAGCGGATTCCTGGCGAAAATTGTGGAAATACAATTTATTTACGCTCTCTTGGAAAAAATGTGCGGATCTACCAGAACTTAAGCATGAACGATTGGCATTGACTTCCGTGGATAGTGTCCTTTATTGTAATTATAATTCCCAAGAGAATAATTATGGTTTGGCCTGTTATAATATTACAAAGGACGAATGGATATCATTAATTGATTCGTTAGATTCCTGTGATTTTCGAGGAGGGGTGTTGTGTGCCGGGAAAATATATTGCATACTGGAATCGGGGCCGGGTTTGATAGCGTATGACGTGCAGCAAGGAAAATATGGGATATTGGGGTCGAGTCACGTGTTCCCGTGGCCTTATTACATATTTTCGGTAGATTCTAGTATTTACGTGGGACGAGGTAATGGCATACTTCAATGTTCTCTTTCGAGTGGGGCTTGGAGATCACGTACGGATGCGCCTTATGCGGGAAGTCTTCCCTATCTTTTTCAGAAAGACGGTTATTTGTATCGTTGTGGAGGTATGTTTGCTTATCGAACAAGTGCGCAAGGATATTTGCCGATCTTATTGCGTTATGATGCGGTCGGAGATAACTGGCAGCGTAAGGCGGATTGCCCTGTAGAAAATGTCGGTTTTATTAATATGTATTCTGGTGGCGATGCGATAATAGACGATGGCTATGTGGTGTGTGAGGAATGTATTTGGCAATATTTCCCGGAAGAAGATATAGATTGTCAATTAATAACGGTTGATTAATTGGAGATAATATGAAGGTGTTGTTTTTTTCGATTTGTCTGTTTTTCGTTTTGGAAGCTTGTGTGCGGGAAAGTAATTCTCCGTTGGGAAGTGGTTCCTATTCACCTCAGGCAGGAGTTCCTGTTTCGGAAATATCGGCTTTTGATAATGGCGCACCCTTGATAAAGAAGCCAAGATTGCCGATGGTATCACACTGCCATTGAACTTCTTTTAGACCACAATGCTCTGGCGATAA
>OJSP01003391.1_pt1 | contig 11632 bp, 9 predicted proteins | sample 1599561 | NCBI WGS metagenome assembly OJSP01 (sample SAMN04168659, study PRJEB22393) | human gut metagenome | biome: human gut microbiome; feature: stool | host: Homo sapiens | collected 2014-05-12
TCAATACGTTGTCGGTGCCCAGCACGTTGGTGCGCACGGCCTCCAAGGGAAAGAACTCGCAGCTCGGAACCTGCTTGAGCGCGGCCGCATGGAAGATATAGTCCACGCCGCGCATCACGCCGCGCAGGCTGTCCGGATTGCGTACGTCGCCGATATAAAATTTGATCTTGCCGCTCAGCTCCGGATATTTGAGCTGGTAATCGTGGCGCATATCGTCCTGCTTTTTTTCGTCGCGGGAAAAGATGCGGATCTCGCCGATGTCTGTGGATAAAAAGTGTTTGAGCACCGTATTGCCGAAAGAACCGGTGCCGCCCGTGATGAGCAGTGTTTTACCTGCAAATACTGTGGATTCCATATCGAAACCTCCAAGAATGGGCGCGCGGCCCTGTAATGTCACGTAAGAAAAGTATAACCTTGTACAGTATACCATAATCCGCCCGGGATGCCAAGATTTTGACGGATTTCGCCGTTTGACGGTCCGCTTTGGTTCTGGTATTATTTTCTTAGCTGTCCTGCGCAGCGGCGCGCGGCGCGGAAAGCAGCGCCTGCGCAACAAAGGCGCGTGCGAAAACAAGCCTGTCCGTCTGCAGGTGTGAAGAGATTCAGCGCGGCTTCAAAAAAGACAAAGCTTCCCATTATTAAAAAAGGAGATTGATCGATTTTTATGGACACAGTCCTGCCCAGTTTATTTCTGCAGGTCATACTCATTGCCTCCAACGCGTTTTTCGCCATGAGCGAGTTTGCGGTGGTGTCCGTCAACACACAGAAGATGAAGCGCCTGGCCGAGGGCGGCAGCAAGCCCGCCGCGCGTCTGCTCGTCATCACCGAGGCTCCGTCGGACTTCCTGGCCACCATTCAGGTGGGCGTTACGCTGTCCGGCTTTCTGGCTTCGGCCGCAGCCGCGGACAGCTTCGCGGACCCATTGGTCTCCGCGCTGTCGTTCATTCCCATTCCCGCGTCTACGCTGCGCGGCGTGACGGTGTTTCTCATTACCATTATTCTTTCTTATTTCATGCTGATTTTCGGCGAGCTTGCGCCCAAGCGCATCGCTATGAAGAATCCGGACGGCGTGGCGCTCAAGGTCGTGGGCGTCATATGGGCGCTGAACAAGGTGTGCAAGCCCGTCATCAAGCTGATCGCCGCGTCCACCAACCTTGTGCTGCGTCCGCTGGGCATCGGCCCGGCCAGTGATGAGGAGCCGGTGGCGGAGGAAGATATTCTGATGATGGTGGAGGCCGGCGAGGAGACAGGCACCGTGGACGAACGCGAGCACGAGATGATCAAAAACATCTTCGAGTTCGACGACCGCAAGGTGTCCGAGATCATGACGCACCGCACCGATGTGGTGGGCGTGCCCGTGACGGCCACGCTGCAGGACATCGTGGCGCTGCAGGCGGAAAACCGTTTCTCTCGCATCCCGGTATATAAAGAGGACCTGGACGATATCGTGGGCGCTGTGTTCGTAAAAGACCTTGTCCCCCTGCTTGAGCCGGGCCGATATGCCGACGCCACGCCGGAAAAATACATGCGAAGCGTGTTGTATGTGCCCGAGGGTATGACGTGCTCCAACCTGCTGCACGCATTTCAGAAAGCGCGTGTGCACCTGGCCATCGTCGTAGACGAATACGGCGGCACGGAAGGCATGGTAACCATGGAGGACCTGCTGGAGACGATCGTGGGCGATCTGGACGACGAGCACGAGGAGGACAATGCCGTCGTCACGCTGGCGGACGGCGTGTATGAGGTGGGCGGCGATGTGCCGGTGAATGAACTGGAGGGCCTTTTGGGCGAGGACATTTTTGAAAATGCCGACTGTGATACCATCGGCGGCTTCATCACCGAGACATTGGGCCGTATCCCGCAGGCGGGCGAGACGCTGCCGCTGGAGACACTGGGTTATACCCTCACCGTAGCGGAAGCCACGCCCCGCGCTGTGACGAAGGTGACCATCACCCGCACGGCTGAAAAAACGGCCGACCCGCAGCCCGCGCCGGAGCAGAAGCGCCGCTTCGGACGCAAAAAAGACAGGGACGGGGAAAAGTGAGCCTGTCCCGGAACGAAAGCAGGCGCAAACCCGGGCATGGACTTGTCCGGGCGCCTGAACCACAAAGCCCGGTGTGGCGATAAAACAAAGGAGAGCTGAACAATGCGCGCTTATGAACGCCTGATGAATTATGTAAAAGTACACACCACATCCCAGGACGGCACGGGGCGAACGCCCACTACGGAGCGCCAGCTGGACCTGGCGCGGATGCTGGCGGAGGAGATGCGCGCAATGGGCATAGCCGACGCGCGCGTGGACGGCTTCGGCTATGTGTACGGAAGCCTGCCCGCTACGCTCGGCTGCGAAAAAAGCCCGGCCATCGGCTGGATCGCCCACATGGATACGGCCCAGGCATTCTCCGGCGAGAATGTGAAGCCCATTCTGCATGAGAATTATGATGGCGGCGACGTGGCCCTGCCGCAGTGCGGCCGCGTACTGAAAACGTCCGAGTTCCCGTTCCTGAAAGAGCTGAAGGGAAAAACGCTCATCACGGCCGACGGCTCCACGCTTCTGGGCGCGGACGATAAGGCGGGCATTGCGGAGATATTGACGGCATGTGAACAGCTCCTGCAAAGCGGCGCGCCCCATGGCCCGGTGAAGATCGCCTTCACGCCGGACGAGGAAGTGGGCGAAGGCGCAGACCATTTCGACGTGCCGGGCTTCGGGGCGGCTTATGCCTATACGATGGACGGAGGCGAGGTGGGCGAGATATCCTACGAGAACTTCAACGCCGCGTCCGCTGTGTTCCGCATCACGGGCGTTTCGGTACACCCGGGCAGCGCCAAGGACACCATGGTAAACGCGCTGAAGCTGGCCTGCGAGATCGACGGCATGCTGCCGCCGCGGGAGGTGCCTGAGCACACCGAGGGCCGGGAGGGCTTTTTCCACATGGACGCTCTGTCCGGAGACACGGCTGCCGCGCGTCTGGAATATATCGTGCGCGACCATGACCGGGAAAAGTTTGAGGCGCGCAAGGAGCTGCTGCGCGGCGTGGAAAAGGCCATGACGGAAAAGTATCCCACGGCGCGGGTGGAGCTTGCGCTCAAGGACAGCTACTACAACATGCTGGAGCAGATCCGTCCCTGCATGCACCTCATTGACAATGCGAAAAAGGCCTGCGAGGCGGCGGGCGTACAGTGGTTTGAGGAGGCGACGCGCGGGGGTACAGACGGTGCGCGGCTGTCGTATATGGGTTTGCCCTGTCCGAACCTGGGAACCGGGGGCCATAACTTCCACGGGCCTTACGAGTGTATCACAGCAGAAAGTATGGACAAGGCCGTGGAGATCATTTTAAATATCATCGCGCTGTATGCGGCGTGAGCGGGGATAGTTTGAAAGGGGCGGGCCCCTTTCATTGAAAATCACTGCGGGCAGGCCCAAAGGGCTGCCCGTGAGCGGGCGCGAGGCCTGGACAAATAAGCACAAAACGGGGAGGCGGCGCCTCCCCTCTTTTTCATTTGCGTTTTGTGAAATTTGCGCAAAACATGCGGAAATATGAAATATTTTGTTCCTGCCGGACGTATAACAAACAAAGGGATGCCCCAGAGAGAAAGGAAGTGCTTTGTTGTGAAAAAAACTGTATGGAAGCTGTTCGCACCGGCGCTCTGTGCCGCTGTGCTGTTTGCCGCGTGTTCAAAGGATGACAGCTCGTCTTCGCGTCCGCAGAGCGTTTCAACACCGCCTGCAAGCTCCAGCGTACCGCCGGCAAGCGCATCGTCGCAGCCTGCAAGCTCCAGCAGCGCGGCGTCATCGGAGGCGGCAAGCAGCGTGCCGGCGTCCAGCTCTGCCGCTTCGTCCTCCGCGGCCGCCACGCCCACGCAGAGCACACGCCGCGGCGCTACGGTACGCGCGGACGGCGGCCTGCGTCTGCGCGCATCCGCCAGCGAAAAAAGCGAAAAGCTGCTCACGATCCCCGACGGCACGCACATCGAGTGCACCGGCTGGCAGAGCGGGTGGGCCAAAACGACCTACGAGGGCAAAACAGGCTATGTCTCGGCAGTGTACTTATTGTATGACGGCAAGGTGCGTGCGGACGGCGGCCTGCGCCTGCGCAGCGGCCCGGGCGAAAGCTACGAAAAACTGCTCACCGTGCCGGACGGCACCGTGCTGCCCTGCATTTCTCAGGGGGACGGCTGGGTGAAAACGACCTACAACGGCAAAACAGGTTATGTTTCTCAGGACTATCTGCTGGTTCCCGTTACCGTGCGTGCGTCCACGGGCCTGAACCTGCGCGCCTCTGCCAGCGAAACGGCCGAAAAACTGCTCACCATTCCCAACGGCACCGTAGTACAGTGCTACGGCAACAAGGAGAATGAGTGGGCCAGGGTGGCTTACAACGGCAAGGCGGGCTATGTTTCCTATCTTTATATCGCCTATGATTGAGCGGTGAAACGGGCTCGAAGAAACTGAAAGCGGGGCTTAAAGGAAGTGTTTATCCATGAGAAAAACAGCGATATTCATTTTGGCAATAACGCTTTGCGCGCTGTTATCCGGCTGTGGAAAAGCAATGACCATCAGCCTTCCGTTTGCAGCCTCGGACGTGGAAAATGTTGAAATGTACCATTATGTCGTTCCGGCCTCCGCTGAAAAAAAGATCATAACGCAGGCGGATGCTATCAGCGAGCTTTACGCCGTGTTTTCGGAACTGCCTGTGAGCGACCGAAAGACCGAGCCGGTCGTGGGGGGAGCGGTAACGAGCTTCAGGTTCAACCTTTCGGATCATACAAGCTATGAAATTATTTATTGCGCAGAGGCTGTTAAGAAAGGCCGATTGAAGCTCCCCGCAGAACAGCAGGATTATTTCACCTCGGCGGATATTGGAGGCTGCTGGGATGGCTGTGCTTATGAAGCGGTGGATACAGGCGAAAGTGAGCTGCCGACATACAGTTGAACCACGGTTTTCCGGCGGTTCAAAACCGCGTGGCGGAGCTGCTGTAAGTAAAAAAGAACCATGCGGGACGGCTGCCACGGCATGCTGTTCCGTCGTATAAAAGCGCGTTCCGTCCGGTCTTATGGCTTTGCGGAGCGCGCTTTTTATCATTCCACATAAAAGCGGCTTTCTTTTTCGGCGCAGAATGTGTAAACTGGAGAAAAGCATAAAATTTTTTGAAATACTTTACTGATTTACTTGACTAAAGCGAACGGCTGTATTATACTGCTTTTATCACGGAAAACGGAGCGGCCGCACCGGCCGGAAACGCCACCGTGGACGGCGAAAGCGGGAGCCGGCTTTGCACGGGACCGCCCGCGCCGCAGAACAAAGGGGGCAAGCGCCAATGGAGATCGAAACGGGACGTCTGCCGAAAGACGAACAGGTGCCGCTGCTTTTGCGCGGACTGTTCGAGCAGCGCGGCTACCGCCGCTACCGGATGAGCAATTTTGAAGCCTATGACCTGTACCGGGAGAATAAAAACTTTCTCGAAAGCGAAGGGATCATTACCTTCACCGATGCGTCGGGCCGGTTGATGGCTCTGAAGCCGGACGTTACCATGAGCATCGTCAAGCATACGAAGCCGGACGCTGTTTCCAGCAAGCTGTATTATGTGGAAAACGTGTTCCGTCTGGCGCCGCAGAGCGGCGAATACCGGGAGATCAGCCAGATGGGCCTGGAGTTCATTGGCGGCCAGGGCGGCTATGCCGAGGCTGAGGCCGTTGAATTGGCCGTGCGCAGCCTTGCGGCCATTGGTCCGCAGAGTGTTCTGGACGTGGGTCACATGGGCTTCATCACGAGCCTGTTGGACGTGCTGGGCGTCAGGGAGGAAGCCCGCGCCGCCGCGCTGGACGCGCTGCGGGCCAAAAACGCCCACACGCTGCGGGCCATCGCGGCCGAAAGCGGCTGCACGGAGGAAGAGGCGGGCCAGCTTGCCGCGCTGGCGGCTTTGGCCGGGCCCTTCCCCGAAACGCTGGACGCCGCCCGCGCGCTGGTGGCCGCGCCGGGCATGGCGGACGCCTGCGGCGAGCTGCAGAGCCTGTACGACGCGCTGGAGGCTGTGGATGCGGCGGATACTCTGCGGCTGGATTTCTCCACGCTCAACGACATCGACTACTACAACGGCGTTGTGTTCAAGGGTTATGTCCGGGGCGTGCCCCGGGCCGTGCTGGCGGGCGGGCGTTACGACAACCTGATGCGCCGCTTCGGCAAGCCGCAGCCCGCCGTGGGCTTCGCGCTGTACCTGGGCGGGCTGGGCCGGGCGTTTGCGGAAAAATCCGATTACGACGTAGACACTCTTCTTTTGTATGATGCAGGCCAAAGCCCGGCGCAGGTGGCGCGGGCGGTACAGAGCATTTTAAAAAGCGGCCGCAGCGTAAGGGCCGAACAGAGCGCGCCGGAGGGCCTGCGTGTGCGCCAGACGCTGCGCCTTGGCCCGGACGGAGCGGTCCCCGTGACAGGAGGTGGCGGCATATGCTGAATATCGCCTTGCCCAAGGGACGCTTGGGCGACAAGGTATACGGGCTGTTTTCCTCCATTGGGTACGACTGCGCGGCCATTTACGAGGACAACCGGAAGCTGGTGTTTGAAAACCCGGAGCGCGGCGTGCGGTACCTGCTGGTGAAGCCCAGCGACGTGGCCATCTATGTGGAGCACGGAGCGGCGGACATCGGCGTGGTGGGCAAGGACGTGTTGCTGGAAACACAGCCCGATGTATATGAGCTGCTTGATTTGCAGCTGGGCCGCTGCCGTCTGGCTGTGGCAGCGAAAAACGGCTGGCAGGAGGACCTTTCGCTGCCATTGCGCGTGGCGACGAAGTACCCCCGCGTGGCAAAAGAGTATTACGAGGCGCAGGGCCGCCAGATCGAGATCATCCGGCTGAACGGCAGCATCGAGCTTGCGCCCATTCTGGGCCTTTCGGATGTGATTGTGGACATCGTGGAAACAGGCACGACGCTGAAGGAGAACGATCTGGGCGTGTTCGCGGACGTGGCCCAAAGCAGCGCGCGGCTCATTGCAAACAAGGCGAGCTATCAGTTCAGCGCCGGCGTCATCGACGGCATCTGCGGGAAGTTGAGGGAAAAGCTATGATTCGTGTGTTCAAAAGCGGGGAAGTGGCCCGCGCGGATATTTTATACCGGGGAGAATCCGGCAGCACGCAGGCCGTGGAGGACGCGGTGGCGGATATTCTGGCCGATGTGAAGAAAAACGGAGACGCGGCGGTGCTGCGCTATTGCGAAAAATTCGACGGTGTGAAGCTGGCGGGGCTGCGCGTGGCGCAGGCGGATATCGACGCGGCCTACGAAGCGGCGGACCCGGAATTCATCCGGACGCTGACGATGGCCGCTGGCAACATCGAGGCCTTCCACAAACGGCAGATCCGCCGGAATTTTGTCATCAACGACACGCCCGGCGTGGTGCTGGGCCAGAAGGTGACGCCCATTGAGCGGGTGGGCCTGTATGTGCCCGGCGGCACGGCCAGCTACCCCTCCAGCGTTCTGATGAACGCTATTCCGGCGCGTCTGGCGGGCGTTTCGGAGATCATAATGGTAACGCCTCCCGCAAAGGACGGCAGTGTGGCGCCGGCCATTCTTACGGCCGCAAGGGTGGCGGGCGTGACGGCCATTTACAAAATGGGCGGCGCGCAGGCCGTGGCGGCGCTGGCCTACGGGACCGAAAGCGTGCCGAAGGTGGATAAGATCGTCGGCCCGGGAAACATTTTTGTGGCCGCCGCCAAGCGCCGGGTATACGGCATCGTGGACATCGACATGATCGCAGGCCCCAGCGAGATACTGGTGCTGGCCGACGCTGCGGCGAACCCCGCCTATGTGGCAGCGGACCTGCTGAGCCAGGCCGAGCACGACAGGCTGGCCACCGCGGTGCTGGTGTGCGACAGCGAGGCGCTGGCCGGGGCGGTTTCGGCGGAGCTGGAGCGGCAGATTCCCTTGCTGCCCCGGGCGGACATCGCCCGCGCGTCCATCGACAACAACGGCAAGATCATCATTGCACGGGACATGGCCGAGGGCGTGGACATCGCCAACGAGATCGCGCCCGAGCATCTGGAGGTCTGCGTGGACGACCCGTTCAGCCTTTTGAACAGCATCCGCAACGCGGGCAGCATCTTTTTGGGAAAAAACGTGCCCGAGGCGCTGGGCGATTATTTCGCAGGGCCGAACCACACGCTGCCCACGCTGGGGACGGCGCGCTTTTCCAGCCCGCTTTCCGTGGATGATTTCGTGAAAAAATCCAGTTTTATTTATTACACGAAAGAGGCGCTGGGTGCGGTGCAGGAGCGCATCGTCGATTTTGCCGAGCGCGAGGGGCTTTCCGCTCACGCGCGCAGCGTGTCCATCCGGTTCGAGGACGGGCAGTAAGACGAAGCAAAGGGGAAAAGCGAATGGAGTTTATTGCGTTCATCGTGACGGTGCTTGTGGGCTTTGTGGCGGAAAGCCTGCTGGGGAATTGGCTGAACTGGCCCGGTGTGGGCGCAGTTTTCGCCGCTGCGGCAGCGGCGGCGTTCATTCTTCGGGCGCTGCGGCGTAAAGAAGCGCCTGCCGAAACACAAAGCGATGCCCAATCCCCGGGCGGTTGCCCCGGCGGGCAGGAAAAATGATTTTTGGTGCAGGGAGGCAGAGAAACGCATGAGCCGTTTTTTGGCGGGCGCGCTGCGCGCCGTTACGCCCTATACGCCCGGGGAGCAGCCGCGGGGCGTGGAAACCCTTATCAAACTGAACACGAATGAAAACCCGTACCCGCCCAGCCCGAAGGTACTGGAGGCGCTGAACGGCCGCGCGGCGGAAAACCTGCGCCTGTATTCGGACCCCGCGTGCGCGGATTTTCTGGCCGCGCTGGCAGAGACGTTCGGCGTGGGCCGGGACCAGGTGTTCGCGGGCAACGGCTCGGACGAGGTTCTGGCGTTTGCATTCCTCGCGTTTTGCGAAAAGGGCGTGGCATTCGCAGACATCACCTACGGCTTTTACCCGGTGTTTGCGCAGCTGTTCGGCATCGCGGCGCAGGAGGTGCCGCTCCGGGAGGATTTTTCGGTGAATACAGGCGATTATGCGGGTGCGCCGGGCACGGTGTTCCTGGCAAACCCCAACGCGCCCACGGGCCTGTGCCTGCCGCTGGCGGAGATCGAGGCGCTCCTTCGGCAGGACCCGGACCGCCTGGTGGTGGTGGACGAGGCCTATGTGGATTTCGGCGGAGAGAGTGCCGCCTGCCTGCTGGGCCGGTACGACAATCTGCTGGTGGTGGGCACCTTCATGGACCCCACGCCCGCCGTGCTGATTTTCACGCCTATCTTCCTGCCTATCTGCCAGGGCTTTGGCATGGACCCGGTCCAGTTCGGTATCATGATTGTATTTAATCTGTGTATCGGGACCATCACGCCGCCGGTTGGGGTCATCCTGTTTACGGGCTGCAAGGTGGTTGGGATATCCATTGAGGGAGTGATTAAGACGCTGCTTCCCTTCTTTGCAGCCATTGCAGTGGTGCTGCTGCTGGCGTCTGCATTTGTGGAGCAGGGGCCGGAGGAGGCGGGACAAATGCTCCCTGGAGGCGGCCGGGACATGAGCTGGCGGGAGATGCTTTGTCAGAAAAAATTTTATGGTATGTGCGCCATGCTCCTGTGCGGCGGACTCAGCGGCATGATGGTAATCTCCTCTGCCTCCGACATGGCTCAGGTGGAGGCCGGCTTTTCCCCCGCGGCTGCGGCCCTGATGGTTTCGGTGCTTTCCCTGTTCAATGCCGGAGGCCGCGCTTCGGCGGGTATTCTCTCCGACAAGCTGGGGCGCATCGGCACGCTCTCCCTGGTATTCCCAATCTCGGTTGCCGCGCTGTGCGCCCTATTTTTCTTTGGACAGGACTCAATGGCGGTATTTGCGGTGTCCATCGCCCTGGTGGGCAAGTACACCCAGCTCCACGACGCCTACCTCTCCGTGGTGGAGTCCCTGAACCATGCGGGCACCGCCAACGACGCGGTAGTAGACATCCGGTGGGTGGACTCTGAGACCCTGACGGAGGCCAGTGCGGCGGAGCGGCTGGCGGGCTGCAGCGGCATCCTGGTGCCCGGCGGCTTCGGCGACCGGGGCATCGAGGGCATGATCGCGGCCGTGCGGTACGCCCGGGAACGCTGCATTCCCTACTTCGGCATCTGCCTGGGGATGCAGATGGCGGTGATCGAGTTCGCCCGCCACGTGCTGGGCTGGGCAGACGCCAGCTCCTCCGAATTTTCCTCCACCGCCCACCCGGTCATCGACCTGATGCCGGACCAGGTGAATGTCACCGCCAAGGGCGGCACCATGCGGCTGGGCCGCTACCCCTGCGTGCTGGCGGAGGGCTCCCGCAGCCGGGAGCTGTATGGCGCGGCAGAGATCTCCGAGCGCCACCGCCACCGCTACGAGTTCAACAACGATTTCCGGGCGGAGATGCAGGTGGGCGGTATGCGGCTGGCGGGCCTGTCCCCAGACGGCCGCCTGGTAGAAATCATCGAGCTGCCGGACCACCCCTGGTTCGTGGGTGCCCAGTTTCACCCGGAGTTCAAGAGCCGTCCCGACCGGCCGCATCCGCTGTTCTATGGGTTTATCAAAGCCTCTGTGGAGAAAATAGAGGCCCAGGAGGTAACACGATGAATCATTTTGCTAAAATCGCCGCCCAGCTAGAATCCCGTGACCTGGACGGTATGCTGCTGACCCATGAGGCCAACCGTTTTTACGCCTCCGGCTTCCACTCCGCCGGAACCGACGGCATGGCCCTGGTCACCCGAGAGAAGTTCTATTACTTCACCGACTCCCGGTACATCGAGGCCGCCGAGAAGCAGGTCGCCGGCGCGGCCGTCGCCGTGACGGATCGGAACCGCAACTACAAGGCCATGGTCCAGGAGGTCATCGACCGCTGCGGCATCAAAAAGCTGGGCTTCGAGGAGGAATACATGTCCGTGGCGGCCTTCCACGACTGGAAGGAGAGCCTGACCGCCGAGCTGGTTCCGGCCCAGAAGCTGGTGAATGGGCTTCGGGCGGCCAAGGACCAGGAGGAGATCGCCCGGATGGTCCAGGCCCAGGAGATCACCGACCGGGCCTTTGACGCGATCTTGAAATTCATCCGGCCCGGCATGACGGAGAAGGAGATCGCCGCCAAACTGGAGTACGACATGCTGCGCTTCGGCGCCCAGCGCATGTCCTTCGAGCCCATTGTGGTGACCGGCGCCAACGGAAGCCTGCCCCACGGTATTCCCGGCGACACCGTGGTGGAGCCAGGCAGCTTCCTTACCATGGACTTCGGCTGTGTCTGCGGGGGGTACTGTTCCGACATGACCCGCACCATCGCCGTGGGCGAGCCCACCGAGGAGATGAAGAAGGTCTACCACATCGTGCTGGAGGCCCAGCGCGCCGGGATTGCCGCCGCCCGGGCCGGCGTGCCCGGCAAGAGCATCGACGCCGCCGCCCGGAAGGTCATTGAGGATGCGGGCTACGGAGACTATTTCGGCCACGGCTACGGCCACAGCGTAGGCATCGAGATCCACGAGTCCCCCAACGCCAACACCCGGGAGGAGACCATCATGCCGGTGGGGGCCGCCGTCTCCGCCGAGCCGGGCATCTACCTGCCGGGACGATTCGGCGTGCGCATCGAGGATGTGACCATTCTCACCGCCGACGGCTGCA
>OJSP01003410.1_pt1 | contig 11545 bp, 13 predicted proteins | sample 1599561 | NCBI WGS metagenome assembly OJSP01 (sample SAMN04168659, study PRJEB22393) | human gut metagenome | biome: human gut microbiome; feature: stool | host: Homo sapiens | collected 2014-05-12
ATTGTCTGTGTTTCCTTTATAATAAATATCCAAGATTACCGGATTGAATAGCGGCAATATTTTTAGATATTCTCTCTTTAGACCAATCCCACCATTTTAATTTGAGCAATGTATCAATCGTTTCCTCATTAAATCTTTTTCGTATCTGTTTTGCCGGTACACCTCCCACGATTGTATAAGGTGGGACATCTTTCGTTACAACGGCTCGCGCCCCGATAATAGCACCGTCGCCAATCGTAACGCCCGCTAAAATGACTGCTTCATAACCAATCCAAACATCATTTCCGACAACAATATCTCCTTTATTATCCCATGCCTTTGTAATGTCTTTTACGTCTAATCCCCATTCTTCAAAAAAAATAGGAAACGGATATGTTGATAAGGACGATAATGTATGATTTGCACTATTGAAAATAAACTTTGCTCCACACGCGATTGAACAAAATTTCCCAATTATCAATTTGTCTTGATTGATAGGGTACTGATATAAAACATTATTTTTTTCAAAGTCTTTTGGTTCTTTCACAAAGTCATTATACATAGTATAATCGCCCACTATGATATTAGGGTTAGTGATAACACTTTTAAGATATACTGTTTCTTTATCTTTTGAACGTGGATAAATTTTCTGTAACATAATGGTTCCTCCCTTATCGCTCTAACGGAAAAGTGAATGTTTGAATACATTCAAAATGGTTATTTTCTACATAATATACGGTTTGCTCTTTGGCAGAATACACGAAAGAAACTCTCGTTGCCCATGCACCCTCTTGACGTACATCATAAAGTAAATGAATTGCATCTGAAATTGAAAAATCGGGACCATATTTTTCTATTTTTTTCAAAGCACGTTCATATCTATCGTCCCCCGGAACGATAAAACATTTTGTACTTTCCGGCTTCATCAAAGAATAGTTCGTTATCAAGGAATATTGTTCGTATTCTTCTTTATAGCCTATTCCCGGTTCAATGATTAAGACATGTCCATGACTGTCTGATAACATTGCCTGCATTGTTGCGTCCGGCGCATAGGTAATTTGCTTTGACTTTACAATTTGGAGTACCTCATCAAAAGAAATTTGCGCTTTAATAAACTGTTCTGTTAAGTCTGCAATCGTTATACAGTCAGAATTATCTCGATATATTCCGGCAGGATTGCCATGTACATATAACAATGTTCCAACATTTCCATTTCTATTGATACCATGATAAGAGTGGTATGTACCGTCCGGTCGTAAAATACCTATATAAAAGCGTTCTTTTTCTTTTATCACTTTATGTTTCCATACTGCAAGGTCAATATCAAAATTAAATCCTGTAATCATGTCATTCCCATTATAAACAAATCGGGTACACATAATAGTTCCCTCCTCCCATGTACTTCAAATATTTCTTCTTTATCATACAGTTCGTTGAAAAATTTTTCTATACTCTATATAATACCGAACCAATCTGTATAAAAATAAGAGGCTGCACACTCGGCAGCCCCTTACCTTACTTTTGATATATAATTTTCCGAACAGCATATAAAGATAGGCAATATTTTTCGGCAAGACAATTTATAGAAATACCGCTTTGATATTCTTGTTTTATCTTCTGATTACGTTGCTCTAATTCTTTCCTGTAACCGGAAACTTCCCCCCAACGCTTTTGCTGCTCCTGTTCGACAGGAACATAAATATATTCGCCTTGAACATAACTTTGTAGCTCTTTTACCAATGCGTCCGGAAGAATAAGTTGTGCATTTTTATATTTCATGCAGGCTTCCTCCTTGATTATGATAGTCAAGTTACAAAGCCAGCATTTATTCTGCGACTATTTTACTCCATGCAACCGTCGCAATCTACTGGCTTTGCATGGAGAAAATCTTTGTTTCTCTTTTTTGTGTTGATACACATATAAATCACTTCTTTCAATCAAATAGGGATTATTGTCAGTATAACATTTTCATCTCAAAAAGACAACGCTGCTTTTAATATAATATGCTCTATTTCAGTCAATACTATGTTCTGTGTAATCATATCTCAAAGAAAAGAGGAACAGTAAAATGTAGTTGGGTGAAATGATTATGAAACAGAGTAAAGAAAAATTCGATTTTAAGGCTTTCGGGCAAGCCATTAAAGCAGCAAGAAAAGCAAAGGGAATATCACGCAATCAGTTAGCCGACACGCTGAATATTGCGCCCCGATATATCGCGTCCATTGAGAACAGCGGGCAGCACCCAAGTTTACAGATTTTGTATGAGCTTGTAACCCTGCTTGACGTATCAGTAGACCAGTTCTTTTTCCCGGAACGGGAACAGGAGAAGTCCACACGCCGCCGTCAGCTCGATACCATGCTTGACACTATGAGCGAAACGGACTTAAAAATCATGTCTGCTACTGCAAAAGGCATAGAGGAAGCCAACAACGACAGGACGGGGGAATAAAGTTCCCTCGTTTTTGTCTGCATAAAGTGATTGAAGCGTCGCAGGATTGCGGCGTTTTTCTTTTGCACTTTTTTGGCATACTGGAAGTTTCGTTGTAGTGGTAAGTGAGTAAAAAACTTTCGTAGCAAGCATAGGAAAAGAGTACCCTTTTCCGTATTTTCGCCCTCCCGTCCTGCGGTGCGTCGGTTGAAAATTGCTTGTTGGGAAGTGTCCCAAACCCTCGGAATGGAAAGGAGTGTGAGCCGATGAACGGCAGGAAACGGACAGTACAAATTAAATTCAGAGTAACAGAGGAAGAACGGGCGTTCATTGAACAGAAAATGCAGCTCGTCCCTACCCGGAACATGGAAGCCTACTTGCGGAAAATGGCAATCGACGGGTATATCATTCAGATAGACCATGCCGACATAAAAGCTATGACAGCGGAGATACAGAAAATCGGGGTCAATGTCAATCAGATTGCAAAGCGCGTCAATGCGACGGGCAGCGTCTACCAAGAGGATATAGAAGAAATCAAGGAGGTGCTTGCGGAGATATGGCGGTTACAAAGATTAAGCCTATTAAAAGCACGTTAAAAAAAGCCCTTGACTATATCCAAAACCCGGACAAGACGGACGGGAAAATGCTGGTGTCCTCGTTCGGGTGCAGCTATGAAACGGCAGATATTGAGTTCGGATTTACATTGTCGCAAGCTCTTGACAGAGGAAACAACCTCGCACACCATTTGATACAATCTTTTGAGCCGGGGGAAGTCGATTATGAGAAAGCCCATGAAATCGGAAAACAGCTTGCCGACGCGGTAACAAAGGGGCAATATGAATACGTCCTTACCACTCACATAGATAAAGGGCATATCCATAACCACATCATTTTTTGTGCGGTAAACTTTGTAGACTACCACAAGTATGTTTCCAACAAGCGCACCTATTACGGAATACGCAACATCAGCGACAGGCTGTGCCGGGAAAACGGCTTGTCCGTCCTTGTGCCGGAGAAAGGCGGCAAGGGAAAGAATTATGCGGTGTATAAGAAAGAGAAAACCGCCAAAGCAAAATTGAAACTTGCCGTCGATACCCTTATCCCCCAAGTGTCCGACTTTGAAGAATTGCTCGCGCGGTTACAGGCAGAAGGCTTCACAATCAAACGGGGAAAATATGTGTCCTGTTTGGTTCCGGGACAGGAACGGTTTACCCGTTTGAAAACCCTCGGCGCAGATTATACAGAGGAAGCAATCCGGGAACGGATAGAGGGCAAGCGTACCCGCACCGCCAAAGCTCCCAAGACAGAACGCGGCGTGTCCCTGCTCATTGATATTGAAAACAGTATCAAGGCGGCGCAGAGCCGGGGTTATGAACAATGGGCGAAAATCCACAATCTGAAACAGGCAGCTAAGACCATGAATTTTATTACGGAACACAAGATTGAACAATACACCGACTTGACCGCAAAAATCGCAGAGATACAGACAGAGAGCGAACAGGCGGCAGACGCATTAAAGAGCGCGGAAAAACGGCTTGTAGATATGGCGGTGCTTATCAAGAATGTTTCCACGTTCCAAAAGACAAAACCCGCCTATGACGCATACCGCAAAGCAAGAAATAAGGACAGTTACCGGGCAGCCCATGAGCGCGAAATCATCTTGCATGAAGCAGCGGCAAAGGCATTAAAGGCGGCGGGCGTTTCCAAGCTCCCGAACCTCACCGCGCTGCAATCGGAATATGAAAAGCTCCAGGAACAGAAAGAAGCCCTTTACGCCGACTATGGCAGACTGAAAAAACAGGTCAAAGAGTACGACGTTATCAAACAGAACATAGACAGCATTTTACGGCAGCCAAGAGAACCGGAACGGGAAAAAGGAAAAGAACGCGGGGAGTAGCTTTGTTCATACTTGTATGATATAATAGTTCCTATCAAAAACAGTAGTTACATACCAAAGTGATACATTTTCAGCAAAGGAAGTGTCAGAGAATGGAACAGGAAATGCCGGACTATGAAACGATACGCGCCGCCGTTGCGGGCGAAAAATGGGCGTTGGAAAAAGTGCTTGCTTGTTACGGTGACGAAATCAACCGCCTTGCAATGGTAAAAAAGCGTCAGCCGGACGGAAGCGTAAAAGAGGAAATCGACGACGATTTACGGCAAACGCTCATACTGAAACTGTTAGAAGCTATCCCACAATTCCCAATAGAAAAGGAGTGATACCATGACACGCGGGGAAATTTGGAAAGACTTTTTTAAGAGAACCGTTTTGCCCGCCGTTATCGCATTGTTTTTATTCTTCATGTTTAAGAACGTCTTTACAGAGGACGGGCAGACCAATTACTTTTATGTGTGGCTGTGCTGCGGTATTCCCTTTGGTATTCGCCGTATGTTCGTATGGCTTGTACCGCATGGGTATGACATAGCCGGAACGGTGGGTATCATTGCCCTCAACTTCATTTTGGGCGGCATTATCGGTGGGGTCATTTTGATATGGCGGCTCGTCGTGGCTGCATGGTATATCCCCCTTACGATATACCGTTTACTTACCACAGATAAGGGCGCAACCCCTCAAATCAACATGGAAAAATAGCAAAGGAAAAACCGGGACGCAGACAGTCAGTAAAGACTATCCGCGCCCCGGTTTTCTTATGGGTGCAGTTCTGAAATGTTACGCAGTAGAACCCCGATTTCAAGGGAAAAGGTATTCTGTATCGCCTATACCAGTTTCACGCCGTTTATGCCCTGTAAATCAAGGCTTTTTTCGCCCTTATTGCGTAACCGCCGCGCGCCGTTTCCTCATGCGCTCGGCTGTCTGTCTGCGGGTAATTCGCTTTCGGCAGTCCGGGCAGTATTTGACGCTGTTTGATTTTGATACAAAGAATGTGCCGCACTCACTACAACGCTTTTTGTCCTCGGTCTTGAATAGCTCTGCATACAGCAGCTTATCAAGAGGAAGTACGGCAATCTGAAACCACTTGCATAAAAGTGAATAGGAAATAAGCTGCGGGCAGACACATTCCTCCCCGTCGTCCAGTAAGATACAGTGTCCGCGCTCGCAGTTACAGCACTCCTTTTTCACAAGGCTGTTGACTTTCCGGCTCTGTGGCGGCGTGAGCCGCTTAACCCCGGTCATACCTCATCAGCGGCGAAAATGGCAAGCTCCGCATACTCGTTTTCTGTTAGTGGGGAGATTTTTTGTAAGGTGCGCTCTGCAAAGGGGCGCATATCCTCGTCCATGAATGGCAACGCAGCCGTCATATTTTCAATAAGCTGTACCTTGCTTCCCTCATGGTAAATACTCAACAGGTTCATTTCTTCAACGGTCAGTCTAATCATGCTCATACCTCCAATTCGTGATTTTTTGTTTTTGCCGCTTTTTTCTGTGCGGTCTTTTCTTTGTCTGCTCTAAGCTGCGCCCGGATAGAGGGCTTCTTTTCCATTTTCACCGCTTTGCCGCGTTCCTTGTCAGCCTTGACAGCTTCCGCAAGGTCAACAAGGGAAATGGTTTCTCCTGCCTTTACCTTTGCTTCCAGTTCTGCAACGGTCGGGGTGTTGTTTATCTGCCCGTCAATCATGTTGTAGTTTTGCTCGGTGGTCTGCTCGGCAGTTTTCAGATAGTTTTCCGGTTGCTCTGCGGCAATGGCAAACGCCCGCGTTCCGTTCCCCATAATCAGATATTTTCCGTCGTCGGACTGGTGGTGCAATCCATATCCGGCAGCTTCCATTTGCTCGCGGCTCATGGCGGTTACATAGAAAGTCCCCCTCGGTGTTTTGATTGTTTCGCCTGTTTCCAAGTCGTCGGGAATGAGGGCTTTTTCCTGTTCCTTGAAAAATTCCGGCACGTCCTTATAACCAAAGCTGTCTACATAGTGGGCGGTGTCCTGCCCGTTCTGATGAAGCACCACCACGTCGGAAACGGAAAGGCTGTGTCCCTTAAAATCTTTCGGGTGGTCGATATTAAAGCGGGTGTAAATATCTTCAAGGGAAGTCCCTGGCGTAAGAGGTGCGGAATAGACAAGCGCATAGTTTTTCACGTCTACCCGGTATCCTGCGGCAGTCAGACGGTCGTAAGGTTCAAAGCGCAAATCCCTTGTTTCGTCCCCGCCTTTTATCTGATAAATGGAAAAGGTGTCTTTGTCCTGTGGGGCTTCCTGTTCCGGCTGCCCCTGTGCGGGTTGTTCCAGTGCAGCTACCTTTTGCGCCCGGATATGCGCCCGCTGTAACTCGGTCGGCTTTTCCCCGGTAAGAAGTGCAATCGCCTTGATATAATCAGCCGCATAATAGGCGTTACTGGTAAGCTGCCGCTGCCATGCCCCGGCTTTTGGCGACCAACGGAAGCCGTTGCTTTTTAAGGCTTCCCGCGTGGCTTCGTCCGGCTTATCCTCAAAGAAGATTTGCAGTCGGTTCGCTTCGGTGTTTGCTTCCACCTTGCCGCCGTCAAATTCCCAACCCACAAAACCGATTTCTTTTTGCTGTGAAAGGGATTTGATACGGTCTTTCACGCGCCGGATTTCTGCGCTGTTGTTGGATAACGCCCAAGTCGCAAAGGGCTTGTCCTCCAAATGCCAACTGCTCGCCATGTCTGCTTTCAGTTTTTCCAGTTCCTCCGGCGGTAAATGCGGGCAGCCGTCAAGGGTCTTATGCTTGCGGTAATAGGCGTTTACGGCTTTCATGGTTTCCTGTGATTTTTCAAGGCTTTCCAGTTTCTTTTCTAACTTCTGTACTGCCTGCGGGTCGTCTGCGCTGATACCGCCCATGCCGGTACTGCGGATTTTATCAAGAAGCCCTTGTATGTCCTGCCATTCCCGGTAATTGCTGTCGCGGGCTGCGTTCTGCTTTTCTTTCTTCCTTGTGGGAAAGTTAGAGCCGCCCGCAATCAGGATAGAGGGAACACGCGCGTCAATCTCATAGCCTTTGTTCATGTTCGCCGCCAGTTTCCGGGCGTAGGTGTCAAGCAGGCTGTCGATTTTCTCATGGTACATCGGGTCTACCCGCTGTTTCTGCCTTTCTGCAAGCTGTACGGCTTCATCTACATAATGCCTGTATTCAGCCGTCGCGCTGCCTTGCTTATAATCGGAAAAACTGTTCATATCCTTTGCACGTTTGGCGGCAGCTTCATTGATAGGATAATAAGGGGCGGCGGGTGCAGCCTGTTCCGGCTGTGTTTCTTTTTCCTGTACCGGGGCTGTTTCTTCGGGAAGCTCCGGCGTGGCGGCTTCTGCTTCGGGCTGTTTGGTAGCTTCCTGTGCGGGCTGCGCCTGTTCGGTGGTCTGTTCCTTATCCTGTGCCTTTTGGATTTCTGCAAAATGTCCGTCTATGGTATCAATCAGACTTGCGGCGGTGCTGCGGATTGTTTCAAGAGAGCCTTTCAGTTCTGCAAGTTCTTTTCCGCTGCTCCACCCGGCGATATACCCAAAAGAATAGTCCGACGTATCAAGCCCGTAATGTTGGCAGACAGCATAGGCGACGCTTTCTGCCTGTACCTCGCGGGTGCGGCGGTCGGGGCGTTCCGGCGCGTCTTTGTCTGTGTCATGGAGTGTCGCATGGGCGATTTCATGGATTGCGGTCTTGATATTCTGCAATTCGTCCATACCCTCATTGATGATGATACGCTTTTCCTCATAATTGCAGCGTCCTTTTGCGCCGCCGCTTAGTGCTTCAAATCCCATAGCAAAGGGGGAAGTCTTTTCAAGGGCAGCGAAAAAATCCTTGTATTGTTCCACGTTGCCCGTCAGCTCATAGGTAAGGGCAGGAAGCTCCTTTCCCTCGGTCTGTGAAATATCAAAGACAGATACTACACGAAAGGCGGGTATCTTGATTTCCTTTTCCTCGGTAACAGGTTTCCCCTCCTTATCGAAAACAGGCTTTTGGGTGTCCGGGTCGATTTTTTCCACCTGTTTCTTAACGGTAAACGGGGACGGTGCAAGTATCTTGATAGCTTTTTCTCCGGGCTTTACATGGCGGTCAAATTCCTTTTCCCATTGTTTATAGCCTTTCACAAGGTTGCCGCCCTGCATGGCGATAAGGATTGTATTGTTAAGGCTGTAATCATGGAATTTTGACATAGTACGCAGATAATCAGCGTAACGGTCGCTTTCATACAGTCCTAAAATTCCCTGTTCCAGTCGGTCGGTAATCTCTTTCATTTTATCGGCGGGCTTTTCAGAAGATAGGATAATCGGGAGAACCGGGGGCTGCTCTGTGGCGGTGGTCGGTATGGCTGCGGAAGCGTCAAGGTCTGCCTGTTCCTTTTCCTGTACTGGCGGCTGCGGCGTTACCCGGTATTCCTCCGGCACGTCCCGCCCGTCGTACCACTGTGTAAAGGTGTTGCGGTTATTGTAGATATAGCCCTGCTCGGTAAATCTGCCCCCGTCATTGATAGCAGCGTCCCGCCCGTATTCCTCATACATGAAATATTTTTTTGCTTCTTCGGGCAGCTCCAACTCGTCCAGTTCTTCAATCAGATAATGCCCGTAATCTTCCTCACTCTGTACGGACGGATAAAGCCAGTAACAATCAAGGTTTTGTGCAAGGTTGATGATGTCCTGCAAGTCCCTTGTATGGTCGCCGTATTCCATAGCTGCAACAAATTTTTCCCGGTCGTCGTCAAACTGCATTTTCAAAAGTTCGCCCAAATAGTTCAACTCGTCAAGGCTTTCAAGCTCGGTCAATTTTCCTGCCAGTCCCGCAATAGAGGACTGGTATTCTGTGATATGCAGCTCCCCGTAGTTTTTGCCGTCTATGCCGATACGGTCAAAGACTTCTTTCAAATGCTCGGCAGTCGTGGGGAATGATACCCATTCGCCCGCAGGTCTGCCCTCGGTGTACTTCCCAAGATTAGAAAGATACCCGCTTAAAATCGTTTCTTCCATGCGTTCACTCCTTTCGTTTTCAATCATGCGGTGCATAAGCTCGTAGTCCTCCATGCTCATGCTCCCGTCAAATAGATAGGGGTCGGGTTCTTCGCCGTCCCGGTAGGCTTTTTCAGAGAAAGGCAGCCCCGCAGCGTGGGCGGCGGCTCTTGCTTCCTCGATAAGCTCCGGCGGCAGCCTGTCGTCGTGGGCTTCGATAAATTCCCCGATATTGCTATATCCGTTTTCGTAGTGTCGGCGCACCCTTGCGGTCAGCTCGTCAAGGCTCATATCCTCGCCAAGATAGCCGGAATAATACCCGTTTACCACAACGGCGGCAGGGTCAGCCTGCTTGATTTCTTCCATGCGGCTTCTGTCCTCCGGGTAGAGGTAGTCGCCCATTTCAAGGTGGAAATATTCAGCGTTCCAAGAACGTCCCGTTTTCCAAAACGCCACCCAAGCGATACCGTCCCTTAATTCTTCTTGATAGTCCTTTACGGTGTCCCGTAAACTTGCCATGTGTAACCTCCTTTCTGCTGTTTCAGAGGGTTTGGGAAACTTCCCAACAAGCAAAAATCCCCGCCGTTCTCGGTAGAGAAAGCAGGGATTTTACGGAAAAGGGTACTCTTTTCCTATGCTTGCTATTCAGTTATTTTTTCTTCGGCAGTTCAATGCGGTAGTTGACATATTTCCCGCCCGTATCAGCCAATACGATAGTTCCGTCGTAGGTTTTGCCCGTCTTTGGGGAATAGAGCTTTTTCACATTTACTTTGCCGGATTTTAAGAGTGCAGCGGCAATCTTCGGGGTAAAGGTTACTTTTCGTTCTTCAAAGAAACGGTCATTTTTCCACATGGTAAAGATACATTCTTTATTGCTGCAATAGTAGCTTTTCTTTCCCTCATAGACAGGAGAACCGCAGCGGGGGCAGCTTCCCAATGCTTCCCGTTCCGGCTTGAACATCTGCGCTTTATCATCAGAAAGAAACGGATAGGTCTTTACCAGTTCCCGCGCCATATCCTCGATACCCTCCATAAATGCGGCGGGGTCTGCCTTGCCTTTTGCAATCTGCGTCAGATTGTTTTCCCATTCTGCGGTAAGCTGCGGGCTTGTCAAGGTGTCCGGCAGGACGCACACAAGGTTGATACCGTCTTTTGTGGGAAGTAGCTGCTTGCCTTTTCGCTCCACAAAGCCGCCCTTTACCAGTTTTTCAATGACGGCGGCGCGGGTGGCGGGAGTTCCAAGTCCTTTGCGTTCTGCGTCCGGGTCGGTGTCCTCACTTCCGGCGCGTTCCATAGCAGAGAGCAGCGACGCTTCGTTGTGGGGCTTTGGCGGTGTTGTGTCATGCTCCGTTACCGTTGCAGCCGGATTGTCAAAGGTTTGTCCCTCGGTAAACGGCGGCAGGGTCTTTTCTGTGTCGCTGTCTGCGTCGTCCGTTTCGGGCTTGTTCTTTAAGGCTGCCCTGTATCTTCGGTCAATCTCTTTCCACCCGTCAGACAGTACCGTTTTTCCCCTTGCGGTAAAGGACTGTCCGGCACATTCAAAAACCGCCGTGACCGCTTCAAAGGTGTGCGGTTCGGCGGCAGCCATGAAGGTTTTTCATCATTTTGCATGTAGGACAGCTCCTCGCTTTCGATGCCGTTAGCCCATTCAGCGAGAAAGTGACCCATGGTGTAGACCTTGGCGATGCCTGCTCCCTCGCCGACACCAGCAAAGAAGACATTGCCGCGGCGACCGAAAACAGGCTTGGAATTCATCGTGAGATGAATCATGCCGCCCCAGACGTATTCGAAGTTAACGTGCGAATGATCAGGGAAGCGGTTATCAAAGGCCTTACGCAGCAATTTCTGCGAGTGTCGGATCTGCTCAGGTGAACACGTATAGTAAGTGCCGTAAAGCAAGCCGTTGCGGACGAAGAGACGGTTGTCTTTGGTGAAGCGAACCGTAGTACCCGCAGAGTTGGCAGCAGTAACTCCCCAGGGTTCGATGCCGCGGAAGTCCTCCATCTCTTCTGCCGACAGCTGGCGCGAAAGCGCACCGTACGAAATGATCGGACAGAAGCGGTGATCCGAGAGGCCAAGTTCCTGCAGGAAAGGACCGGTAGTGACAATCGCAGCGCGGCAGCGCACCTTCTTGCCGTTGAGCAAGATCACGACAGGGTTCGTCTCGCTACCGGCAATCTGCATCACCGGAGTTTTTTCAAAGATATGCACATTGGGCCCGAGCGTCGTAAAAAGGGCACGCACGACTTCAGCCGTATTGATGAGAACTGAACCAGGATTGAAG
>OJSP01003430.1_pt1 | contig 11494 bp, 7 predicted proteins | sample 1599561 | NCBI WGS metagenome assembly OJSP01 (sample SAMN04168659, study PRJEB22393) | human gut metagenome | biome: human gut microbiome; feature: stool | host: Homo sapiens | collected 2014-05-12
GCGCAACCTTGCCAAGGTTGAGGTCGCGAGTTCGAGACTCGTCTCCCGCTCCAGAATTCAAGAAAAAAGGAAGCGGCAGGCTTCCTTTTTTCGTTTGTACGCTCCGAAATCCAGAGAGCGTCCGAAGCATCGGCTTCGGTGCCGGAATGACGGAATTGGTAGACGTAGCGGACTTAAAATCCGCCGCAACAAAATTGCGTACGGGTTCGACCCCCGTTTCCGGCACCATCAGACATCAGGCCCCGCGGACACCCGCGGGGCCTTTTTTCTTGTTGATCCGCCCGTCCCGACATCTGAATTGTTCGGCTTACGCGCGTAACTTGCCCGCGCGCAAGCCTGCAATGATTAGGCCCGTCTGAACAGGCGCACATTTCTAAAATGGACGGGAACCATCAACGACCGGACGGCGTCAGGCTCCTCCCCTCGCCGCTCCTCATGAGATCCAAGACCATGCAAAGAAGACAACTCATCGGAGCCGCCGCAACTGCGGGCTCCGTCACGATCGCCCCCGCCCTTCTGACGGGCTGTGCTGCCGCCCCTAAGTCCGAACCCGCCGCAACCGTTGCGACGCTCCCCGAAGGTGCGTCCGCCCACGTGACCGCCGCGGCGCCGACGGGTGCCTACAGGGGCTGCGTGCTTGATGGCACGGGCGTGCGCCGCTGGCTCGGCATTCCCTTCATCAAAAATCCTTACGAGCCCGTGCGCCGCTACCTGAAACCCGAACCCTACGGCGCGCACGAGGGCGTCATGGACTGCCTGAAGCACGGCAGCATTCCGCTCCAGCCCAATCCCGACAAGAATGTCGAGAAGAAGATGGTGGGCGGCGACGGTCCGCTCTGCCTGAACATCTGGGCGCCGAAGGCGGGTGAGAACCTTCCCGTCATGGTCTGGGTGCCGGGCGGCGGATCGATCAGCTGTGCCCAGAACGACGAACGTTTCGACGGCACGAACTTCGCCCGTGACGGCGTCGTGCTCGTCACCCTCGCCTACCGCGTGAACGTCGACGGCTTCCTCAAGCTCAGGGGCGGAGACTCAGGCAACGGCAACCGCGATATTCTCGAAGGCCTGCGATGGGTCAAGGCCAACATCGCGGCCTTCGGCGGAGACCCCGACAAGATCACGGCCTTCGGCCAGTCGGCGGGCGGCACCCACCTCGTCGACGTGATCGCCTCTCCGTACACGAAGGGACTGTTGGCAGGTGCCGTCATCCAGAGCCCGTCAGCCGTCGCACAGTGGCGGGATGCTGCCCAAGCCGAGGAAGCCGCAAAGCTCGTCTGCGACGCCATCGGCTGCGAACCCACCCGCGAAGCCATGCTGAAGATACCCAATGAAAGCCTTGCGGCCTTCGGATCGCTTGCGGGCAGGCTCGCGAAGAACGCCGCATGGGCCCGGAGCACCAACGGCAACATCGCGCTCTTCAAGGCATACGTGGGCGACGACTTCATGCCGGTGCGTCCCGTGGACGCCATCGCTGCCGGCGCGTGCGAGGGTCTCGCCGTGATCACCGGTTCCACCCGTTCCGAGTGGAGACACTACATCGTTCCCAACGGCCTCATCGCCAAGGTGAACGAAGCTGCGGTGAAGGCGCTCTGCGTCAACGCCGGGCTTTCCGCCGATCTGCCCGAAGCCTACCGCCGTGCAGGCAGGGGCTCGACGCCGGGCGACGTATTCGCCCAGATCCAGAGCGACATCATCTTCCGCATGCCGTGCGTGCGGCTCATGGAATCCCTGCGCAGGGGCGGCGCGACGGTCTGGGCCTACAGCTTTGACTGGGAGAGTCCCGTCGAAGGAAAGAGCGGCGTTCCCATCGGAGCCGCCCACTCGAACGACGTTCCGTTCGTCTTCGACAACCTCGATGCGCCCCGCTCCCTCAAGTCGAACGGTGCCGACGCTCCGAGGTCCCTCGCCTACGCCATGCATTCCTCGTGGGTTGAGTTCGCGAAGACGCAGAAGGCTCACTGGCCCGAATTCGAATTCCGCACCCGCAGGGCCCTCTCCTTCACGAGGACCCCGTCCCTCGTGAGCGATCCCTGGGCGTTTGAGCGCCTCGCCAATCCCGCCCGCTGAGCAGTCGGACTCATCTGACGGCAAGGCCCCGCTGCGACATTGTGCGCAGCGGGGCCTTGTTTTTGGGAACGGACGAACCGCCCATGAAAAACGGGCCCCGATCCCGAAGGATTGGAGCCCGTGTTTTCTTTGTCAGCCGATCAGGCAAGCTGAGCGGCAGATCCCGAAGTCATTAGAAGAGGCTGCAGGCAACGAAGCCGAGAGCGACGGAAATGACGATGGCGATGACGCCCGGGATGAAGAAGGAGTGGTTGAAGACCCACTTGCCGATGCGGGTGGAACCCGTGTAGTCCATCTGGACGGCGCCGAGGAGGGTCGGGTACGTCGGGAGAACGAACAGGGCGGACACAGCGGCGAAGGAAGCGACCAGCATGTAGGAGTCGCCCGGGTTGGCAGCGGTGATGCCGAGAGCGGCGACGATGGCCGGGGTGATGGCCTTGGCCGTAGCAGCCTGGGAGTACAGGAGCATGGCGGCAATGAAGAACACCACAGCGAGGAGAGCCGGATACTGGGCAACGGAGTCAGCAGCCATGGCCTTGATTTCAGCGGAGTGGCCGGAAACGAACGTGTCACCGAGCCAAGCCACGCCGAACACGCAGATGCAGGCGATCATGCCGGACTGGAAGACGGAAGACTGACCGATCTTGTTGATGTCGATCTTGCAGCAGAAGGAGATCAGCGTGGCGATGATGAACATGAAGCACCAGATAGCGGCGTCACGCGGCACAACGACCGGGGAGATCAGGCCAACAGCCGGGGAGATGGCGGAGGCGTAGAAGACAACGCAGAGAACGCCGAGGAGGAAGATAAGGACGGACGTCTTGGCGCCGGCCGGGAGTTCCTTCTTTTCAGCAGCGTTCGGGGCCTTGACGAGACCCTTGGCAAGGCGTTCCTTGTAGACCGGGTCGGAGCTCAGGTCCATGTTGGAGATGAGCGTCATGATGAAGGCCGTAAGCATGCAGCCGACGAACGTCGTGACGATCCAGATGCCGAGCAGGGCGGGGTAGGACCAGCCGAACTTTTCAAGCACGCCGGACATGTAGATCACAGCGGCGGAAACCGGGGAGGCCGTAATGGCGATCTGGGAGGCAACCACAGCGATGGAAAGCGGAACAGCCGGACGGATGTTCTGTTCCTTGGCGACTTCAACGATAACCGGGATCATCGAGAAGGCGGTGTGGCCCGTGCCGGCGAAGAGCGTAAGCACATAGGTCACGACCGGAGCGAGATAGTTGATCTGCTTCGGGTTGCGACGGAGGATGCGTTCAGCGATGCGAACGAGGTAGTCGAGACCGCCGGCGAGCTGCATGGCAGCAATAGCGGCAATCACGGAAGCGATGATGAGAATCACGTCCCAGGGCACATTACCCGGCTTCATGCCGAAGCCAAGGCCGAGGACGAGAACGCCGGCGCCGCCGACGTAGCCAATGCCGATGCCGCCAAGGCGGACACCGAGGAAGATCGCGGCGAGAACGACCACGAACTGGAGAAGGGTGATGAAGTCCATATTAGCTTCAAAAACGGCGGGAGCCGCTTTTGAATCCTCTCTTTTCTTTGGTTGGTTAATCGAAGCAATCCGGCTTGGGCAGGAGCCCAAACCGGAGTGCTTCGTTTTTTTTGTCCGGGACCACCCTTTTTCAGAGCGGCCTGGATCCAGACTTTATTATCTTACTTTTCGAACTTCGGGTTGATGAGGTTTTCGTACGTGAAGACCTTGTCCCACTGTTCCTGGGTAAGCATCTGCTTTTCTTCGACAACGAGCTGGTGGAGGGACTTGCCGGTGAGGAAGCCTTCACGAGCGATGTTGGCGCAGGGCTTGTAGCCGAAGTGCGGCTTCAGGATCGTGATGATGCCGAGGGAACCCATGACGAGATCCTTGCAGTGTTCGGCGTTCACGACGATACCGTCGATGCACTTTTCACGCAGATGGTTGCAGGCATTCGTCATGACCTTCATCTGCATGTAGAGGGCGAACGTAATGACCGGTTCCATGACGTTCAGTTCGAGCTGGCCGGCGGAAGAGGCGAGCATGACCGTCGTGTCGAGACCAATGGCGAGGAAGGCAGCCTGGTTGGTGACTTCCGGGATCACGGGGTTGACCTTGCCCGGCATGATGGAGGAACCCGGCTGGAGCTGCGGAAGGATGAGCTCGGAGAGACCCGTACGCGGACCGGAAGCGAGGAGACGGAGGTCGTTGCAGACCTTCGTGAGCTTGACGGCGAGGCTCTTCACAGCGGAAGAGAGAGCAACGTAGGAACCGCAGTCGGACGTAGCAGCGATGAGGTCTTCGCTGTTGCGGAAGTCGATGCCGGTGATTTCAGCGAGGTGCTTGACAGCCTTGGCCGGGAACTCCGGATGCGTCGTCACGGTCGTGCCGATGGCGGTAGCGCCGAGGTTGACAACCTTGAGGTGTTCCTGAGCTTCCTTGATCGTCTTGATTTCGTCGGCGATGGTGAAGCCCCAGCCGTGGAATTCCTGACCGAAGGACATCGGAACGGCGTCCTGAAGGTGGGTACGGCCCATCTTGAGAACGTCCTTGGTTTCTTCAGCCTTCTTGTAGAAGGAAGCGACGAGGTCTTCAACAGCCTTGAGAAGGACGTTGGAGCGAAGGATCAGGGACAGGTGGAAGGCCGTCGGGTAGGAGTCGTTCGTGGACTGACCGAAGTTGGCGTGGTCGTTCGGGGAGACCTTCTTGTCGCCCTTCGGGAGGCCGAGGTGTTCGCAAGCGAGGTTGCAGAGCACTTCGTTGCAGTTCATGTTCGTGGACGTGCCAGCGCCACCCTGGAGCCAATCGGTGACGAACTGGTCGTTGTACTTGCCAGCGATGATCTGATCGCAGGCCCAGATCAGGGCGTCAGCGACGTCGGCCGGGATGCAGCCGAGTTCCTTGTTCGTCATCACGGAGGCCTTCTTCACATAGCCGTAGGCGATGACGAAGAACGGTTCCTGGGACATCGGCATTTCGGTGATGTTGAAGTTGTGCTTACCACGCATCGTCTGGACGCCGTAGTAGGCTTCATCCGGAATCTCGAGTTCGCCAAGGAAGTCGCTTTCAATACGAGACATTTTATTTGCTCCTCAAATATTCGGGTCGGACCAGACAGAGAGAATTCTCTGCCGGTGATCCTCACCGTTTGTGTTTCCCGCGGGGCGTTATGTTTGGTCCTGAACGCTGATCCCGGGAAACGGGTCGAAACCGCAAGAGGTGATCAAATGATCTCAAACCAAAAGATCACCTCTCACGACCTACATTTTACTGCCTAGCCGGCTTAATGGGAATAGCCTTTTTCTGGGTCGGCAGAACCTTGTCGTAACCACGCATGCCCTGTTCAGCCATCTTGCGGCGGATGAAGGCGATCTGCGTCTTCAGGGGAAGTTCCTTCGGGCAGAAGTCATGGCAGGCAAGGAGGGACATGCAGCCGAACACGCCGGATTCGTCACCGACGATATCGTAGTAGTCGGCGTCGTTACGCGTGTCGCGCGGGTCGAGACGGAAGCGGGCGATCTTGTTGATGCCAACGCCGCCGACGAAGTCCGGGCGGATGCGAACCGTACCGCAACCGGCGATACAGCAGCCGCATTCCACGCAGCGGTCGAGAACGTAGATGTCTTCGGCGAGCTGCGGGTCCATCGGGACTTCCTTCTTGCGAAGGTCGACTTCCTCTTCCTTCATGTGAACCCACGTTTCCATGCGTTCGGACATGTTGCGCATCCACTTGCCGGTGTTGACCGAGAGGTCGCCGATAAGTTCGAAGGCGGGAAGCGGGGCGAGCGTGAATTCCGTCGGAAGGTCACGCGTCAGCGTACGGCAGGCGAGACCCGGCTTGCCGTTGATCATCATGGCGCAGGAACCGCAGATGCCGGCGCGGCAGACGAAGTCGAACTGGAGCGTCGGATCCTGGGTGTCGCGAAGTTCATTGAGAGCAATGAACAGCGTCATCGAGTCGGATTCTTCCAGCTCATAGGTCTGCATGTGCGGCACGCTCTCAGGATCCTGCGGGTTGAAGCGCAGGATGCTGATCTTGAGCATGCGGTGCTGCTTGTTGGTGGTCTGTTGAATATCAGCCATTTTGACGTCAATCTCCAAAATTAGTCTTTCAGCGGTTCATCAACGCGTTCGTTCTTGCCCTTGAGGCGCTTCGGCAGCAGATCCTGGTAGGGCATGAGGGCGTCCTGAATAGCGAAGCGGTCGGCACCGGCGGCTTCCATCTTGGCGCGGATAGCGTCAACTTCAGCCTGGCGCTTGGCCGATTCCGGATTTTCGATGTAGTTCTTCACACCGTAGCCGCGGAAGCCCGGGGGAAGTTCCATCTTGCTGATATCAAGCTTTTCGTAGTTGAGGGTCGGCAGCGTGTCGCCTTCCTTCCACGTAGCGATCGTACGGTTGAGCCATTCGATGTCGTTACGAACCGGGAAGTCTTCGCGGTAGTGAGCGCCGCGGGATTCCTTGCGGTTGAGAGCGCCGTAGGCCACGGAGAGGGCCACGCGGAGCATCTTCTGGGTACGGTAGGCGTAGATGAGCTCGGGGTTCGGGCCGACCACGTCCTTGACGGACACCTTGAAGGAGCGCTTGTAGAGCTCTTCAAGTTCAGCGACGGCGGATTCCATGTCAGCGCCCTTGCGGAAGATGCCGATCTTCGTCGTCATGATTTCCTGCATGCGGGTGCGGATTTCATAGGCGTTTTCAGAGCCGCCATTGTTCATGAAGGACTTCAGGCGAGCCTCTTCCTTGGCGAGAGCGCCGTAGATGAGGGACGTCGGGATGTCGATGCCGTTTTCAGCCTTGTCGCAGAAGTCGGCGATGAATTCACCGACGATCATGCCGGCCACGACGGTTTCAGCAACGGAGTTGCCGCCGAGGCGGTTGAAGCCGTGCATGTCCCAGCAGGCGGCTTCGCCGGCAGCGAAGAGGCCCTTGAGCGTCGGGGATTCGCCGGTCGGCTTCGTACGCACGCCACCCATGGTGTAGTGCTGGGCCGGACGGACGGGCACCCATTCCTTCGTCGGGTCAACGCCGAGGAAGTAATGGCAGATTTCGTAGACTTCACGCAGCTTGTGCTTGATGTGGTGTTCGCCAAGAAGCGTGATGTCGAGCCAGATGTGTTCGCCAAAGCGGCTCTTCACACCCTTGCCCTGGGCAATGCGTTCTTCCATGCGGCGGGAAACCACGTCGCGGGAAGCGAGTTCCTTCTTTTCCGGTTCGACGTCCGGCATGAAGCGGTGGCCGTCGACGTCGCGGAGCAGACCGCCGTCACCACGGCAACCTTCCGTGACGAGAATGCCGGCGGGGAAGATGCCGGTCGGGTGGAACTGGATGGCTTCCATGTTGCCGAGGGAGGCGACGCCCGTTTCGAGAGCGAGGTCGTAGCCGGTGCCTTCGCAGATGACGGCGTTCGTCGTCACGCGATAGATACGGCCGGCACCGCCCGTGGCGATGGCCGTAGCCTTGGACACGTAGGCCATGAGTTCGCCCGTGATGAGGCAGCGAACGATGGCGCCGTAGCAGCGCTTGCCGTCGTGAATCAGAGAGAGGGCTTCAACGCGTTCGATGACCGGGACCTGTTCGGCGATGATGCGGTCGGAAACGGCGTTGAGCATGGAGTGACCGGTACAGTCGGACACGTAGCAGGTACGCCACTTCTTCGTGCCGCCGAAGTCACGCTGGGCGACGAGGCCGGCAGCTTCCTTGCGTTCGGTAATGGTGACCTTTTCACCATTGATGATGACCTGGCGATCACCCGGGGTGATGCGGCTCCAGGGCACACCCCAGGCAGCGAGCTCACGCACGGCCTTCGGGGAGGTGTTCACGAACATGCGGACGACTTCCTGGTCAGCACCCCAGTCGGAGCCGCGGACCGTGTCGCCGAAGTGGACGTCTTCGTTGTCGCCGACGCCCTTGATGACGTTGCCGAGCGAAGCCTGCATGCCGCCCTGAGCAGCCTTGGAATGGCTGCGCTTCGGCGGAACCAGCGACAGGACGATCGAGTCATGCCCACGGCGCTTGGCAGCAACGGCCATACGCAGACCGGCAAGACCGCCACCGATCACGAGCACGTCGGTGTAGATAATTTTCATTTCCAATGGTCTCCTAGATCCAAAGACGATGTGCCGGGAGCGAAACTGAGGTTCCGCCCTGCCCGGCACGGGGTCAGATTCCGTCAATTCACCTGAATCGCCGTTCTCCTGGTGCGACTCAGTTGAACTGGCCTCTTCACGACCTTGCGGCAGTCGTTCAAGAGGCGGACTTTGAAGCAAGAAAGTAACGCTTTCTTTCTCCGCATTCCTTATATCAGCTTTGCCGAAATCGGGTAGCGGGAAAGTCGGGAGGATGACGTCTGCGTCAAACTTTGCCCAATCTTTACGATCTGCCTTCTCGAAAAGCTACGTATTTCTACGGTCACCCGTGTCAGCATCGATTCTTTCGAACTAGGCAAAACACCCAAGGCGGCTTTTCTTAAGTCACGCGCAGTTTATTACTACTACCACCTCAGAAACATTCGGGGTAACCCTAGGTTTCTGTTTTTTTTCTTACGATTCAGTCAAGGGTCCTCAAATCTCTGATCGCCCCGCTTCTCCTGATTCCCCAAGCATTCGCCCGATCTGCCCTCCGGCGCCCCCCGAACGGGCTCCTACCTAGGACTGCGCGCCAACCTATCCCAAGGTACTACCACTCAAGTAATACACGTTAACCCCTAAAATACCTTAAATGTTAATCTCGTTGTAGGCCGTCTCGCCTAGGGAATTCTGCGTATTTATACTCACTTTTCCTCCTCATAGGCTTTATAGTGTTCCTTAACAAATCCGATAGAATCACCCCCTATCGTGCAAAATTTTCCGATAGAATATAGGCATTCAGCGGATTTCGCCGCAACGCGCCCGACATGCGCGCACCGACTTCGGAGGATACCCACCATGCCCGTCAATCCCGTCCACACCGACAACGCCCCCGCCGCCATCGGCGCCTACAGTCAGGCGACGCTCGCCGAGGGCTTCCTCTTCACGTCGGGCCAGCTTGGTCTAGTGCCCGCAACGGGCGCACTTGCCGAGGGCGTCGAGGCTCAGGCTCGACAGGCCTTCGCCAATCTCGAGGCGATCTGTGCCGCAGCGGGCACCACGCTCGGCAACACCGTCAAGATGACGATCTTCCTTGCAGACATCAACGAGTTCGCCGTGGTCAACAAGGTGATGACCGAAGTCATGTCCGAGCCCTATCCCGCCCGCTCCTGCTTCGCGGTCGCCGCACTTCCCAAGGCCGCCCGCGTCGAGATCGAGGCCGTGGTGACGATGCCGTAAGGCAATCCCCCATCTTTGTATATATGCAGAACATGGCCGCCGCCCCGAAACAGCAGGAGCGCGCCTCGGGCGTCATCCGTCAGGAGAAGCTCGCGCCCCTTGACATCAGGCTCGAGAAGCTCGGGCTCGTGCGCGACTGGGACTTTGCGCTTCACCTCCCGCTTCGCTATGAGGACGAGACGAGCGTCACACCCATCGGCTCGCTCGCCGTGAACACGCACGCCCAGATCGAGGGCCGCGTCGCAGACCAGCGCTTCGTGCGCACGGGCCGCGGTCAGCAGCTTCAGGCCGTCGTCGAGGATTCGACGGGCAGCATCACGATCCGCTTCCTCCACTACTTCCCGTCCATCCAGAAGCAGCTTGCCGTCGGCAGCACCGTGCGCCTCTACGGCGAGCCGCGCGAGGGCTACTACGGCGGGCTCGAGATGGTGCATCCGCGCATCAAGTCCGGCAAGGCTGCCGAGACCGAACTGCCCAAGGCGCTCACGCCCGTCTACCCCGCAGGCGAAGGCATCCAGCAGCGATGGCTTCGCAAGCGCATCGACCGCGCACTGCTCGATCTGGACCTCACGGACCTCGTACCCGAGGCGGTCAGGACGAAGTTCGGCCTTCCCGGCCTTCGCGAAGCACTCTCCTACATCCACACGCCGCCCTCGGGCGCCGACGTCATCGGTCTGCAGGAGCGCTCCGCCCCTGCCTGGCGCAGGCTCATCTTCGACGAACTCCTCGCCCAGCAGATCACGCTGCGCGAATCGCGCGCCGTGGCCTTTCAGCGCACCGCCCCGCCGCTCGCGGGCGACGACGCCGAACTGGTCGGCTGCTTCCTTGCGCAGCTTCCCTTCAACCTCACGAACGCCCAGCGCCGCGTCACGGACGAGATCCTCGCCGATCTGGCCGCGAACCGTCCCATGCACCGCCTCGTTCAGGGCGACGTCGGCAGCGGCAAGACCGTCGTAGCTGCGCTCGCCGCCCTGCGCGCCGTGGCCTCGGGTCATCAGGCCTCCCTCATGGCGCCCACCGAGATCCTCGCCGAGCAGCACTTCAGGAAGATCGCCGCCTGGCTCGAGCCTCTGGGCATCCGCACCGCCTGGCTCACGGGCCGCCTCAAGACCGCGGAGAAGAATGCCGCGCTCGAGGCCGTCGCCTCAGGCGAAGCACGCATCGTCATCGGCACCCACGCCCTCATTCAGGAAGGCGTCAAATTCGCGAACCTCGGGCTTGCGATCGTCGACGAGCAGCACCGCTTCGGCGTTGCCCAGCGACTTGCGCTACGCACCCGCCCAGAGTCCGCCCTCGTCCCTCACCTCCTGATGCTCTCCGCGACCCCGATTCCGCGCACGCTCGCCATGAGCTATTTCGCCGACATTGATGTATCCGTGATCGACGAACTTCCGCCGGGCCGAACCCCCGTTGCCACCAAGCTCGTTCGTCTGGACCGACGCGATGCCGTTCTCGCCGTTGTCAACGATACCGTCAGCAAAGGACGGCAGGTGTACTGGGTCTGTCCGCTGATTGAAGAAAGCGAAATGCTGGACCTGACGCCTGCGTCGCGATGCGCCGAAGAGCTTGCAGCCAGACTTCCGCACGTTCGCGTGGGTCTCCTTCACGGCGCAATGAGCGCAGCTGAAAAGGAAGCGGTGATGTCGGACTTTGCCGCCGGGCGCATTGAGCTTTTAGTCGCCACAACAGTGATCGAAGTGGGGGTCGACGTGCCCAACGCCACTCTGATGATTATTGAGCATGCAGAGCGCTTCGGCCTTGCTCAGCTCCACCAGCTTCGAGGACGCGTCGGCCGCGGCGGCGGAGCTGCCGCCTGTGTTCTGCTTTTTGACGGCAATCTTTCCGAAACGGGCAAAGAACGCCTGAAAATCATCCGAGAAAGCAATGACGGCTTTGAAATTGCCCGGCGCGACCTCGAGCTGCGCGGTCCGGGGGAATTTCTCGGTGAACAGCAGTCCGGCATGCCGATGCTTCAGTTTGCCGATCTGGATTCCGACGCTGAGCTCGTTGAGACAGCTTCACGCACGGCCGACCTGATGCTCAAGCAATACCCCGAGCAGGCCGCGCGCCACGCCGCAAGGTGGTTTTCCGCTAAAGCGGAGCTCTTAAAAGCTTGACTGCAGCTGGTTAAGTA
>OJSP01003438.1_pt1 | contig 11462 bp, 8 predicted proteins | sample 1599561 | NCBI WGS metagenome assembly OJSP01 (sample SAMN04168659, study PRJEB22393) | human gut metagenome | biome: human gut microbiome; feature: stool | host: Homo sapiens | collected 2014-05-12
CGCAAAAACTCTCCGACTTTATAAAAGTACGGAGAGTTTTTGCTTTACATCATCGTAAGAAAAAATTCTTACAGATATGTACTTGTGGTGCTGCATTTTTAGCAAATTATGGCTTACACATTACAATATGTAAAAGTATGATAAAATATGATATGATAAATAAAATTGTCTTAGGAGGAGCAACATGGAACCGATTGGCCTTTATATACACGTGCCGTTTTGTACGCAAAAGTGTCCGTATTGCGATTTCTATTCATTAACCGATACAAAACAAATAAATGGTTATACTAATTGTATTATAAATAGATTATATACATATAGAAAAGCGGTTGACAGAGATGCAGATACGCTTTATTTTGGAGGTGGAACCCCCAGTACTTTGGGCGCAAATCGTTTATGTAGTATCATAGATGTGGCAAAGAATTGTTTTGGGCTGGAGCGAGCAGAAATCACAGTAGAGGTGAATCCTTCGGGACAGTTGGAAGCGCTGCTCGATGCACTTGCACAAAAAGGTGTCAATCGCATATCCATTGGAATGCAGTCCGCACATGCAGAAGAGCTGGATTTATTGGGCAGAACACACACAGCAAAGCAGGCTGAGATGGCGGTTATGGCTGCGCATAGAGCCGGAATTGCAAATGTATCTATGGATTTGATGGTAGGAATTCAAAAACAGACGGAACAGAGTTTGAAAGAGTCTATTGCGTTTTGTCATAATGCAGGAGCAAGTCATATTTCTGCTTATTTGCTGAAAGTAGAGCCGAACACGCCATACGGTCAGCAACAAAATACGCTCATCTTGCCGGATGATGACCAAATGGGAGATTTTTATCTATGTATGGTAGATGAATTGGAGCGCAGAGGATACCACCAATATGAAATTTCTAATTTTGCTCAAAAGGATGCAAACGGAGTGTTGCAAATCAGCAAACATAATACAAAATATTGGCAGGGAAAGGAATACTTAGGAATAGGACCGTCCGCTCACTCTTTTCTCAAGGGAGAAAGATTTTATTATGATAGGAATCTTTACTCATTTCTGAAAGGAAACCCACCAATTATGGACGGACAGGGCGGAGATAAAGAAGAATTTATCATGTTGGCGCTGCGGTTAACAGATGGTTTGACGAATGAAATTTGGTATCACAAATTTCAGGAACCACTTCCGCAATCTTATATCAAACGGGCACAGCGGTATGAAGCTGCAGGTTTGGTTCATATGAAAAAGAACGGTTTTGCACTGACACCAAAAGGATTTTTGGTATCCAATCAGCTTATCTTATCTATTATAGGTGCATAGTGAGGAGAGTGAATATTTCATTCTCCTTTTTGTGTAAAAATTACCATATTGACTCATACTGTTTGGGGGAGGAAACAATATGAGAATAAAATGGATTCTGTTGTTTTTTGTGTTATGTGTCATGTTCATCATTGCCGGGTGTGGCACAGTATCCGACCATGAAGTAAAAACGAGGTATGGTGTTTCTTTTGTCTCCATAGAATCCCATATCTCATTTTTAACGTCGAACATAGATTGACGTCTAAATGTAGTACTAAAAAAGGACTGGAATACCAGTAGTTGATACACAAAATTTTGTTTGTACAACATATAAAATTTCGATTATTTTTGCATAAAATAATTGTGAAAATTTTATCATAGTATTTGCAGAATTTCATTGTGAAAGTTCTATAAACTGTTGTATAATAAAAAACATATGAAAATTAGATCATAGAAATGATAATAGGTGAAACGGAGAAAAATAACATGGTTTTTAGTAGTTTAAACTTCATGTTTGTATTTCTCCCTATTGTTTTTGGTATTTACTTTATCTCGCCCAGAAAAATAAGGAATTTTATTTTATTTATTGCGAGCTTGGTATTTTACGCGTGGGGAGAACCATTCTATGTAGTGTTGATGTTGTTTTCTACAATTTTGAATTTTGTGTACGGTGCCTTGGTGCAAAAGTACAAAGGCAAAACATCCGCAAAATGGATTTTAGCCAGTTCGGTTGTTTTAAACTTAGGTATACTTGGATTTTTTAAATATACCGACTTTTTTATTGGCAATATCAATGCTTGGTTTGGGACGTCCATTCCACTGCTCAATTTAACACTCCCCATTGGTATTTCATTTTATACTTTCCAAATGATGTCCTATGTCATTGATGTTTACCGTGGTGATGCGGCTGCACAAAAAAACTTTGTGTCGTTTGGCGCTTACGTTGCATTATTTCCTCAATTGGTTGCAGGTCCGATTGTACGTTATACTACTATTGCGGATCAATTGGATAACCGCCGCGAAAATACGGACATGTTTGCCTATGGAATCAAACGGTTTGTTACGGGCTTGGCTAAAAAGGTTTTGTTGGCTAACACCATTGGTCAGGTTTGGACGCAGCTTTCGGCTATGGAAGTTTCCAGCATGAGTGTAGTTGGCACCTGGATTGGAGCTTTGGCATTTACATTCCAAATTTATTTTGATTTTTCTGCTTATTCCGACATGGCCATTGGTCTTGGTCAAATGCTTGGTTTTAAGTTTCTTGAAAACTTTGATTACCCTTATATCTCAAAAAGCATTACGGAATTTTGGCGCAGATGGCATATCTCACTAGGCACCTGGTTCAGAGAATACGTGTATATTCCGCTTGGCGGTAACAGAAAAGGTTTGGTGCGCCAAATTTTTAATTTGCTTATCGTGTGGTTTTGTACGGGCTTTTGGCACGGAGCCAGCTGGAACTTTTTAATTTGGGGCGGGTATTACGGCGTTCTGCTTATCATGGAAAAGCTGTTCTTACTAAAGGTTTTGAAGAAAATTCCGGCATTTTTCTCTCATGTTTATACTCTATTTTTTGTTGTAATCGGTTGGGTTATTTTTGGCTTTGATGACATGACAAAAGGTTGGGAGTATTTAAAAGGTATGTTTGGCTTTGGTGGTTTGCAATTGGTTGACAATATGTCGTTATATTTGTTGTTATCCAATCTTGTATTAATTTTAATTTTGATTGTTGCAAGCACACCTTTGCCTGCAAAATTAGGAAGAAAAATTATGTCTTTGGTACAAACCAAAACATGGGCTGCTATGATTATCGAGAATGTTTTTATCATCGCAATATTTGTGGTTTCGGTTGCATTTTTGGTGAACAGTACATACAACCCGTTCTTATATTTTAGATTCTAGGAGGTGATTGTATGAAAATACGTGCAAGAGTTATGACCATTGTATTTGTACTTATTGTAGCTACAATCGCCATAGTAAACGCGGCAATGCCGAAAAAGGATTTTTCTGAAAATGAGAATCGTGTGTTGGCAGAATTTCCTGAGCTAACATGGGAAAGCTTGTTTGTTGGCACTCCCACGGTAGATGAAACAGGGCGTGAAACAAAGCAAATTTGGACAACGGATTTTGAAACCTACATATCCGACCATTTCATGTTCCGTGACCAGTGGGTAGGACTAAAATCACTGGTAGAGTTGGGAGCACAGAAAAAAGATTCCGGGGGAGTCTATTTTGCAAAAGACGGATATTTAATAGAACAATTCTGGTCTTATGATAATGGCAGATTCCAAGGCAATCTGACGGCAGCCAAAGAATTTTCACAAAAGGTGCAGGATAGATTCGGAATCGAAGTAAAGGCTATGATTGTTCCCACAGCCAATGATATTTTGAAAGATAAACTACCGTTGTTTGCGCCCGAAGTGGATCAGCAAGAGCTAATAGCACAAATGAAGGAAGCTCTGCCGGGATTTATAGACGTAACAGATGCGCTCAGTGCTCATAAAGATGAAGATATTTTTTATAAGACAGACCATCATTGGACCTCATTGGGCGTATACTATGCTTATCAAGAATTTTGTAAAGAGATGGGAATTGAACCAAAACCATTATCTTGGTATCAGTCTGAGGTATTGAGCGACCAGTTTTTAGGCACCACTTACTCAAAGGCAAATCTTTATACCGTACAGCCTGAAACCATTATGTATTATAAAAATCCCAATGAATATCCCTTGGAAGTGGAGTACCGTGCAGGAGATAAAGTAACAGAGACCTCCAATTCTTTAATTGAAGAGAAATATTTAAATGAAAAAGATAAATATTCCGCTTTCTTAAACGGAAATCAAGCCATTACCAAAATTACTACAAGCAATAAGAATGGAAAGAAGCTGTTAATTGTCAAAGATTCCTATGCAAACAGCTTTGCTCCGTTTGCCGTAAATGATTATGAAGAAGTGCATATGATTGATTTGCGTGCATACAGACAAAGTACCATGGACTATATGGAGCAAAATGGTATTACAGATGTATTGTTACTTTATAATGTACAGAACTTTACAGAAGATTCCAATGTTTATCAATTAACCAAATGACAGAGAAACAGCTGCTTTATAAAGCAGCTGTTTTCTTTATTTTGATTTGTTAAAATGTTGCGATAACCATTTGTGTATGGTTGACTTTCTATCAGAATTGTGTATATAGTATATGAAAAAGTATAAAACGCAAATAAATATAGGTAAGCTGGGATTCATCATCAAATAAGATACAAAACTTTCTCCGGCTAATTGCTGAATTGGATAATACATATGTGGAATGATTGTATTCTAATTTGATAGAGTGCCTAAGAATGATATATGATTCAGAAAAGGAGAGAAGTATGGCAATTCGGGAATTAAGATATAATGATGACCCTGTGTTAAGAAAATCTTGTAGGGAAGTAGAAGAAGTGAATGACAGAGTACGGCAATTGCTTGATGATATGATGGACACTCTGCATCATACGGAAAGTGGTGCAGCGCTGGCTGCAAATCAAATTGGTATTTTAAGAAGGTTGGTTGTCATTGATTATTGTGACCAGTATTTAAAACTAGTAAATCCAAAGATTATCAAATCTGAAGGTGAACAAGAATGTGTAGAAGGATGCCTCAGTTTTCCAAATAGAGTGGCAAAGACCGTTCGGCCTCAAACAGTAACAGTGCAGGCACTGAACGAGTATGGGGAAGAGATTACCATTACAGGAGAAGGAGAAATGGCTAAATGTTTATGCCATGAGCTGGATCATTTAGACGGAAAAATATTTCTGGACCAAGCAGTAGAAGAATTGGAGCTGGCATCTCTATAAAAGAGGTTAAATTTATTGTTAGAATCATATATAACATAAAAAGAGAAGCTGAAGTATAGCACCTACAGCTTCTCTTTTTATTTGTTCGTATAGAATATAAGCATGATAAATTGGTGTATAGAATTTCATAGATGATTTTCGATTCATAAAGATGTTTATAGTAAGGCTTGATTTTCTCTTTTTGAATCGCATTCCTAAATACTTCTATGAACAATTTCTACAGTAGTGATGATATCTTTGATTTTGACACCGTCAATGGTGTGCTCCAGTGCTTCGTCTGGTGTTGGATACACTTTTTTGGTTTCATCATGGTTAGATTGTGCAACATAAAACCCTTTTTCAAGATAAAAGATATCGTATTGTTTTCCGTGATATTCAATTACGATTTCTCTGCCACGCAGCAAAGAATCCAGAAAATCGTCCAAGTTTTCAAATTTTGGTTCATACTGATTACTCATTTTTATTACACCTCCGAAATTAATATACTTATTTTTTTCACTGACCGGTCGGCCGGGACCTAAGGTTGGAGTCCCATTTTCCTGCCAAATCACATCATGTTCATGTGGGTTAACATGCTCTTTTGGATTTCCATGTGTTGAGTTATGGCGTTCACTGGTTGCTCGTCCATTCTTTCCAATACGGGTAATATAAGTATCACCATTCTTTTTGATAGTTGTTTTGGTTTCTCCCGGTTTTCCGAGAAAGCGTTTATCATCTTCTTTTTTAGGTTTCCATTGTCCGGAAGCTCTGCCCATGCCTTTTTCGTTCAGCACATAACCATACCGTTTTACAATCAAGTTGCTGTTAAAAGGTATCTCTTTTTCACCGCAAATGTAGTCTGTCCATTTGGATAAATTGTTTGTTTTGGCATAATCTACGGCAATGATATTCCCTTCCATTTCGTCAAAAGGATTACCGTAACAAATGACTGCTTCTGGGTTCACACGTTTTATCATTTCTTGATATCCGTGCATGAACAGCTCCTTTTCAGTACGTACACCCAATGTGGATACAGCAACGATAGAACCTGTTTCCAAACCGTCAAAACAGAACCAATAACTTTGCGGTGTTCCCCAGCACACAGTTGGTATGACTGTAATGCCCCGAGATTGCAAATAAGAACCTACCCATCTGTTTCTGAACGTATTGTATAGTTGCAGAGTTATAGGCATTTCAGTGTACAAACTGTATTGGGGTGTTAGCACTGCCCGATATTGTGCTAACTTTTTTATTCTGGGCTCAGGATTATTCCATAATACTTCGAACTTATAATCGTCCAAAAAGAAATGTACCATTGCGTTGGTAAATTCTTTTTCTTCCGGTTTAACATGATCATAACCGATAAGTGTTACCGTTTCAACATTTACATGTTGTTTTTTCACAACAGGAATTTCGAATATACCTTCTCCTTTGAATTGATTCCTAAGAAACAAACCCTGATTACGAAATGTTTCGCTTGTCAAAAAATCACTCCTTATTTGATAGTAAAGGATAAAATCCTTCACTATACAGAGAAAAAAGGTGATTTATTCGCCTCAATAAGGAAACTTATTAAAATTTTGTTGGAATTATATTGGAAAAAACGATATTAGGATACACAGTATAAGAGGATTACAATAATGAAAGCCGCCGATTTTATGCAACCGACGGCTTTTTTATTACTTATATTTTATTGTATTAATACATTTTTCATATGTGTATATTGATGAGGTACATACTAGTTCTTATGCGTTTGTTTATCTATGAAAAAGATAGCGGCTATAGTCACTGATAAAATTGCAAGAGGAAGAAAGAACACAATATTGGAGGAATCGCCTGTTCTGGGAGAATCCATTTGTCCTTGTTCAGGTGAATCAGGAGTATCTGTTGGTATTGTATCATTTACTTTTGTATTGGTAAATTCAGCAACAGCAGTGCCATCAGCAGGTACTGTTCCGGTGTCATCAACAGCATTCAAAGTATATCCTTGGGTCTCCTGTTCTGTAACTTGATATTGAATGCCTGCAGGTAGTCCATAGGCAGTTTTGCTTTCTCCGTGTTTCAATGTAAATGTTGCTGTTCCGTTTATAAACTCTATATCCCCGTATATCCCATTGACAGAGGTATCGGAAAGCGTTACGGTAAATGCAAAATTCTGCTCTAAATCAGCATGTTCTCCAAAAACAGTTTTGGAGACAGTTAAGTTACCTGTTTTCAGTGTATTGGTTACTGTGAGATACAGTGTTTTTGTATCATCATCACGTACAATTTCGCTGTAAGAGACATTATATTCAGAGCCTTCTTCTATCACAGTGATTTCTTTTCCCTGGAGGGTATCCGGATTGGGCAAGTGGGTAAAGCTGCCTGTCCAGTTGTTTTCTTGATTCAGTGTAATCGCATCCAGTTCGTAATCTCCTATTTTTAAACGAACAGAAATTTCTTTGTCTTGATAGTTGGATTCAGGCACTTGGTTCCATTCTTTTGTAACATTGAATTTCCAATCTTCTTCTGTTCCTATGACTACGCTGCCGTTGGTGCCAATACCACCTCCACGTTCGGACTGATTTCCTGTAATGAACAAGGAAGCTTTTTCGTTTGCCAATTGTTTTGCATCATCATTTGTGATTACTTTTAATGCATAGGAATCTGTGCTGTTTGTGATGTCAGTAATAGGGGACCCCGGATTTGTCGAGTCAAAGCGAGGAACAGATGGATCAGGTTGTCCTAAGACACCGGAGTTCTCTAAAACTTGCCCGTCTGTGTAATAATCAGCTTTACCGCCACCCAACATTCTTTCAGACAGAGTTGTAATGTAGTTTTCGCTTCTTGGAACAGATACAAAATCGTCGCCGGCTGCATTTGGCAAAGCGGTATTATTAAATACAGCTCCGCCGTTGTTTACGTGAATGGTAACGTCTCCTGTGGGACATGACCAGATTCCTCCGCCTAATACAGAAGCTGTGTTTTCGGTAATTACTGCGTTATACATGTGCAGTACGTAGGGGACACAAGCCACATATATACCACCGCCTTGGTCTAATGCCGTATTATTTGAAATTTGACCTGCGTTTAATACAACAGTGTTAGAGGCTACGTAAACACCGCCTCCGCAGACCATTGCCTTATTTCCGCTAATGGTACCACCATTCATAGTAAAGGCAGCGGGGACTTTATGGATAGTAGACCAATCTTCAATACTGATTCCTGCTGCTCCAATGTTTTGTTCGGCGTATCTATCATTTGTACCTACACCGCCTCCGCAATTACCGGTGTTTCCTGAAATCAGTCCATCATTCATGACTGCTTTTCCGTTAGACAAAATAAAAATTCCTCCGGAACCTGCGCTAACGGTATTATCGGAAATAGTTCCATTATTCATTATAAAGGAAGCGATATGCGTATAGTCGGGCTGAATATCCCCTACAAAAACTGCACCTGAATGTGCTTGGTTATTTCCGATGTAACCACCGTTCATCTCAAAGGAAGAGTTTCCATCTTGAGGATTGATATAAACAGCACCTGTGTTCATGGTATCGGAATAGTCATTGTTTTGGATAAAACCTCCGTTCATAGTAAAAGAGGCACCCCCTACCACTGTTACAGGAGCAGAATACTGGCTTCTGCCGGGAACAGTACTTTTATTGTTCTCTATGGAACCACCATTCATCTGAAAATGGGCTTGACTTCCTACTACTGCAATGACTCCGCCGTATGCTCCTATATTGTGGTTTCCTGTTATAGTGCCGCTGTTTAGTATCAGAGTTCCTTCTGTTTTAATCCAATAACCGTCGTGACTGTAATTGTCATAATGCGTTTCAATTTGTTTACCATCTAATGTAATCCCGTCAATAGTTAGTTTTGCACCTTTTTGGACAACAATGGGGCCTCCCAAAGAAGAGTTTAAATCCGGACTGCGCTCTAAAGTTCCACTACCTTTCAGGGTAATGTCTGAGTTTTCTGGAATGACAATTTGTTCTGTAAACAAAATGGTATTGTCAATGATAAGTTCAACGGGAACCCCATCTGCAGCTGCAGCTACTTGTATTTTTAAGTCATCCATTGTAGAAATTTGCAATGAATTAGACGTTGAAAAGGAGGTGTCGTCGTTTTCAAGTTGTGAAAATAAAGATGTCTGTTCCGTGTCTGCATTGTCTACAGATGAATAAAAATTGTTGCTATCAGTTGTTTCTGAGGCAAATGCAGTTGCAGAAACGGAAGTAATGATAAATACACTCATCATTACAGACAATACTCGTTTAACATTTGTGTTTAATTTCATTTTTTATATCTCCATTCCTTTCAATTTGTTCCATATATTCGGTTAAGGGTCAATGCGATAAATATCAGACTTTTTATGATATTTATGGTAATATTTGAAAAAGTACCAAAATACGTAATTTTTTGTCATGGATACTGCATAAAAAACGATGCGATAAAAAGTCTACTATTTTTATCAAAAGAGATAATAATGTAATTTTAAGCAGACTTTTTCTTCCAGTTCATTTATAATAAAACATCGAATATACAGTTATTGGAATATGCGGTTTTACATAATTTCTTTTACAAATTTTTGATTGTGAAGATAAGTTCTACATTAATTCCGTTTTTTATAGAGTAATTATTTTATGCGCATTATTCGTGTTTTCACTACAAAATATTGCTTGCAGAAGTTGTAGGATTATAGGATTCATAATTAATTTACATTTTAAATATTGACTTTATGAAATTGAAATGATACATTATAAGTAAAGATTTAGCACTCAATACATAAGAGTGCTAAATGAGGTCTGACATAAAGAGGTGAGAGGGTTGGAGCTCAGCGAAAGAAAATTAAAGATTCTGGCGGCAATTGTAAACACATATGTGGAAACAGGAGAGCCGGTAGGTTCTAAATTGCTTGCGCTTGAACTGGGAGTTTCCTCTGCTACCATACGCAATGAAATGGCAAACTTGGTAGAAATGGGATACTTACAGCAACCACATACTTCTGCCGGGCGTATTCCTTCTCAAAAGGGATACCGTATTTATATAGACCGTCTGATGCCGGCAGCCGCAATTACGGAAGAAGAACAAAAATATCTGGATGGCATGTTAATGGTGAATGCCTATGACCCGGATAAATTATTAAGCTGTGTATCACAGCTGCTTGCAAATACTTCTAAATTTGCCGCGGTTTCCACTATGCCTTCCGGCAGTGGAGCAGTTATCAAAGGTGTACAATTTGTGCAAACCAGCCGCCGTACTGCTATGGTAATTTTAATTACCTCCACAGGTGTGATGAAAACTCGTGTGTTTCGTTGTGACTTTGATATTACAGCCGAAATGTTGCGCATCTTTTTCCGCATTTTTAATGAAAAATTTGCGGGTTTGCCTGTCAGTGCAGTTACACCGGCGTTTATTCAATCTGTAGGTGTATCCTTGGGAGAAATGGCTGTATTAATGTCATCCGCATTGCTGGCTGTTCTGGAGGTTGCACGGGATTGTATGCATGCCGAAATTAATTTAAAGGGTGAAACCAACTTATTATTTTATCCTGAATTTCAGCTTGGAAGTGTACGCCGCATTATGGATTTTCTGGAGAGTGAACAAGAAGTTTCACGCTTTTTAACAAAGGAATTGGGGCAGACAGAACATTCCGCTCCCAGAATTTCAAAAGCGCAGGTTTTGATTGGAAGTGAAACCAATCGACCCGAATTAAGCGATTCCAGTTTAATCATTGCGCATTATTCCATAGGTGGTGAACATGCAGGCACCATTGGTATTATTGGTCCTACCAGAATGCATTACGGCAAATGGATTGCTCATTTGGAATATGTATCCGATTCCGTTGGTAAAATGCTGACATCGTTGATGAAGGAACAATAATTGATTACACATGCTTATTACTTTTTATCATATAAAATACACATATCTGATTTCATCAGAGTAAGGAGGAATCGTTTTGGCGAAAAAAGAGAAAGAAGTCAAAAGAGAAACAGAGCAAACTCCGGAAGTTGAAACGGTCAGTCAAGACCAATTCAAACAATTGCAGGAATCACTGGAAGCTTTACAAACAGAACTGGAACAAGTAAAAAAAGCCAAAGAAGAAGAAAAAGACCAATATATGCGTGTACTTGCGGAATATGATAATTACCGCAAACGTACAGACAGAGAAAAAGCAGCTACCTATGATTCTGCCACAGCAGATACGATAGCACAGTTTTTGCCTGTCGTAGATAATATGGAATTGGCTTTGGCACAAGCAGATTGTTCTGCCGAAGATTTGAGAAAAGGCGTACAAATGATTCAAAAAAATCTCAACGACATCTTATCTAAAATGGGTGTTGCTGTTATGGGTACAGTTGGTGAACCGTTTAACCCGGAATATCA
>OJSP01003457.1_pt1 | contig 11405 bp, 10 predicted proteins | sample 1599561 | NCBI WGS metagenome assembly OJSP01 (sample SAMN04168659, study PRJEB22393) | human gut metagenome | biome: human gut microbiome; feature: stool | host: Homo sapiens | collected 2014-05-12
CGTCCAGAGTAAGCTCCAAAAAGTGAAGTCCCCACCGTGCCACAGGACTGTGCCCGACGTTCATCATAGCGACCATGATTTTCCCGCTAAGCCCCACAGGCTTTCTGGTGTTCTCAAAAAATGACATCTTATCACACCTCCGATTTCACACATTCCGCATAGGTCAGCGGGAAGGACGCCTTCAGAACAGCGCTTTTCCGCACCGTCCAGCCGTTTTGCTGCAGGAAGCGCAGGTATTCCTCGCTGGTCCACTTGCTGTGGAGAGGAAAGCCCGCCAGCTTCATGAAAAAAGCCTTGGCCTTGCCGGTAAACGAGTTTCCCGCATGGGTGAAGGTGGGCGCAATCAACACGCCATCGTCTTTCAGCACCCGGCGGATCTCGGCAAGGGCCTTCTCCGGCTGTGGCACGATATGCAGCGCATTGGACACGATCACCACATCGAAGGACTCCTCCGCATAGGGCAGGCGGAACATATCCTGCACGGAAAAGTGCAGCTTCGCAGATCGGTTATCCCGATTTGCCTCGGCGATCATCTCCGCAGAGGCGTCCGTCGCCTCGATGTGTGCCGCCGCGTTCACGATGTGTTTTGCAATCAATCCCGTGCCGGTAGCAAGCTCCAGTACAGTTTTATGCCGTACAATCGGCCGGATCAGCTCATACATCTCGTCATACGCCGCCCCATCCTTTCGCATAAAGCGGTCGTAACGTCCGGCATTTTTGTCCCAGAAATTCTTGTGTTCCTGCATCGCTATCATTCCTTTCAATGTTAGATTAACCTAACCGACGTGTGCATCCGAGAGGTTAGATGTCGCTAACTGTTGCGCCTTGGAAAAGCCGCATCTCTGCGGCCTTTCGGCTTATTCAAATAACTCCCTGCAGGCGCCGCACACCGGCATGCCGGTGCCTACAGATCTCCGGCTTACGCCGATTCTATCAGACGAACGGCATTGATGACCACAGGTTCATTGCTGCCTTGATAGCGCAGGACCTGCAGGTAAACCTCAACGTTATCCATGTGCTGGGCCATTGTAAACGTCAGCGTATATTCACCGGCCTCGGATACCGTCTGCTCTGCCTTGGTATAGCGTCCATTATAGTCATTAACGCCAAATTGCAGCTCCGCCCCGCATTCGGCAACGTCCACGATCAGGGCGTAGGTTTTGCCCCGTTGCAGCCGTACCGTCTGGGTCATGCGGTCCGTATTGGAGCCGGAGGCCAGCACGGCAGCACCGCTCTCGATTGCCGCGCTTCCGGAGAGCCTCCAGTGGTCTGCTCCATTGGAGAAGTCTCCGTTTGGCAGGAGGCTCGCACCCGCAGGCGGTTCAGGATCCGGTTCCGGTGCAGGCTCCGGAATATTCCCCATCTCACCCTCTACCAGCGAGACGTTCCTTATGAGGACAGGACTGCTGCTTTGCTGATAGCGAAGCACCTGGAAATAAATCTTCACCGTGTCGATATGGGCGGCAGTGGTAAAGGTCAGCTGGACGATTCCGCCTGCGTCAACGACCTTTTCCAGCTGCGTGTAGCGTCCGTTGTAGTCGCTGACGCCAAATTGCAGACTTGCTCCGCAGGATACGATATCGGCAGACAGCGTATAGGTTTTTCCCTTTTCCAGCTGCACCGTCTGGGTCATGCGGTCCGTATTGGAGCCGGAGGCCAGCCTTGCAACGCCCTCTGCGATCTCGGCGCCGCCGGAAAGGCTCCAGCCGCTGCTCCCATCCGCAAAAGCGCCGTTGACAATGAATTCCGGCTTCTCTGCCGGCGGTTCCGCAGGCTCAGGCTCCGGTGCAGGGATACCGGGGGATGTCGGCGCGTTTTTCCCGCTGATCACCGAGATGTTATCCACATACGCGGGAGCTCCGTCCTGATACCGCTCCACCTGAACATAGACCTCCATTTCCCTGCACGATTTCCCGGTGGTGAAGGTAAGGACCTTCTCTCCGGAATCCGTATATATCTCGTGCGTGTTGACAGAACCGTTGGCCTTGCGGACGCCAAGCGTGACCCTTGTGCCATCGGAAACAATGTCTGCCTTCAGCGTGTAGGTCATGTTGGGCTGAACCGCAATTGGCTGGGAAAGCGTGCGTGTGGCAGAGCCGGTCCTCAGGATACCCCGCCCGTCGGACACCTCCGCGCCGCCGGCGGCAGTCCAATTCTCTGCTCCCGCGGAGAAATCTCCGTTGCGGATATGCTCATATCGTTCGGCCTCAATATCCTCGGGGAAGGAATCTGCGGCCCAGCCGTCCTTGGGATACGTTTCGTTTCCCACCGTGTCGCCCGCCTCGCAGTAAGGGGTGATCCTGACAGAGTCAATTTCAAACACGGCGGTATCAAAATCAGCGGTTCCGGTCCAGCCGGTATCGCCAAAGCCGTCCCCGTCGCTGTCCTTGGACGCCGGGAACCAAATACCCAGCCACAGACGGCTGGCATGGGTGGGAATATGCTCGTAGCTGGTATACAGCAGCTGCCCGTCCACATAGAAATCCACGCGAGCCTGCTCGTTCGCATCTCCGGTATGCCAGTCGAAGCGGTAGGTATGCCACTGTCCATCGTCTACCGCCTCGGGAAGCGTCTGAAAGTGAGACTTGCTGCGGTTTTCCATTTCGTAGGTATTGAATCGCGCAGCACGGAAGGTGGGTGTGTCGAAATCGGCGTTTGCCGTGGGAAGCTCAATGTCGATCTCGTGATTCACGATGGCGAGCTTGCCGGTCTGGTCGGGGTAATTCTTGTACTCCTCGGAATCCTTGTCGTATTCCTCGTACTCAAATGTCCAGATCGCGGAGCACGCGCCAAACACCGGCGCCACCTTCGCCACGACCTCATAGCACCCGGAAGCATAGTAGTCACGGGTGGCGATGGCCGCTCCGGTACGAATGCCGCCGGGGAGATTTTTGTTACAGCCCTGCACATCGCCGGTGTACAGATTGCCGTGTCCCTCCAGCTTTAGCGTACCGCTGGATACAGAGACGTTTTCAGGAACAACGCCGCCATTCCAACCGCCCCACATTTTTTCCGCTACCAGCCATTTGCCGGTATCCAGCGCGTCGCCGGAGAAGTCGTCAAAAAACGTCTCTGTCTGACCGGCCTGGTTTATGTTTTGCGGCTTCTCTGCCGCAAACACCTGGGGCGCGCTGATGGTCATGACCATCACACACGCCAAGATTGCGCTAATAAGTTTCTTCACTTTCACACGATCGCCTCTTTTCTATTTTATAGTTGCCGATGATAGGTCTGGAGCTTTCGCGGTTTTTCCCGCTCCCGGGGTCTAGTCTAACATGGCGCTGTGTGGCGTGTCAATTGAACGGATCCGATGATTATTCCGTACTTCACAGGATCTCTTTCCGGCAGGCGAGACAGGAGAAAAGCCGGCGGCCTATGCCATACGCGGCCTCACATCGCCGCTGAATCTCCCCACGCGGCCTCGATCAGTTCCGGGCCGCCGGTCTTTTCGATGCGCCCATCCTTGAGCCATGCGGCCCGGTCGCACAGGGCGCTTGCACACCGGCGGTCATGGGTGACGGTGACGATGGTGTTGCCCGTGCGCGTATGCAAAAGGTTCAGCGCATGGAGCAGCGTCCGAAGCCCCTCTCTGTCCTGCCCCACGGTGGGCTCGTCCAACAGCAGCAGCTCCGGCTGAGAGGCTGCCACGGCTGCAATGGACACCCGGCGCTTTTGGCCCTCGGAAAGGGAGTGGGGATGTCTTTCCGCCAGATGTGCAATGCCGAACAGCTCCATGATCTCCCGCGCAAAGTCCTCGCTTTTGGCGGCAAAGGCCACCTCCTGGGCAACCGTCGGCATAAAGAGCTGGCAGTTGGGGTTTTGATACACCACGCCCACCCGCCGAAACCACGCCCGGCTGCCGCGCCGCTGCCCAAGGGCAGGGTCGATGAGCTGCCGTATCTCTCCCACCGTGGGACGCGCCAACCGGGCAATCAACCGCAGCAGGGAGGTCTTTCCGCAGCCGTTGTCGCCAAGGAGCAAAAGCCGCTCACCCTGGAACAGTGTCAGATCGACGCCCTCTAAAATGCTGCGGCCGCCCGCGCGCCAGCCCACGCTGCGCAGGGTCATGACCGGCTCCTCCCGCCTTGCCTCTGCGTGGATATGCTCTGCCGTCTCCGGCGGTGCGGCGCGGAGTGCCTCCCGGCCGGTCTGCCTCTCAAGGCTTCCGTTTCGGAGCCGCCACACCTCATGGACAAAGGGCAGGACCTGCTCCAGCCGGTGCTCCACGATCAGCACCGCGTAGCCGGACTCGGCCAGCGTCCGTAGCGACGCCATGAGAAACGCCGCGCCCTTGCGGTCAAGGTTTGCCAGTGGCTCGTCTAAAAGGAGAATCCTTTGCTCGGTTGCCAGGGCGGAGGCGGTGATCAGCCGCTGCTTCTGCCCGCCGGAGAGGGTGCGGGTGCCCCATTGGGGACACAGCTCCATACGGCGGCAGGCTTTTTCGATGCAGCTGCCGATCTTCTCCGGCGAAAAGGCGAAGTTCTCGCAGCCAAAGGCCAGCTCGTCCTCCACCCTCTGGTGGATAATCTGTGCGTCGGCGTTTTGCAGCACCACGCCCGCCCTGCGGCAAATATCGCTTATTCTCTGGCCGGAGACGTCCTCGCCGCCGATGCGCACCTCGCCGGAAAGCGTCCCCTTTGTTACGTTGGGGATAACGCCCGACAGGATGGACAGCACCGTACTTTTCCCCTGACCCGAATCGCCGTACAGCAGGGCAAGTTTTCCGTATTCCAGCGAAAAGGAGGCGTTTTTCAGCACCGGCTCCGGCATATCCTCATAGCGAAAGGACACATTTTTGAACTCGATGGCTCTCACAGCAGCACTGCCCCCATGGCGCACAGCGCGCTCAGCGCCGCAAACGCCCCGTCCCTGGCCTGCAAATACACAGGCCGGTACACGGTGTACGGCGCGGGATAGGTGGTAAAGCCCCGGGTCTCCACGCTCAGCGCCAGCGTATCCGACAGGTTGACCAGCCGCACCATCAGCGGGATCAGAAAGGCCCGGTAGAGGATGGCGGGGTTCAAAAAGCCTCCCGCGCCCCGTGTGCGCATGGCCTCCCGGGTCTGCCGCACCTCCGCCCGCAGCAGCGGAAAAAAAGTGAAGGTGATGAGCATGGCGAGCGTCAGCACACGAGGCAGACGCATACAGGAAAAGCCCCGGACAAGGCAGACGGGCGCAAGCCCCAGACCCGGTATGGCCGCAACGCACAGCGCCAGCATTCGCGCAGCGGCAGCAGTGGTCTGGGCGGCGTCCCGGGAGATGGCGTAGGTCAGGGTGCAGAAAATACCGCAGAGAAGCGCCGCGGCAGGCAGCACCGCAAGGCAGGGGCGGAGATACCCGAACAGCGCCAGCAGCAGCCACATCCCGCCAAGAAAGAAAAATACGCCAGGGCTTTTTGCCATGGCAAGGCCAAAGGCAAAGGTGAATACGGACACGGCAATGCCTGCCATGGGGAAAAGGGGATGCTTCACATACAGTTTTTCGCTCATTTCTTCAGCACTCCCGATTTTTTCAGCTCCCTTGCGATTTTGATGCCGATCAGCGCCCCCAGCGCGGACACGGCGACGACGGCCAAGGTCATTCCCACGGCAGCAAGCGGCGCCCTGTCCGCCACCGCCGCAAGCGGGCTGTCCGCGCCCTTTACAAGCCGGTTATAGAGGTAGTTGAAGGGCAGAGACAGGGGCGTGTGCAGCATGGCGGCGCAAAATACGGCTCCATCCTTTTCATATCCCCTGAACAGCAGCAGCACGATAAGCTCAATCAAAACGCCGTTTAAAACGCTGGAGAGGAACATGGGCGGCGACATCATCAGCTGGATCAGCCCCATCATCAGCGCCATGATCAAAAGCGAGCCGGGCTTTCGCACCTTATACAGGCCGATGGCAAAGAACACGCCGATCTGAAGCGCTGTGACCAGTTGGGAAATGCCGAAGATCAGTGGCTGCAGGCTGATCACCAGCGGCATCACCGCGCAGGTGGCCAGCGCCACCGCCGACATGATGGCGAGGAATACCACGTCCTTGATCTGAAGTTTCTGCAGGTATCTGCGATTCATATTGCTTGCTCCTCCATTTGTCCGTTTTCCATTTTGTATACCCGGTCCGCCACCGCCATGGTGGATGCGCGGTGGGATACCAGAATGATGGTCCTGCCCTGCCTGTGCTTCAAAAGCGCCCGCAGGATCACGCCCTCGTTGATGCTGTCCACGTTGCTCGTCGGCTCGTCCAGCAGGATAAGCGGGCAGCCGGAGAGAAAGGCCCGTGCCAGGCCGATGCGCTGCCGCTCGCCCATGGAGAGCCGCCCACCCAGCAGTCCGGCTGGGGTATTAAGCCCCTCGGGCAGCGCCTGCACCAGCTCCTCGGCGGAGGCCATCCGCAGCGCCGCCATCAGCTCCTCGTCCGTGGCGTCGGGCTTTGCGACACGCAGGTTTTCGGCAATGGTAGCGTCGAACAGATAAGTGCTTTGGCTGACCATGGTGACGTTCCGGTACAGGCTCTCGGTGTTGATTTCGTCAAGGTCCGTGCCGTTATAGCGTATCTGGCCGCCGGAGCGCTCCCAGAACCGCAGCAGCAGCTTCAGCAGCGTGGACTTCCCGCAGCCGCTTTCCCCCACGATGCCGACGATCTCGTTTTTGCGAGCGGTCATGGAAACGCCCCTGAGCACCGCCTCCCCGCCATAGGCGAAGGAGAGATCGTGTACCTCCAAGCCCTCGTAAGAAAGCGCCGTGCCGTTTTCCACGGTCTCTACCTCCGGCTGCTCCTCCAGCAGGCGAAGGATGCGCTCTCCGCTTGCAAAGGGCTGGTTGAGGTTTGCGGGCAGGGCGGACACGGCGATGACCGGGCCGAAGCTGCCGAACACAGCGGTCACGCCCAGCACCATGCGCCCCACGCTGAGGCTGCCGCCATGAACGAGGAGTATCCCCACAGCCAGCACTGCCAGCACCGATAGCGACACGGCAGCCTCCGTGGCGGCGGCGGAAAGGGCCGTTTCCCGCTTGAGGGCCTTCGTCCTGTCCAGCATGGCGTCGGAGCGGCGATCGACTTCGGCGGCTCGGGTCTCTCCGGCGTTGTAGAGGACCAGCTCCCGTATGCCCTTGATGCTGTCGAGAAAATACGCGCCGAAGTCTCCAAGCTCCCGCCTGTACCGCATGCCGGTCTCGGCCATGCGGCGGGAGAAAAACCGAGGCAGCAGAATGCCGATGCACAGATAGGCCGCCGCCGCGATCAATGACAGATACCAGCTTGCAGCAAGCCCGGTGACCACCATCACCGCCAAGGATACAAGCACGGCGATGCAGACGGGGGAAACGGTGTGGGCGTAGAACACCTCCAGCGTTTCGATGTCCGCTGTGATCATGGTGAGTAGGCTGCCCTTCTGGCGGCTTTCCAGCTTGGCGGGACAAAGCGCCCGGAGCTTGGTAAAGATTTTATCCCGAAGCACCGCCAGCAGCCGGAAGGCGATATAGTGGTTGCCGTACTGCTCCAGATACCGCAGTCCTCCGCGCAGGACGCCGCAGCCCACGCAGAGGCCCGCAATGGCACCGTAGGTCATTGGGATACTCTCACCCAGCGCTTTTGCGATACCAACAGCACCGAAAAAGGGTACGCCCATGGCGCACAGAAAGCCAAGGCTTCCGTTCAATACCGCCAGCAGCATGACGGCGGAAAGCCTGCCGCCCAGGAGCTTCATCAGCTCCGCCGCGATTTGCACGCCGCTTCTGCGGGAAAGCTCTTTTTTCATGCCTGCGCCTCCTTTATCAGCTCCAAATAGCCCTGCTCAAGCTCCCGCTGCGCGCAGAACAATGCAGCATAGCGTCCGCCTCGGGCCATCAGCGAGGCGTGGTCGCCCTGTTCGCAGATACGGCCGTCCTCCATGTACAAAATGCTGTCTGCTGCCGCCACGTTTGCAAGGCGGTGGGTAATGACCGTCACGCCCGCAAAGGCGCAGAGCGAGCGGATGACCTCCATGATGATGCCCTCGCTCTCGGCGTCGATGTTGCCGGCGGCCTCGTCAAAAATATAGATCCGCTTGGGTGCGGTGAGGTTGACGGCCAGCGCCAAGCGCTGCTTCTGCCCGCCGGAGATGTCCACCGCGTCCTCGTTCAGCACAAAATCAAGGCCGCCACGCTCCTGCACAAGGCCGTCCAGCCGCACAAGGGCAAGCGCCCGCCACATTTCCTCCTCCGCCGCGTGCGGATTTGTTAGCAGGAAGTTGGCGCGTATGGTGTCGTGAAAGAGAAAGGTCTCACAGCTCACATGGGCGAGGGAAGCATAGTACGCTTGTCTGTCGAGGCTTTCGACCGGCTTGCCGTCTAAAAGCACCCGGCCGGAGCCGGGGCGCAGCGCCCCAGTCAAAAGCTTTGCAACGGTGGTCTTGCCGCAGCCGCTTTCCCCCACGATGGCGGTCATGCCCCGCTCAGGGAATACGGCGGATACGCCGTGCAGCGTCTCCCGCCCCGGTGCATAGGAAAAATGCACGTCCTCCAGCTCCAGCCTCCCGCCGCAGGGCTGTACCGTACCCCATGCGGGCTCTGGTTCCTCCAGCAGCGTCAGCATCATTCGCCCCGCGCTGACCCCGTTCATGGCCACGTGGAAGGCGCTTCCGAAGGCACGGAGCGGCAGGAAGAACTCCGCCGCCACCAGCACCAGAAAGAGCGCGGCGGCAATGCCTCCGCCGTTCTGCGTTCCCGATACCGCCAGTGCCGCACCGATTCCTGCGCCGCCAAAGGCCACAAGGTCCATGATGGTCACGCTGGCCAGCTGCATGACAAGGACTTTCATGGTGATTTTCCGAAATTCCTCGGCGTTCTCGTTCATATACGCCTGCCGCCTTGCGTCCGCGCGGAAGAGCTTCAGCTCCTTCAGCCCCTGCACGCTGTCTAAAAACACGTCGCCCATGGCGGTGTATTTACCCCAGTATTTGGCAAATATGCGCTTTGCAAAGCGGGACACCGCCACGATGGACACGGGGATCAGCGGCACACAGGCCAGCAGCACCGCCGCCACGCGCCAGTTGATGAATACGCAGATGCCGAACAGCAGCAGCGGCGAGAGCATGGCGTAGAAAAACTGCGGCAGGTAGGAGGAATAGTACAGATCCAGCTGCTCAATGCCCTCTGTGGCCAGCTGGGTAAGTCCCGCCATCTTCACGGTTTTCGTCTCCCGCACGCCAAGGCGCAGGAGCTTTGCGTATAGCTGCGTGCGCAGGCTTTTCTTCACGCTGCGCCCCAGCCTGTCCCGCACCACCGCGGCGCGAATCGTGGCAAGAAAACGCACCGCCGCGCATACCACTCCCAAAACGAAAGGAAGCGGATAGAAAGACGCCTTCGCATCGGTAAGGAGCAGATGAAGCCCATAGCACAGGCAGGCCGTAAAGCCGATGCTGCCGAGAGAGCCTGTGAGCATCCACGCCACGGCGCGGTAGATATATCGTATGTCCTCGCCCAAGAGGCGCAAAAGCTGTTTATCCGGCATGGGTGTTTCTCCTTTTCCTTCGCATGGTTTCCTCCATATGGCGCAGCACCAGTATGGGGTGGGTCAGCAGCATCCGCGGCCCTGCATAGCGCATCACGGCGCGCATCTGCTGCCGCATTTCCGGCTTGTAGCAATGTACTTTACAGTTGCGGCAGGCCGGTTTTCGTTCACCGAACCGGCAACGGTCCAACCGGGCAAAAGCGTACTCCTGCAACTGACGGCAGCTATCGCACACAGCCCGGTTACCCTCTTTGCTGTGGCAATATAGGCGGATCATCTGTGCGACCACCTTCTTTTCGTATACGATCCTGTTTTGGGCCATGTCGAATTGGTTGTTCCGGTAGCTAAGGTAAGCATTAATTTTGTAGCTTTGCAGCCGAATTAAGAGATGATATTGGAGATTTAAACAGGTAAAGAGTTATGAAACTGATTATTGACGATGCAAACTTGGACACGATCAAAGGTCTGTACGAGTATTTTCCGGTAGACGGAGTAACGACCAACCCGACCATTTTGGCTAAAGAGGGCAAAAATCCGTACGAGGTACTGATGGCCATCCGCGAATTTATCGGTCCCGATGCAGAGCTGCACGTACAGGTCGTCGGGAAAAATGCCGATCTGATTTACGAAGAGGCTCATATGATCCGCAAACGGCTGGGTAATAACACATTTATCAAGGTGCCGGTTACGCGTGAAGGGCTGAAAGCGATCAAGATTCTCAAAAAGAACGGATTTCCCGTCACGGCCACGGCCATTTACACGCACATGCAGGCTTTTCTGGCCGGGAAGGCCGGGGCCGATTATGCAGCCCCGTATGTGAACCGTATCGACAACCTGGGGGTCGACGGGATTCGCGAAGCAAAAGAGATCCACGATATTTTTCGCAACAACAATATGGCGACGGAGGTGCTGGCAGCCAGCTTCAAGAACTCGCAGCAGGCGCTCGAACTGGCCAAACACGGGGTAGGGGCTGCCACGATCTCGCCCGATGTGATCGAAGGCCTTGTTGCCATTGATGCCGTAACGCATGCGGTGGATGTATTTATCCGGGATTTCGAATCTTTCTGCGGCAAAGGTACCAATATGCTGAACGTCTGAGAGTATAAAACCGCCGTGACGACACGGCGGAGTCGGTCATTGCAAACAGAACCTATGAACTACCTCGCCCATATTTTTTTATCCGGACCGGACCGGCAAATCCGACTCGGTAATTTCATCGGCGACGCGGTAAAAGGCAACTCTTACAACGATTATCCGCCGGCGATCCGGAAAGGCATTCTGCTCCATCGCGCAATAGACGACTATACGGACCACCATCCTGCGTTCATCGGATGTGTGCGGCGGCTCAAGCCCTGTTTCGGACGATATTCGTCCATTCTGGCCGACATTTACTTCGACTATCTGCTGGCATCGCGTTTCCAGGAGTTCTCCAAGGTGCCGTTAAAAAGATTCACCAGAAACTTTTACTGGACGATGATCCTGTATCGTCATCGTTTGCCGGCACGGATCAAACGTTTCATGTGGCATTTTATCGGCACCGGCCGCCTGGGCAAATATGCTTCGGTAGACGGCGTCCGCAACTCACTGGAGATTATGGTCCGCGTCGGCAGAATCGAACTTCCGGTAGAGAGGGCCGTGGATTACCTGACGGCGCATGAAGAGGAACTTTGGATGGATTTCAAACCATTTTTCAGTTCCCTGCAACTCTATTGTGCCGATTGGATAGCGACACACCACCCCGTTAAAGGCAAATAAGACAGCATATCCAAAGAAAAGGCGCGGGCCTCCCATTGTACCCGCGCCTTTCGTATGCGAAGAGAAATGCAATTACCGGACGAAGCAAAGAAGATCGCAAGGTTTTTACAAACCAAGAGGAGTCGGAATATTCCCGATATGTATCCAGATATTGTTATTCCGAAACGGCTGCAGGTC
>OJSP01003458.1_pt1 | contig 11397 bp, 10 predicted proteins | sample 1599561 | NCBI WGS metagenome assembly OJSP01 (sample SAMN04168659, study PRJEB22393) | human gut metagenome | biome: human gut microbiome; feature: stool | host: Homo sapiens | collected 2014-05-12
TCGTAGAGCAGGGTCTCGCCGGTGGTCTCGCTCTTCCGCTCGGCCTCGCCCCAGCCGGTCTCCAGGGCCTCCTGGAACTCGGGGCGGTCGGCGTGGTTCTCCTCCACCTCTCCGTAGCTGTCAGCCAGGACCGTGCCGTCCGGGGCGATGATGGTCAGCCGCTTGTCGGGGGCGGCCACCCGGAGCTGTTCGGTCCAGCCCTCCGCGTCGGTGTAGTAGTCCTGGGCGTCCATCAGGGCCAGCAGCTCCGAGAGGGTCTGCCGGGCGGAGGCCACCTCCCGCTCCCGGTAGCTCCACACGCCGAAGATGCTGGCCAGGGCGATGCCCAGGGCCGCGATGAGGAAGAAATAGGTGGTCAGTCGTTTTTTCATGGTCAGATCAGTCCCCCTCTGGCAAAGGCCGGGTCAGGGCATCTTGTAGCCCACGCCCCGGACGGTCTGGATGTACCCCTCCCCCAGCTTCTGGCGGAGGGTCTTGACATGCATGTCCACGGTGCGGGTCTCCCCCGCGAAGTCGTAGTCCCACACGGCCTGGAGGATGTCGTCCCGGGTGAGCACCGTCCCCCGCCGGGAGCAGAGCAGCCGCAGCAGCTCGAACTCCTTGTAGGTGAGCTCCACCGGCACGCCGTTTTTCCGGACCTCCCGGGCGGCGGGGTCGATCTCCAGGTCGCCGCAGGTGAGCACGCTCTCGGTCCTGGGGCGCCCGGCCCGGCGGAGCAGGGCCTTCACCCGGGCCTGGAGCTCCATGATGCCGAAGGGCTTGACCACATAGTCATCGGCCCCGGTCTCCAGCCCCTTGACCTTGTCGATCTCGGAGGTCCGGGCGGTGAGCATGAGCACCGGCACATCCGAGAGGTGGGCGTCGGCCCGCAGGCGCCGGAGGATCTCCAGGCCGTCCATGCCCGGGAGCATGATGTCCAGGATAAAAAGGGAGGGGTCCAGGTCCCCTCCGGTCTCGAAGTAGGCCTCGCCGGAGGGGAAGCAGCCCACCTCGTAGCCCACAGAGCGGAAGTAGTAGCGCAGCATCTCCCGGATGCTCTCGTCGTCCTCCACGATGACGATGGTCTCAGCCATGGCTGGAATGCCTCCTCGGAAAAGAGATGGGGGCGGGACGGTCCCGCCCCGTCAGGGTCACAGCTCGCCGGTGACGCAGAAGATGGCCCACTGGGCGATGTTGACCGCGTGGTCGGCGATGCGCTCGAGATACTTGGCAATGATGATGAAGTCGATGGAGCTGTCGGCCTCGTCCTTGTTTTCGGCCACCTCTTCAATGAGCTCCCGCTTCACCTGGTTGAAGAGGTCGTCCACCTCGTCGTCCAGGTTGATCACCGCGTGGGCCGTCTCTACGTCCCGGCCGGTATAGGCCGAAATGGCCTGGCGGACCATCAGTCCCGCCTTGCAGGCCATGACCCCGATGTCCTGAGGCACCTTCACCTCCCCGTGATTGCTCAGCAGCAGGGAGATCTCCGCGATGTTGGCCGCCTGGTCCCCGATGCGCTGCAGGTCGGTGACCATCTTCATGGCCGCCGAGATGGCCCGCAGGTCCCGGGCCACCGGCTGCTGCCGCAGCAGGAGCTGGAGGCAGCGGTTTTCGATGTCCCGCTCCATCTGGTCCATGGAGGAGGTCATCTCGATGGCGGCCTTGGCGGCGACGGCATCCTCGCGGGTGGCGACGGCCTTGGCTAGGCGAGCGCGCTTCATCTGCACGATCTGAGCTTCGGCGCCCTTGGTCCACGCGAAGGCGAGGCCCTGCGGGATCAGGTAGTTGCGGGCGTAGCCGGAACGGACGGCGACGACATCGCCGGAGTGGCCCAGGTTGGCAACGGTCTGGGTGAGAATAACCTTGGATTCAGCCATTTCTTATCCTCCCTAACTCAGCGACCGGTGGTGGCGTACGGCAGCAGGGCCATCTCGCGGGCGTTCTTGATCGCCTTGGAGAGCTCGCGCTGTTCCTGCACGGTTACGCCGGTGATACGGCGGGAACGAATCTTGCCGCGATCGGAGATGAACTTGCGCAGCAGCGCGACGTCCTTGTAATCGATCTCGGTGACCTTGGCGGCCTTCAGCGGATTCGGCTTCTTCTTGAACGGCTTGACCGGCGGTTGCGGCCTCTTACGTGACATGATGTTCTCCTTGAAAATTACGATTGAATGCTTGCTTCTGGATTGTTACGTGCGTCGCGCGGCTTCATATGGCCGCGGACGGGCATCAGAACTCGGGTTCCTGCGAATCGCCACCGAAATCGGACGAGCCACCGAACGAACCGAAGGACGAGCCGGCATCGCCGGACGTGCCCCACGGATCGGTCGCGGGCGCGGCGCTCTGGCCGGCGTTGCCCGCAGCGGACGCGCCACCCTGGTAGCCGCCATTGCCGCCACCCTGATAGCCACCGCTGAAGCCGCCATTGCCACGGCCACCCTGGTAGCCGCCGGCGTTGCCGCCGAAACCGCCGCCATTGCCCTGACCGGCGTTGAATCCGCCATTGCCGCCATTGCCACGGCCGGCGAATCCGCCTTGGCCGTTGCCGCTGGACGTGCGCGTGACCTGCGCGGTCGCGTAACGCAGCGACGGGCCGATCTCATCAATCGTCATCTCGATGACGGTGCGGTTCGAGCCGTCCTGCGCCTGATACGAGCGCTGCTGGAGACGCCCCTGCGCGATGACACGCATGCCTTTGGACAGCGTGCTGGCGCAATGCTCGGCGAGATCGCGCCAGGCGGAGCAGCGCATGAACAGCGCATTGCCGTCCTCGAACTGCCCGGTGTTGCGATTGTAGGTACGCGCGGTAGAGGCGATGGTGAAACTGGCGACGGAAGCGCCGTTTCCCGTGGTCCTCAGTTCGGGATCTGCCGTGAGGTTGCCCACCACGGTGATGATGGTTTCGCCTGCCATGACTTACCTTCTTACCTTTGGTTCAGCGAGTCGCGAACAATCAGAAACTCATACGGCTTACTTGGCGTCTTTACGAAGAATCTTCGTGCGGACGACGGATTCGTTCAGGTTGAGCACACGATCGAGCTCGGCGCTGACCTCGGGAGTGGTCGTGTAGTTGACCACCACGTAGTTGCCTTCGGTCTTGCCGTCAATCTCGTAAGCGAGCTTGCGACGTCCCCAAATATCGGTGTTCTCAACGGAACCACCTTCCTTGGTGACGAGCTCCAGATACTGCTCGGTCAACTTCTTCAGACCGCGCTCATCCAGCTCAGGATCGGCAATGAACATCAGTTCGTACTTATGCGCAGACATCACCCACCTCCTTCGGACTAGTCGGCCATGGACTATCCATGGCAGGAGTGTGTATACGCGCTGCTGAAAACAGCAACTTCTCTAAGCTACGCCATGCCCGCGACAGCTTGCGGGGGCTGTCGCGAAGCGACTGGGGAGTAATCCGTCCTACTGCAAATCCACGACCGCGCAATCCGCGGCACCATAGCCGTTCGACTTGCACCATGCGTCGCCGGCCTTCACCGAGTCGACCGTATCACCCGACAGGATCACGTAATACGCGGTCGAAGCGTCGGCCTTCGTGTACGTCGGGTAATCGCCGGACCAGATCAGGATCGCGTTCTTGTGCTTGATGCGCTGCTGCAGGAACTGCTCGTAGATGTCCACGTAATGCCAGGTCTTGCCGTCGGCCTTCATGTCGTTTTTCTTGCTGGACAGCTGCGTGGTGTAGGTGGTGTAGAAGCGGGATGCGGCGGATTCGTCATGCTTGAGCTGCCAGCTCAACGCAAGCTGCGCGTACCGCTCGGCGTCCTCGCTGTCGATGTCGGAGCCTGCCAACGCGTCGCCGTCCGCACTGCCCGCCTCGCCGGTGCCGCTCTGACCGGTCTGCAGGATGAGCTCGGCGCTGCCGGTCTCGATCTGGTCGTACGGGCGCCAGTACTGCCTCGTGGTGAATTCGAGCGCGACGTTGGCCGTCTCGCCATTGAACTTGACCGGCTGCTTGGAGAAGTCGAAGACGGCCGAGGCGATGACATTGCCTTCATCGTCCTTGATGCTGACCTTGACGTCGGATTCCTTGAACTCCGCCGTGTCGCCGTCCTTCGTCGACGCGCAGTTGGAAGTGAGCTGCAGCTGCGCGACGAGATTGGCGTCGCTGTGGTCGACGGAACTCAGCTCGGCATCGGGCGCAGCAGTGCAGGGCTTGTCGTCTTTCGCGGCCTTGCTGTCGCCGGACTTGGTCTTGCCACTCTGCTGGGATGTCGACTGCGTCTGAGCCGATTGGGTGCCGGAATCACGCAGCATGAACCACCAGACGCCGAATCCGGCGGCAAGCGCCACGACGAGTACGGCGATGATGATGCCGACGATCAGCGCGGTCTTCTTCTTGCCCTTGCCGGCGGACTCTCCAGGCCGTGACGGTTGGGCTGGCGGCTGCACGGCCTGCGGCGGGAAGACGGCACCGGGCTGGGCGGCACCGTATTGCCCCGCGTACTGCTGAACAGCCTGATAAGGCTGTGCAGCAGGCACCGGCTGCGCAGATTGCGGCTGAGTAGATGGCACGGTCCAATCGGATTGCATGGTCTGCTGGAACTGGTCATCCTGCCCCGTTCCAGGCACTCCTGCTTGCGGTGCCTGGAACGGCGGCTTCAGCAGAGGGGACTGACTCAGCATGGTCGGGCCGTCGTCATCCGACTGGGCCGGCTGTGCGGGCTGCGGGCCGGCGGACAGCTCGGCACCGCACTGCTGGCAGAACCGCATGCCGGGTTCCGACTGCTGACCGCACACCGGGCACACGGGACCCGCCTGCACGGCTACGGGCGCCCCGCAGTTCTCGCAGAATCTATCGCCCTCAACGACATTCGCACCACAACGGGAACACCGCATAATCTCTCCTCGTGACTATCCTGCGCTCAACGTTACACTGCATGACAGCATTCCCCTGCAAATATACTGCGATACGGACACCAAATGACGTCCGCAACCATTTGATCGAGATGTCTTTCAGATATTAAAATTAAAGATCGATGAAATTTCGAAGAGGAGATTATCATGCAGATCGGAGTAAGAATGGGGCATATTCCGGCATCCCGTCGTACGGCGACGATGGCCATCGCCGTCATCGCCGTCATTACGCTTTCCATTGCGATGCTGTGCGGATGCGGCACGGCACGGAACACGAACCAAGCAACGGATTCCGGCTCGGGCGGGAACCGTCTCGCCTCATCTTTGCAGGCTTATGCGACGCAGCTGCTCGGCCAGGACTCCGGAATGGACCCCGCGCAGAAAGCGACACTGCGCAAGGCCGCGACAAGCGGCAAAATAAGTCTGTCCGATTACAAGGCCGCATGGAGCCGATACATCACGTGCGTCCAAGACAAGGGCTATCCGAGGCCGACACTGAAAACTTACTCCAACGGCATCCAGCAGCCGCAGGGAGACATACTGCCTTCAGATAAAGCCGATGACCTTGACTACATCCAAAAAAAGGCCAAGGACTTGAACGCGTGTGGAATCGCCACCGTGGATTCGGTGGACGCGTTGTATATGGCGCAAGTCGGCAATCCCAATCTGTATGCGTCTCATAAGGAGGGGGCAGTCGATTGCCTTAAGCGCGCCGGGCTGGTGCCGAAATCCTACACCGTCGAACAATACGAGAAGGAGGCGAACGCAATGGGTCATGCCGCTCCCGGAGAGACCGTCAACACGACGTATGACATGAAGAAACCGGAAGTGCTGGCATGCCTCGCCGCCAACGGCAACGTATTCATGGACAGATGACGCCACAGGCACAGAGAATGCATTGGCATGTTTTCGCCCCTATCGGATATCGGATTACCTGCCCGATGGGGGCGAAAACATACCTTATATGCCCCGCCCAAATACCGCGAATAAGCTGCTGAAGATGACGTGGCGACTGTACAATAAGGAGGGAAGAGCAAACCAAGAAAGGGGCTTGTTATGATATGTCCTCACTGCGGCGCCACGCTGTCCAGCGCCGCACGATTCTGCACGCAATGCGGGCAGACGCTCGCGGTCGCCGCAGCAAACAGCAACGACAACGTCGAAGATTCGACCGTGCTCAGCTCCGCTCCACACGGCACCGCAGCCGCGCCTCAGCCGGAAGCATCCGCTCCCGTCGCCGCATTCCCTGAACCCGTACCGGCCCCGCAGGCCGCGGCACCGCAGCCCGAGCCGGCACCCGCATTCCCCGGCGCGGCACAGCCCGCGGCCGAGCCGGCCTTCCCGGCGATTCCCGAACCAGTCCCCGCACAAGAAGCTCCTGCAGCTCCCGTCCCGGCGGCAGAAGTGCCAGTCGCCGCTCCGGCCGGAGAAGTTCCCGCCGCCGCACCTGTTGCGGCTGCAGCACCGGCTCCCGGCACTTTTGTTGCGCCCGCGCCTGGTGCTCCCGTCCCCGGCGCACCTGCCCCCGTTACCCCCGGCGCACCCGGCGCCCCGGTTCAGCCCGGCGCTCCGCAGCAGTTCGTCCCCAACCCGATGTTCAAGGAGCTGTTCTCCGCGCGTTCGCTGCAGACCGCCGCAATCAGCCTTGCCTTCGGCTTGATCGGCGCGATGGCGCTGGCCCTGATCGGCTCCATCTTCTTCTTGTCGGCCGGCTCATCATGGGCGTCCAAGCTGAGCATGGTCCCCGGCCTGTCCGGCATGATGAGTGACGCCAGCGGTTCCGGCACGGTGACGCCGAACTTCTTCCAGTTCCTGATTCTGGTGATGGTTCTGGGCGTATCCGGTCAACTGTCGCCCAACATCACCGGAGGCAACCTCTCCCTGTCGTCCTTCGGCGTGTCCGGCCATCTATGGATGCCTGCCGGTCTTTCCGGCGTGGCGCTGGTTCTCGGCACCGCGTTCGGCGCATACTGGTTCGCGCGTAAGTTCGCCATCCGGTTCAAGTGGACCGGCATCGTCAGCAGCGTCATCGTCGGCGTCGTGATGGGATTCGTCTATCTGATTCTCGCCGCGATCTTCCCGCTGGCGCTGGGAGCCGGCAGCATGGGCGGCATTCAGGCCAAGGTCATCCTGACCGGCGTCTCCGCCCGTACGTATTTCATGACGCTGCTGCTCGCCGCGATCGGCGCGTTCTTCGGCTATCTGCTCGCCCAGTACGCCTCGGATTCCAACAACGTGTTCACCGCGGCCTGGAAGTGGGCTCACCGCACGCGCGGCTTCGTGCGCACGTTGCTTGACGCGGCGTTCATCTACGCGGTCGTGTTCACGGTGATCGGCTTCATTTGCCTGATCATGCTGTCCAGCAGCCTGCACAACGGCCAGATGTTCATGCTGTTCCCGATTCTGCTGCCGTACCTTTCGTTCCTGACGTTCGCACTCGGCTCGTTCGGCGCGGTCGGCATCACGGCCAGCGGTAATATCGCTAACCTGTCGCTGTTCGGTATCTCGAACCAGTACGTCGGCTCCATCAGCGCACCGTGGCAGCTGTGGCTGGTATTCGTGGTGTTCCTTATCACCACGTTCTACATTGCGTTGCGCACCGCGGCCCGCAACATCTATGATCCGGCATATGCGGGATGGCAGCACTCGTGGAAGTCTCCGGTCGCCACGCTGGTGATCTGGCTGATCGTCACGTTCCTGTTCACGTCCGCGACGCTGGGTTACACCATGCAGTCCGATACCTCTGACGCGTCGCTGAACATCGCGGCATGGTACTTCCTCGTCGCGGCCGTATGGTCGTTCCTGATCGAGGTGGTGGCGCTGACATTCGGCCCGGCCATGGTGCTGTCGATGGGCGGCGCATGGAAGCTGTTCGTCGGCGGCACGGTCCGCCCGACGCCCGCCGAGGTCACCGCGTATGCGGCGGCATGCGGAGCGCACTTCGGTCGCTTCCCGTCACAGGTCGCCGCGGCCGTCGGCTACACCGGCCCGCAGCAGTCCTTCGGCGGACAGCCTGGTGCCGGCACCGGAGCGCCGACCGCGCCCGCAGCTGGCATCCCGGTTCAGGGCGTTCCCGTTCCCGGTGCTCCGGTTCAGGGGGTTCCCGCTGCCGGCACCGACGCCGCGGCCTTTCAGGCCCAAGGTGGTGCCCCGACTGTCCAAGTTCCTGCCGGCGCTCCTGCAGCTGCACCTGTCGCCCCCGTTCCGGTGGCTGCTCCCGCCGCCCCGGCTGCAGCCAAGGCCATGACCCCGCAGCAGAAGAAGCTGGCCATCATCATCAGCGCCATCGTCGGCGTGCTTGCCCTGCTCGGTATCGCTTACGCAGTGGTCAACTCCACCGTGTTCAGCGCCGATAACACCGTGAAGAGCTACCTGTCGGCCATCGCGTCCGGCGACTATGACAAGGCCAACGGCATCTCCGATCCGCAGGTCGCCAACGGCAAGCGCACGCTGCTCACCAATGCGGCTTCCAAGGGCGACAAGACCACGATCAGCAACCAGCGCATCATCTCCGCCACCGACAACGCGGACGGCTCCCGCACGATGCGGATCTCGTACACGCTGGGCGGCAAGTCCATGACCGACACTCTGACGGTCGCGCCGAACGGATCCAAGTTCCTGATCTTCAAGAACTGGAACATCACGACGCCGCTGGTCAAGGAGATCTCCGTCTACGCGTCACCGGCCATCACCAACTTCACCGTCAACGGTGTCAAGGTCGGCGCGAAGAACGCCACAGCATCCGATTCCGGCACCTACACCTTCAAGGTGTATCCGGGCTCGTACACGGTGGAACCGGTCACGTCGAAGTATCTGACCGCGGATTCGACGACGCTGACCACCTCCTCCGAATCCTCCGCCTCGATCTCTGCCGAGCCGACCGACGCTCTGGCAGACGAGATCAACGCGAAGATCAAGGACAAGCTGGATACCTGCGCCAAGTCCACGGATGCACAGCCTGAAGGCTGCCCGTTCAGCATGTACGGTTCCGATGACGACTACCGCAACATCGCATGGAACATCACCGAATACCCGACCGTCACCACTGATGACCTCAGCATCGACTCGGGCAGCTTCTACGTGTACGGCGGCGAAGCCAAGGTGGCGTACGAGTACAAGAACTATGACGACTCCTGGGAGCCGACGGACAGTTCCACCAGCTTCAGCATCAGCGGACAGTTCACGCTGGACGGCGACAAGCTGGACATCACGCTGGACGAGGACTGATCGGAATGATTTCGCCCGGCACGGGGCACCTGCTGCGCGCACCGTGCCGTAAGTGGAAGAATCCGTGAGCATCGCAACCCGCCGTTCCTCTTGGGACGGCGGGTTCTTGTATATTGGATAAGGTTTGTGTACGGCAACGTATCACCACGGTGAACGGTAACGAAACTATCGACGGAAAGAGCGGAAAAACATGTCGGCGATCCTTGAGGGCACACCCGATAAGCGACTGGCCTTGGTGACGGGCCGCGCATACCCTGAGCTTGCCAATGAAGTGGCTCAATATCTCGGCATCAACGTGCTGCCCACCACCGCATACGACTTCGCCAACGGTGAGATGTATGTGCGGTTCGCGGAGCCGGTTCGAGGCGCCGACGTGTTCGTGCTGCAGTGCCACACCAACCCGATCAACAAGTGGGTGATGGAACAACTGTTGATGATCGACGCCCTCAAGCGCGCCTCCGCCAAGTCCATCACCGTCGTGGCACCGTTCCTCGGCTACTCCCGTCAGGACAAGAAACATCAGGGCCGCGAGCCGATCACCGCCCGCCTGATGTTCGACCTGTTCCGCACCGCGGGGGCGAACCGTCTGGTCACCGTCGACCTGCATGCCGCGCAGGAGCAGGGCTTCTTCGACGGCCCGGTCGACCATTTGACCGCCATGCCCGTGCTGATCGACTACGTGCGCAGCCACGTGCCTATGGACAAGGCGACGATCGTCTCCCCCGACGCCGGCCGCATCAAGGTTTCCGAGCAGTGGGCCGCCAAGCTGGGCGGGCTCCCACTCGCGTTCATCCACAAGACTCGCGACATCACGCGCCCGAACCATGCCGAAGCGCATGGCATCATCGGCGACGTGCAGGGGCGCGACTGCGTGGTGGTGGACGACATGATCGACACCGCCGGCACAATCTGCGAGGCCGTGCGCACGCTGCGCAACTCCGGCGCCGCCTCGGTGACTCTGGTCGCCACGCATGGTCTGCTGTCTGGCCCGGCCGTGGAGCGCCTGCGCGATTGCGGCGCCCGCGAAATCATCCTGATGGACACTGTGCCAGTGCCGCAGGAGAAGCGCCTGGATAACATGACCGTGCTGTCGGTGGCGCCGCTGCTAGCCGCAGGCATCCGCTCCGTCTTCGAGGAAGGCTCCGTGGCGACACTGTTGGAGGGCCTGCCGGAGGACATGCGCCCGAGAAACATCTACGCCTGAAATATAAAACAAGGGACTACATATTTGCCCCCGCTGGCGGGGGCAGAATGACGCGGTCCTGACCATCCATAACGGATTGAACACAAAAGGGGAAGGCGCCACAGGGCGGCCTCCCCTTTTGTGTTCAAACAACATCCGTCACACTCGCAAGCGGGACGCGGCAGAATCAAGCGACATCATGGCATTCGTATTCTTTGCTAGGCATATAAAACGTGCTACCCGCTATCCGCTTCCCGGTAGCAACGTCAATCATGCTGTCATCTGTATACGCCCGCATGAGGCAACTCACGCATGAGATGATGTCCCGATTGTCGAACGCGGTCACCGACATGACCGTCCTCTCATAGATGCGGCTCATCACGACCGCTCCCCTTCCTCTCGCGCGACCCTCGCACGACCTACCCGGAAACTGACCCCCTCGAAAAACCAACGCCCCCCTTCGACGACAAACCAAACAAACGGTATGCACGACCCTGCCCCCGCCAGCGGGGCAGGGTAGAGAGTCGTGGTGCGCCAAATACAAAAAAAGGGAGGCCGCCACAGGGCGACCTCCCTTTTTCTATTTACTTATATATCACTCGGCGCGCTTGCGGGCGATGAACACCGCGCCAGCGGCGGCGACCAGCATCATGCCGGCCATGCCGATGACGGCGACGTTCGCACCCGTCTTGGAGATGGCGTTGCCGTTGGCATCGGCCTTCTCCAGTGCGGCGATCGCGTCGGCGAGGGCCTTCTGCGCGGCGTCGATGTCAGCCTGGGTGGCGTTGTCATCGGCGAGGACGCTCTGGGCCTTGGCGAGGGCGTCACGCACGGCCTGGGCGGACTTCTTCGTGTAACCGCTCAGATCCAGGGCCTTGGCCTGATCGATGGTGGCCTGCAACTTGCTCTTGTCGGTCGTCTCCGGGTTCGGAGTCGGCTTGGAGGAGGCGGGCTTCAGGGCCTTCATCGCGGCGTTCAGCGCGTTGTACGCGGCATCGACGTCAGCCTTGGTGGCGTTCGCATTGTTCAGGACGGCCTTGGCGGCATCCAGAGCCTTCTTGAACGCGGCCCACGAATCCTTGGTGTACGCGGATTCCTTGAGCTTCTCGGCATCGGCGACCAGGCCGGCGAGCTTGGAGG
>OJSP01003487.1_pt1 | contig 11337 bp, 9 predicted proteins | sample 1599561 | NCBI WGS metagenome assembly OJSP01 (sample SAMN04168659, study PRJEB22393) | human gut metagenome | biome: human gut microbiome; feature: stool | host: Homo sapiens | collected 2014-05-12
AAAGATATCGTGCACTTCTTAAGAATATTGAAACTTCACAGGTATTTGAAAAGAGCGAAGTTAAGGTATGGGAATGCCGTAACTGCGGACATATTGTGGTAGGAACTAAGGCGCCTGAAGTATGTCCGGTATGTAATCATCCACAGAGCTATTTTGAAGTACATGAAGAGAATTATTAAGGGGATGAGATTATTACGAAGAAGAAAGTGATTAATTCAAAAAAAGCAGTAATGATAGGCTGTGGCTTTGTTGGTTCTGCATCGGTATTTGCTCTGATGCAGAGTGGCTTGTTTACAGAGATTGTCCTTATCGATGCAGATAAGAACAAGGCAGAAGGAGAAGCGATGGATATCAGTCATGGTATTCCATTTGCGAGTCCGATGAAAATATATGCCGGAGATTATGATGATGTGGCTGATGCTGCAATAGTTATCATATCTGCCGGAGCTGGACAGAAGCCGGGAGAGACAAGGCTTGATCTCGTAAATAAAAATGTAGCAATATTTAAGTCAATCATTCCTGAAATAGCAAAGAGAAATTTTGCAGGTATCATGCTTGTAGTTGCGAATCCGGTAGATATCCTGACTCAGGTAGCCATAAAGTTATCAGGACTTCCAGAAAACAGGGTTATTGGATCGGGTACTGTGTTAGATAGTGCCAGATTAAGATATAAGCTTGGTGAGCATTTATTTGTGGACAGCAGGAGTGTTCATGCATTTATAGTAGGTGAGCATGGAGACAGCGAAGTTGTAGCATGGTCATCAGCCAATGTATCTGGTGTTCCATTAAGTGAAATGTGTGAAATGCGTGGACATTACAAGCACAAGGAAAACACGGCAGAAATAGCTACAGCAGTCAAGAACAGTGCTTATGAAATTATAAATAAAAAGCACGCTACATATTATGGAATTGCAATGTCTGTAAAAAGAATCTGCGAAGTGATTATGAGAGATGAAAAATCAATACTTCCTGTATCACACATGATTCATGGAGTATATGATATTGACGGAGTATCGTTAAGTATGCCAGCTATTGTAGGTGCAGATGGTATTGAGTCTGATATACCTATTAATTTAAGTGGCGAGGAAGCGTTAAAGCTTAAGGAATCTGCAGATTCATTGAAAAAGATAATGGAGACAATTGAATTATAAATTTTACACATGGAAGGAGAAAAAGGCATGGAAGTAAGGTATTATATTTGTAAGCATTGCGGCAACATCATCGCCAAGGTCAAAGACACAGGTGTGCCCATCGTCTGCTGCGGCGAGCCGATGAGCGAGATCATCCCCGGCACGACCGACGCGGCGGTTGAAAAGCACGTCCCCGTCTGGACGGTGGAAAACGGCGTTGTCCATGTGAAGGTCGGCTCCGTGGAGCATCCTATGCTGCCGGAGCACTATATCGAGTGGGTCTCCCTCCACACCAAACAGGGTAATCAGCGCAAGGAGCTGCACCCCGGCGAGAAGCCCGAGGTCTGCTTCGCTCTCTGCGAGGGGGACGAAGTCGAAGCGGTCTACGCCTACTGCAACCTCCATAGTCTGTGGAAAGCGTGATTCATCTTTCAAAAGGGGCTGCCGCCCAGCAAAAAATATTTGCTAGTGCGACAGCCCCGCTTTCTAATCAAAATCTCTGGTAATGTTTGTGAGCCATTTACCTCTGATATAGTGGATGAAGACCACCGGCATTTTTTCGAACTCATCCAGCGTCATTACAAAGTATACCCAGACAGGCGGCAGCTTTAAGACATATGCTGCAAGAAAGGTAAGTGGAACTGCAACAAGCCACATAAAGAGGGAATCTATGATCATTCCAAATCTGGAATCACCGCCACCCCTGAAGCAGCCGCATATAAGGCAGGTATTGATGCCTTCTCCCACAAGGCGCCAGGTTGTCATAATTATAAAAGTGCCAAGATAATAAATGGCCGTCTCTGTCAGTTTATCTCGATAGAAATCCAGTATCAGAGGACGAAGTGCCAGAATAATGACGCATCCGACCAGACTTACAACCATTGTTATTCTGAGCATGCGCTTTCCATATTCTCTTGCTGCCTCAATGTTGTCTTTACCCAGTTCCTGACTGACAATGATCGTAGTTGCATTGGCAAAACCACGACAGGCGATCGCACCAATATTTACCACCATAACAGCAACCGCATTTGCGGCAACCATATCATCACCAATATGACCGAGGATTGCTGCAAACGCTGAGCTGGCAAGACTCCAGACAACATCATTTATTACAGCCGGAGTAGCAATTTTCATAAAATCCTGGAACAGAATACCTGATTTCGCAAAGAAGTATTTTATCCGAAATCTGACATCGGAACTTCTTAATGAGTAGATGAGGCAGATCAGTACTTCTGTGATTCTGGCAATGACAGTACCAAGAGCCACACCGGTAACGCCAAGCTTTGGAAATCCAAACAGACCAAAAATAAAGGTGGCATTACAAATAACATTGACACAAAGCGAAACAATGTACGTGACAGAAGGCAGCATTATTTTTCCGATGCTTCGAAGGGCGCTCATAAAAACCTGAGAGAATCCCATAAACATAAAGGAAAATGAAATTACCCTTAAGTATTCACTGCCAGCAGCAATCGTATCCGGACTGCTTGTGAAGATCTTCATGATCGTAGCCGGCACAGAAAAAGAAATCACGAAAAACACGAAGGAAACAATCAGTGAGATTCGCTCCGCCAGGCCGAGAATTCTTTCTACTGTCTTTTTATCACCTTTTCCCCAGTACTGTGCACATAAAACGGAAGCACCCGTGGCCATACCATAATATAAACAGAAAAGAATAAAAGTAAACTGGTTCGCAAGGGATGAAGCCGACATGGCAGTCTGGCTTACATATCCAAGCATTACCGTATCCGCAATGTTTACCAGCGTTCCGATCAGATTTTGGATCATGATCGGAAAGGCTAGTTTTGAAGCGTATTTTAAGAAATCTTTTTTATTCAGCATACCTGATTTTCCTTAATTTTTAGTATCCACAACCAATTGTATCATACTCTTGCATTACAAAGATATACCTTTTAGAACTATTTTTTATCTGCTGCTAATGCTAATACAGCAGTTAAATAGAATCCAAATATCATATAAATAATCGTTCGTTTTCGGTTATGAAAACAAAACCTATTATATACACCAAAGTGGAACAATAAACACAGCGGCAGCCATACTTTCTATGAATGCAATGTATATTCTTGACACTTTTACCCTTTCCTTTTAAAAATACCCAGCTTTTATTTTAGTTTGGATAGCAAACACACCGTCTCAATCCCGGTCGTCCAAGGGAACTGATCCACAGGGACACACCGCTGCACCTCATAGCCGTTTGCGATGAAAATCTCCAGATCCCGCGCAAGGCTCGTCGGTTTGCAGGAAATGTATACCAGCTTCTCCACCCCATAACCAATAATTCTGGAAAGTGCTTTAGGATGTACGCCATCCCTTGGAGGGTCGAGAATAATAAAGTCCGGCTTTTCTTCGATTTCATCCAGTACCTTTAAAACATCTCCCGCGATAAACTCACAGTTCTCCAGTCCGTTTTGCTTCGCGTTTTCCCGCGCAGCAACAACTGCCTCCTCCACAATCTCCACACCAATGACTTTTTTTGCAACCGGTGCCATCAGCTGCGCGATCGTACCTGTGCCGCTGTAAAGATCGTAAACGATACTGTCCGGCTTTCCCTCTTCCTTTACCAGGCTGCCGACATATTCCCGCGCTGTCTCATACAGCACCTCTGCGCCGCAGGTGTTCGTCTGGAAAAAGGAAAATGTCGAAATTCGAAATTTCAGTCCAAGCAGCTCTTCAAAAAAATAATCTCTGCCGTACAAAATTTCACTGCTGTCGCACTTGACTGCATCCGACATGGAGTCGTTCGTAATATGCAAAATTCCGGCGAATTTTCCGTTCAACGGAAGGGAAAGCAGTCGCTCTTTCCAGCTTTCCAGATCAACTTCCTGCTGCGTTGTCGTTACAAGCGCTGCAAGAATTTCTCCCGTCCTGGACGACCTGCGCACCAGCAGATGCCGCAAATATCCCTCATGGGTATAGCGATGATAAAAGGGCGTCTTTTTCTCTTCAAAATAATAAAGTGTCTCCCGCAGGATCGCACTGTAGTCGTCGTCCACAAGACGACAGCCATCCACCGTTACGATATCATAAAAGCTGCCTTTTTTATGCATGCCCAGCGCCAGAGGTCCATCCTTTACCTCGTCTCCGAACGTAAATTCCATCTTATTGCGGTATCCGTAATAAACGGGGCTCTGACGGATCGGCTCGATCTGACAGACGCTCTGCTGTTTGGAAAGCACCGGCTCCAACAGCTCCCTGACCTGGTTTTCCTTTATCTTCAGGCTTTCTTCATATGGCATGGAAATATAGCTGCATCCGCCGCAGATATTAAAATGCGGGCAACCACCGTTTTCAACACCGACAGTTTCTATCGGCGATTTTTCCAGAATTTCCTTTAATCTGCCCTCTCCCTTGCCTTTCCGCACCTTCGTTACAACGACAGAAATCTTCTGTCCCGGCAGTGCACCTTTTACCTCGCAGATTTCTTCACCATCTGCCGCACCTTCCAGCGGCTCCAGCACCACCATTGCGCGGTTCGGGAATTTCACATTCCGCACCACGCCTGTCCTGATCTGTCCTTTTTTCATCTCTCCTCCATTCCACAAACATACTGCCATGCAAAAACATATTTTATTACAAAACGGGATGTCCCCACGAAAAGCGAAATTTCTGATCTTTCCGCTCCCGTAAGAACATCCCGTCATCTCCGGCGTGCGCAACCCTATAAAGTTTTATCTGCACACTTCCAAATCGCGTTCCTACCGCTCCAAACCAACGGGAATTCAGACACTCAAAAACCGTGATCTGTCTGCTCCTAATGGCATGTCTCCGCGATCCTTAGTCCTCTTTTTTCTCTTCGGAAGCTTCTTTTTCAGGTTCTTCCTTGTCCAGATCCTCGTCCTCAAAATCATCGTCAAAGTCGTCATCAAAATCTTCCAGATAATCCGGAGTCAGATAACGATATACCGCATAGGCAACTGCTGCCACAGCCGCAACGATGCCGATAATCGCCAGAATCCAGAGAATACAGGTCTTTTTCTCTTCTTTTTTCTTCGCCGCCTCTTTGTACTTCACCGCTTCCAGAATTTCATCCAGCTTTACCATATTATCTTCCATCCTTTCTGCTTGTTTTCATGATTCAATCGTCGTGTTTATCATACCACCCTTTTTTTACTTTTACTATATGAATCCGGAAAATTTATAGTTTTTTCAGTTTTGCAAACGCCGCATACATAATCTTCTGACCAGCTCCGTCGAACTGGATCGTCACCTTGTAATCCCGCGGGTCGTCCACAATCTCCGTCACCGTTCCGTCACCGTATTTTAAGTGCCGCACACGGTCACCAACTCCATATTCCAGCGCTGTAGATTTTACAGAGCCCCTGGAAATTCCGTTCACGCCGTTTAAGCTGCCAAGCCCCTGCGCGATAAAAGGCTTTCTGTCCTCTGCGGTCTTTTTCGGCTTCACAACTGCCCTTGGCTTTCCATAGCCGGTAAAGCTGCCGGTTGAAAAACTTTCCCCGGAAAAGCCTGTTTTGCCTGACGCAGCGAAGCTGCCTTTAGAAGCGTTGCTCCTTGTGTCCGCATTCGACATGCCAAAGCTACTGTTTCCAAATCCGCTGCCGCCCGTCTTGCTGCGTCCGTTGGAGCCAAAGCCGTTCCATCCGCCTATGCTCTCGCTCTTTGAGCTGCCGCCTCCAAATCCGGAGAAACCGGAAAATCCCGAAAAACCGCTGTAATCATCCGTCCCTTCTTTTTCAAAGGAAAACCGTTTCGATCCTCCTATCCTCTGGTCGAGCAGATTTGCGGGAATTTCCTTCACGAACCGGCTGACCGGATTATACTGCGTCTCGCCACGAATCATACGCTGCTTTGCACAGGTGATCGTAAGTTCCTCCCGCGCACGGGTGATTCCGACATATGCCAGACGGCGCTCTTCCTCAATCGCAGTCGGGTCGTCGTCCATGATGCTCATATAGCTGGGGAATATGCCATCCTCCATGCCAGCCAGATAAACGATCGGAAACTCCAGTCCCTTTGCGGAATGCAGCGTCATCAGAAGCACTTTATTATTGTCGGATTCCACGCCATCAATATCCGCAACCAGCGCAACCTCCTGCAAAAAGCTGCTCAGCGTCGCATCCTCGTGTGCCGCTTCAAACGCAACCACCTTGGAAATCAATTCGTTGATGTTGGCGATTCTGTCCTCCGCCTCCTCGTCATCCGACTCCTGCAACTCTTTTACATAACCGGTGGATTCTACGATATCATCCAACAACTGTTTTAACGTATAATATTCCAGCTTCGCCCGAAAGGACTGGATCAGCGTCACAAACGGCTCCAGCTTCGATGCGCTTCTGCCAAGCCCGGGAATCTGATCCGCCTGCCGTAGGGCATCGTAAAAGCTCATTTCGTTTTCTTCCGCATATGCCTGCACGCGGTTGACTGTTGTTGCACCGATTCCACGCTTCGGAATATTGATAATTCTGCGCACCTGCAGGTCGTCCTGCCCGTTGTCGATCGTTTTTAAATACGCCAGAATGTCCTTGATTTCTTTTCTCGCATAGAAATTGACGCCGCCGACCACATCATAGGGAATCCCTTCTATGATAAACCGTTCCTCCAGCAGTCGCGCCTGGGCATTAGTCCGGTAAAGCACTGCACAGTCTTTATAATCAGCTGTCCGATTCCGTTTTCTTTTGCAAACATCATCTGCAATAAATTCCGCCTCTTCATATGCAGTATCCAACTGTTTAAAATGGATCAGGCTGCCTTCACCCTTATCTGTCCAGAGAATCTTCTTTTTTCGTTCCACGTTGTTTTGGATCACTTCGTTGGCAGCATCCAGAATCGTCTGGGTCGAACGGTAGTTCTGCTCCAGCTTGATGACCGCAGCTTCCGGAAAATATTTTTCATAGTCCAGAATATTGTTGATGTTGGCACCCCGGAACTTGTAGATCGACTGATCGTCATCACCTACTACGCAAAGATTGCGGTATTTGTCCGCCAACAAACGGATCAGCTCAAACTGTGCCGTGTTGGTATCCTGATACTCATCCACCATAATGTACAAAAAACGCTCCTGATAATACGAAAGCACCTCCGGACTGGTTTTGAACAGCTCTACGGTTTTGACAATCAGGTCATCAAAATCGAGTGCATTGTTCTTTTTCAGAGCTGCCTGATATTCCTGATAAACGGACGCGATTTTCTGCTTGGAAAAATCTCCCATCGCGGAGAGCGCATATTCCGTCGGGGAAATCAGCTCGTCCTTTGCGGAAGAAATTGCGGACATCAGGCTCCGTTCCTTATAAACCTTCGTATCAATCTGCAGCTTTTTGCAGACCTCTTTGATGATGTTTTTGCTGTCATCCGTATCGTAAATCGTAAAATTTGTCGAATAGCCGAGGTGGTCGATGTAACGTCTCAGAATCCGCACGCAGGTGGAGTGAAACGTCGAAACCCAAATCTGTTCCGCACCGTGCCCGATCAGATCGTCCACTCGTTCACGCATCTCCCCGGCAGCTTTATTGGTAAAGGTGATCGCCAGAATATTCCACGGCTTTACGCCTTCGTGCTCAATCAGATAGGAAATACGGTGCGTCAACACCCTGGTCTTTCCGCTTCCCGCGCCCGCCAGAATCAGCACCGGTCCCTTTGTTTTAAAAACAGCTTCCCGCTGTCTGTCATTTAAGGTATCGTAAATGCTCATAGTTCCCCACTGTTTCCTGTTTTTTTCCATCTATAAGTGTCTTTTCGATTTTAACAGATTTTAGTCTGCGATACAAGACGAAAGACGCTGTCTTTGTCCGCTTTACTTTTAGACTTTAATATGTTAAAATAGAAACATATGGACGAACGGAGTCCACTCCATTAGAAAAGTAAAGGAGTTAGTCGGATGAACAAAAAAATTAAAACGGAGGCCGTAGATCACCTGTTTAACGCGATCTTGAGCCTGCAGAACAAGGAAGAATGCTACGCATTTTTCGAAGATCTTTGCACTGTCAATGAGCTGCTTTCCCTCTCCCAGCGTTTTGAGGTTGCAGCCATGCTAAAGGAAGGTAAAACCTATCTGGATATCGCAGAAAAAACAGGCGCTTCCACTGCTACAATCAGCCGCGTCAACCGTTCCTTAAATTACGGCAACGACGGCTACGAGCTGGTTTTCTCCAGAATGGCAGAAGCTTCCGAACCCGATTCGGAACAGTAAGTCCCGCAGGTCCAAGAGGGGGTACCCTGCAACAGGATTTGGAATCGGATCCGGTGAACACTGTAATGCACACATTTTGTCTACATTACATGAGTAAAAAAGAGCGAAGGCTCCGGAAAACTTTTCCGGCGTCCCCGCTCTTTTTTGCTGCTTTTTTCAAAACGATCAGCGCTCGAGCGCCTTTTTTGCAAACTCTGTATTGACCAGATCTTCATATGCAACGCGGTTTGTCAGCTCGCCGCCCTCTTCCAGAATATCCTGCAGCAGAATAAATGCATCCTCCGAGAAAATCAGGTCGGTTTTCCACGTATCCTGCTCGACATAGCGTCTCACAATCGCCGTCAGCACCGCTTCATCCGTTTCCGGGAACTGCGACGCAATCATCTTTGCGATTTCTTCCGGCGTACTCTGTGATACCTTTTCCATGCCGCGCTGCAGCGCATTTACAAAGGCCTGCACGGTATCCGGGTGCGCTTCCAGATAACTCTTTTTCGCAGAAAATGCTGTATACGGCACATAACCGGACTCTTCTCCCAGCGAAGCGACAACATAGCCGTCACCTTTTTGCTCCAGGGCAGTTGCATGAGGTTCGAATTCAACCGTAAAGTCCCCCTGCCCGCCGGAAAATGCTGCTGCCGTGGAACCAAAATCGATGCTCTGGTCGATGGAAAGATCTTCGGTCGGATCAATGTTGTACTGCTTTAAAATATATTCAAATACCATTTCCGGCATGCCGCCTGCCCTGCCGCCCAGCACTTTTTTGCCCTTCAGCATATCCCACTCGAAATTCTCGATCGGTTCCCTCGCAACGAGGAAGTTTCCGGCACGCTGCGTCAGCTGTGCGAAATTGATCAGATAATCCTCGGCTCCGCCGTTTTTTGTATATATCGTTGATTCGGAGCCCATGAAACCGATATCCGCCTCTCCCGCCAACACTGCCGTAACGGTCTTATCCGCACCGAATCCTGTCACCAGCGTCAGATCAATGCCCTCTTCTTTAAAATAGCCCTCTTCGATCGCCACATACATCGGCGCATAAAATATGGAATGCGCCACCTCGTTCAACGTAACCTTCTGAAGTTTCTTTTTCTCCCCTCCATCCGATAAATCTTTCTTCTGCCCGCAACCTGCCAGCATGCCAATCGTCAACGCCGCTGTCAGCGCCAGACATATCCATCTTCTTTTTTTCATAAAATATCTGCTTCCTCAACACATGTTTCTTTATCCTATGCGCTCCTATTGTCCCACGTGCTGTTCCTTCACAGAATGGTCTTTCTATATTGAGTTTCTTTTCTCTTGTCATCTGGTTTTGAATACTATATAATGAATTCATTAAACAATCTTCATTATCTTATGGAAAACAGGAGCATTTCATATGACACTGGAAACAGGGGATCTTTTACAAAGTATTTTGGATAGTCTGGACCGTATTGATTATATCCGTCCGGATGATATCCCAGATATCGAATTATACATGGATCAGGTGACGACTTTTATGGATAGCCGTCTAAAGAATGCTGCCCGTAATCCCGAAGTGGACAAGATCCTGACCAAAACCATGATCAACAACTACGCCAAAAACGACCTGCTGCCGCCGCCCGTCCGCAAGAAATATTCCCGCGAGCACATGCTGCTTTTGATTTTTATCTATTATTTCAAGGGTATCCTGTCAATCAGCGACATCCAGACCGTATTAAAACCGATTACCGACCGTTTCTTTGCCGGAAACGAAGGGCTGAAGCTTGAAACGATCTATAACGAGGTGTTTAGTCTCGAGCGGGAAGAGGTTGAAGTAATGAAGCAGGACGTCGTACGCAAATATCACAAAGCTCAGGAAACCTTTTCGGATGCTGCCGCAGAGGATCAGGAATTTCTGCAGACCTTTTCTTTCATCTGCATGCTCAGTTTTGACGTCTATGTTAAAAAAATGTTGATTGAAAAACTGATCGACAGCTGCAGCGCAAAAGAAACAGACACCACAGAACACCGCTCCCGTCACAGTCGTTCTGATAAAAAACAATAGAATGCACGCTCTGCGAGCATTCTATTGTCATGAATCACAGTAACTGCAGCGTTTGCAAACGGTACGTCTGCTTATAGCAACATGACTGTGAACAGAATTTTTTTCCATCTGCCACTTGATTCCTGCCTGGAAAGTGCTAAAATGAATCTTAGCTGAAAACGGAAGTATAGCTCAGCCGGGATGAGCGTTCGCCTCACACGCGAAAGGTCAGGGGTTCGAGCCCCCTTGCTTCCATTTTTTAGTAACTATTCAGAGCGACGGCAAAGTACTGGATAGTTATTTTTTTAATCAAATCAAAGGAATACAAAAGCAATGAAAGAAAACGTAAGAAAACAGGGAATTTTACTGCCGGTATCCAGTATCCCTTCCGCATATGGGATCGGAACCTTTGGCAGGGAAAGCTATCGTTTTGTGGATTTTCTGGAGAAGTCCGGCAACAGGTTGTGGCAGATCCTGCCGCTCGGACCTACCGGATACGGAGACTCTCCTTATCAGTCGTTTTCCACTTTTGCGGGGAACCCTTACTATATCGATCTGGAGATTCTGATCGAAGAAGGGCTTTTGACGAAGGAGATCTGTGACGGTTATGACTTCGGAGACAATGAACATTACGTGGACTATGAGAAGATCTATCTGTCCCGGTTCAAAGTCCTGAAGATCGCATTTGAGAATGCGAAAAAACAGGGACTTATGGATGCACCGGAATATCAGAAGTTCATCACGGACAATGCCTATTGGCTGGATGATTATGCCCTGTATATGGCAGTAAAAAATGCATTCGGCGGCGTCTGCTTTATGGAATGGGACGAGGATATCCGTCTCAGAAAAGCGGCAGCGCTTCGCAAGTACCGCAAAAAGCTCTCGGATGAGATCGCATTTTACTGCTTCCAACAGTACCTGTTTGCAAAACAGTGGAAAGAACTGAAGACTTATGCGAATAAAAAGGGCATAGAGATCGTAGGAGATATTCCTATCTATGTAGCTTTTGACAGTGCCGATACCTGGGCGAATCCGAA
>OJSP01003501.1_pt1 | contig 11282 bp, 8 predicted proteins | sample 1599561 | NCBI WGS metagenome assembly OJSP01 (sample SAMN04168659, study PRJEB22393) | human gut metagenome | biome: human gut microbiome; feature: stool | host: Homo sapiens | collected 2014-05-12
CGTCATGATGGTTGCGGGGTTGGAATTGACAAGCACCACCTCCACGCCCTCTTCCTTCAGGGAACGGCAGGCCTGGGTGCCTGCATAGTCAAATTCAGCGGCCTGGCCGATAACGATAGGGCCGGAACCGATGACCATTACTTTTTTTACATTGGGATCCTTTGGCATCTTACATTCCTCCATTCATCATCGTAAAAAACCGGTCAAACAGGTAGCCGGAATCCTGAGGCCCCGGGCAGGCCTCGGGATGGAACTGCACGGTGAAAATATTTTTTCCCGTATAGCTTAAGCCCTCGTTTGTTCCGTCGTTGACATTGATAAAAGCAGGAACTGCCACTTTGCTGTCAAGCTTGTCCATATCCACTACATAGCCGTGGTTCTGGGAGGAGATGTACACTCTTCCGGTGGACAGATCCTTTACCGGATGGTTGCCGCCTCTGTGGCCGTATTTCATCTTAAAGGTATCGGCTCCCGTAGCCAGGGCCATGAGCTGGTGGCCCAGGCAGATGGCAAAGATCGGGATGTCCGTTTCATACAGCTTTCTGATTTCAGCGATGATGCTTTCACATTCTTTGGGGTCCCCGGGGCCGTTGGAAAGCATGATGCCGTCCGGCCGGTCCGCAATGATTTCCTCCGCGCTTGTAAGCGCCGGATACACGGTGACGTCGCAGCCTCTCATGGCGAGAGAGCGGGCGATGTTATCCTTGGCTCCCAGATCCAGCAGGGCCACCCTTTTGCCGGCTCCGCTCAGCTCTTTTACCAGGGAGGGTTTCTTTTCTTTCTTCCCGGATAGGAAGTCTTCCTTATTAAATACGGCGCTTCCGGAAAGCGGGCCGTTATCAGCCAGATCCTTCACGCCCCTGATTTCGTATTTGGCCTCGCAGGTTACCTTTTCCACCACCTTGCCAGTAGTGTATTCTGCCAGCCGCGGCAGGATTTCTTCCAGGCAGTAATCTGCGTTGGTGGTTATCATGCCGTTCATGGTTCCTTTTTCTCTCAGGATTTTCGTCAGCGCTCTGGTGTCAATGCCTGCAATTCCAGGCACGCCGTGTATCTCCAGGTATTCCTGGATCGTACAGTCGGAGCGGAAATTACTTGGCATTCTGGACAGTTCTCTTACGATAAAGCCGTCCGGCCAGGGTCTTCTTGATTCGCAATCTTCCCTGCATACGCCGTAATTACCAATCAGCGGGTACGTCATACATACGGCCTGTCCTGCATAAGAGGGATCTGTCAACACTTCCAGATAACCGGCCATCGACGTGTTAAATACGATTTCACTGATTATCTCTTTTTCGGCCCCGATATGAATTCCTTCAAATACCGTGCCGTCTTCCAGTATCAAAAATGCCTTCATTTTCATCTGCACATCCTTTCCCATAATCGATTAATTGTATCACAAATGCAAAGGGCGGGCAATCATTTTTTCCTTCCGGCAGTTCAAGAATGTAACAGTTCAGCCTTCGGCCGAACTGTTACTGCATCCACCCATGATAAGTCGCCTTCGGCGAGGGGCGGATGCCTGCTGCCACCACGTTTTCTCACGGTTTGCGCAGTGAATGCGCAAACCTGCCTGAACTGTTACTAAAGAAATCCCACAGCAGCAGCCGTGGGATTTCAAAATACATCTGTTTATTTAAAGTAAGCTACGCCTGATTCAAAAATTTTCAGATCCTGTTCGCCGTAAATATTCACGGCTACGCTGTCGCCTCTTCTTTCCACATGGGCCATCTTTCCGAGGATACGGCCGTCGGGGGAGGTAATGCCCTCAATAGCGGCATAGGAGCCGTTTACATTCCACTCCTCATCCATGGAAATATTGCCTTCCGGATCGGCGTACTGGGTTGCCACCTGGCCGTTTTCAAAGAGTCTGCGGATCCAGTCTTCGCTTGCCACGAAGCGGCCTTCGCCATGGGAGGCCGGGGTTACATAGGTCTTGCCCAGCTGTGCGCCTGCCAGCCAGGGTGATTTGTTAGAAACCACCTTGGTATATACCATCTTGGAAATGTGGCGGTTGACGGTGTTGAAGGTCAGGGTCGGGGAATCCGCCGTCTGTCCGGCAATTTCACCGAAGGGCACAAGCCCCAGCTTGATCAGGGCCTGGAAGCCGTTGCAGATTCCAAGGCAGAGGCCGTCGCGTTCGTTCACCAGCTTCATGACCGCTTCCTTAATCTTCGCATTCTGGAAGGCGGTGGCAAAGAATTTGGCGCTGCCGTCAGGTTCGTCGCCTGCGGAGAAGCCGCCGGGGAACATGATGATCTGTGCTTCATTGATGGCTTTTTCAAATTCTCCCACGGAATCCCTGATGTCTTCGGCGCTCAGGTTCTTAAATACCTTGGTCACCACGCTGGCGCCGGCGCGTTCAAAGGCTCTGGCGCTGTCGTATTCACAGTTGGTTCCCGGGAATACGGGGATGAATACGGTGGGCTTTGTCACCTTGTTTTTGCAAACATAGATGCTGTCAGCCTGATACAGACCTGTATTTACAGGATCTGTTTCCTGGCTTGCCCTGGTGGGGAATACTTTTTCCAGGGTTCCCTTCCATGCGGCAAGCATGTCGTCCAGAGCGATCTTAACCTCACCGAAGGTAACGGCAGGCTCTTTGGTAATCGTACCGATCAGTTCGTAAGCGGTGTCAATCAGGTTGAATTTATCAGCGGGAACTTCCGCGATAATGTCGCCCAGGGAGTTTTCAAACAGTTCCTTCAGATCCGCTTCCTCGCTCAGCTCCACGCCCAGATGATTGCCGAAGGCCATCTTGGGAAGCGCTGCCGCGGCGCCCTTGCTGTCAAGGGCATAAGCGGAAACGATCACGCCGTCGCGGATCATTTCGCTGATCCTGTCATAGAGTTCCATAACGCTTTCATAAACAGGAATGTCAAAATCATCTCTTTCCAGGCAGAAACGGACTATTTTGCTGCCGGGAGTCTTAAATTCCGGAGTGATAATATTCTTTTCTTTAGCCACATCCACTGCAAAGGACACCAGTGTGGGCGGTACGTCGATATCGTTGAAGGTTCCCGACATGGAATCCTTGCCGCCGATGGAAGGAAGGCCGTAGCCTACCTGTGCGTCAAAAGCGCCCAGCAGCGCCGCGAAGGGCTGGCTCCATCTTTCCGGATCCTCTGTCATCCTGCGGAAATACTCCTGGAAGGTGAAACGGATCTTATGGAAATCTCCGCCTGCAGCCACGATTTTCGCCATGGATTCCGTTACCGCGTAAATTGCGCCGTGGTAAGGGCTCCAGGAGGACAGGTAAGGATCAAAGCCGTAGCTCATCATGGTCACGGTATCGGTCTTTCCCTTCAGTACCGGCAGCTTGGCCACCATGGCCTGGGTTTCCGTCAGCTGGTATTTGCCGCCGTAGGGCATCAGCACGCTGCCTGCGCCGATGGAGGAGTCGAACATTTCCACCAGCCCCTTCTGGGAGCATACATTCAGGTTGGAAAGCAGGGTCAGCCATGCTTTCTTTACGTCGCCCGCTTCCAGCGCTTCGCCTGCCTCGGGCACCGCATATTTGTCAAAATAGATGCTTCCTTCCGCCGGGATATCCACATAAACATTGGTTTCCTGATGCGCGCCGTTGGTATCCAGGAAGGCTCTTGAAATATTTACTATCTCTTTGCCTCTCCAGGTGAGAACCAGGCGGGGTTCCTTCGTAACCACAGCCACGCTTACGGCTTCCAGGTTTTCTTCCACGGCATAGCCTAAGAAGGTATCCACATCTTCAGGAGCCACTACCACCGCCATTCTTTCCTGGGATTCGGAAATAGCAAGCTCAGTGCCGTCCAGGCCCGCGTATTTCTTGGGCACCTTGTCCAGATCCACGCGAAGGCCGTCAGCCAGCTCGCCGATGGCAACGGATACGCCGCCTGCGCCGAAGTCGTTGCATTTCTTTATCAGCCTGCTGACCTCTGCCCTGCGGAACAGTCTCTGTATTTTACGTTCTGTGGGAGCATTGCCCTTCTGCACCTCAGCGCCGCAGGTTTCAATGCTTTCCTCCGTATGTACCTTGGAGGATCCGGTTGCGCCGCCGCAGCCGTCCCTGCCGGTGCGTCCGCCCAGGAGGATGATGATATCGCCGGGGTCGGAGGTTTCACGGATGACATTTTTTCTGGGGGCAGCGCCCATGACAGCGCCGATTTCCATACGCTTCGCCACATAGTTGGGATGATAAATTTCCTTTACATAGCCGGTAGCCAGGCCGATCTGGTTGCCGTAGGAGGAATAGCCGTCGGCCGCGCCGCGCACCAGTTTTTTCTGGGACAGCTTGCCCTTCAGGGTATCCGCAACAGGAACCGTAGGGTCGGCTGCTCCGGTCACACGCATGGCCTGATATACATAGCCGCGTCCGGAAAGGGGATCGCGGATGGCGCCGCCCAGGCAGGTGGCCGCACCGCCGAAGGGCTCGATCTCGGTGGGGTGGTTGTGGGTCTCGTTCTTAAAGAGGAAGAGCCAGTCCTCATCCTTGCCGTTCACATCGCACTTGATCTTGACGGTGCAGGCGTTGATCTCCTCGGATTCGTCCAGATTCTTGAGGATGCCCTGCTTCTTCAGCTCCTTGGCACCGATGGTGGCAAGATCCATCATGCAGCGGGGCTTCTCCTCACGGCCCAGGTCGGCACGCATGGCCATGTAGCGGTCAAACGCTGCCTGCACCACGGCATCGTCGATCTGGACATCATCCAGAATGGTGCCGAAGGTGGTGTGGCGGCAATGATCGGACCAGTAGGTGTCGATCATCTTGATCTCGGTGATGGTGGGGTCGCGGTGCTCAGAGCGGAAGTACTCCTGGCAGAACTTGATATCGCCCAGATCCATGGCCAGGCCCTTTTCGTCGATGAACTTCTTCAGGCCCTCTTCGTCCAGCTCGTTGAAGCCCTCCAGCGTGGCCACAGCGGTGGGCACGGGATACTCCATCTTCAGGGTAGCTTTGGTCTCCAGTGAAGCCTCGCGGGCCTCCACCGGGTTGATAACGTACTTCTTGATCTCTGCCACCTGCTCCTCGGTCAGGGAACCCTCCAGCAGGTAGACACGGGCAGAGCGGACCAGCGGGCGCTCGCCCTGGCTGATGAGCTGGATGCACTCGGCGGCAGAATCGGCGCGCTGGTCGAACTGGCCGGGCAGGTACTCCACAGCAAAGGAAATGCCCTCGAATTCAGGCAGCTCCGCATAGGTGTTGTCCACCGGCGGCTCACTGAACACGGTGGTAGCGCACTGGTTGAACAGTGCCTCGTCGATGCCCTCCACGTCATAGCGGTTCAGCAGGCGCAGGCCGCTCAGGGACTGGATGCCCAGCAGGCTCACCAGCTCATTTTTCAGGCCCTGGGCTTCCACATCAAAGCCGGGCTTCTTTTCCACATAAATACGATAGACCATGGGTGAATCCCCCTCTTTTTTATTGTTCAGCGATTGCTTTCAGCGCTCTCATGCCAATATCCGTGCGCTTGTGCAGCTTTTCAAAACTGATCTTCTCAGCGGCGGCGTATGCCTGCGTGATGGCGGCGGTCAGGCGGGGCGCAGTTGCAGTCACGCCCAGCACGCGGCCGCCGTTGGTGACCAGCGTGCCGTCCTCACGCAGTGCCGTGCCGGAGTGGTAGACTGTGATGTTGCTCTCCCCTTCCAGCTGGCCGTTGGTCAGGCCGGAAATGGGCTTTCCCTTTTCATAGGACACCGGGTAGCCGCCGGAAGCCAGAATGACGCAGCAGGCGGCACCCTCGGAGAATTTGACCTCGGTATCGGCCAGTGTGCCCTCGGTGCAGGCAGTCATGATCTTCAGCAGGTCACTCTCCAGCAGAGGCAGCACCACCTGAGTCTCGGGATCGCCGAAGCGGCAGTTGTACTCGATGACCTTGGGGCCGTCCGGGGTGAGCATCAGGCCGAAGTACAGGCAGCCCTTGAAGGGGCAGCCCTCGGCGTTCATGGCCTGAATGGTGGGCAGGAAGATCTTTTCCATGCACTCGGCAGCAATGGCCGGGGTGTAGTAGGGGTTGGGGGCCACGGTGCCCATGCCGCCGGTGTTCAGGCCGGTGTCGTGGTCGTTGGCACGCTTGTGATCCATGCTGGACACCATGGGCTTGACCACCTTGCCGTCGGTAAAGCTCAGCACACTGACCTCGGGGCCGGTGAGGAACTCTTCCACCACCACATGGTTGCCGGAAGCGCCGAACTTTTTGTCCAGCATGATCTCCTTCACGCCGTCGGCGGCCTGTTCCTCGTTCTCGCAGATCAACACGCCCTTGCCCAGTGCCAGCCCGTCGGCCTTGATGACCACGGGGTACTTGCCCTTTGCCTTGATGTAATCCATGACCTTGGCGGGGTCATCAAAGGTGGCATAATCTGCGGTGGGGATGCCGTATTTCTTCATCAGGTCCTTAGAGAACACCTTGGAGGCCTCGATGCGGGCAGCGGCCTTGTCCGGACCAAAGGCAGGGATGCCCACTGCAGCCAGCGCGTCCACCATGCCCAGCGCCAGCGGGTCATCCTGCGCCACGACCACATAATCAAACTTTTCTTCGGCAGCAAAGGCCACCATGGTCTCTACGTCCGTAGCCTTGATGTTCTTGCATTTGGCATCGTAGCTGATGCCGCCGTTGCCCGGAGCGCACCAGATCTCGCCGCAGTCCGGGCTCTTCTTCAGTGCCTTGATGATGGCGTGCTCGCGGCCGCCGCCGCCGACCACTAAGATTTTTTTCTGCATATTCTATAACCTCCTGATGGGTTATTGCTTCTAGGATATCCTCTGCTCTGTACAACCTCTCCGTCATCATCGCTAACGCTCGATGCCACCTCCCCTAGTAGGGGAGGCCTTGGCAGGAGATTCGTTTTTCGATTGATTCGCCTTCGGCTCCAAAATCATCATCTGCCGCAAGGGAAAGACTTTGCGCCAGCAGGGCAAACAGGAGCGAAGCGCCAGCCCCCGAAAACGCGACGGTATGCCAAGGGCTCCCCTACTAGGGGAGCTGTCGCGGCAAAGCCCGCGACTGAGAGGTTTTATGCAAAAGCAAAGCCTCTCCTTCGCCCTCTTTCTCCCCCACCTTCTGCTACACTGATCTCTACCAGAAAGAAGGTGCCGCCCATCAAGACTGTGATCTACCTCGATGTCCTGCTGCTGACGAATTTTGCGCTCACGCTGCTGTTCCTGCTGGCGGCGGGGCTGCTGGCCGGGGTGGAGTGCCGGGCCGGGCGGCTGCTGTTGGGCGGGGCGGCGGGGGCAGCTTCCTCGTTGGCCCTGCTGGCCCCGGAAGCGCCGGACGCTGCCGCGCTCTTATATAAAGTGTCAACCGCTGCCCTCACGGTGGCCGCTGCCTACGGCTGGCCGGGGAGCAGATGCTTTGCCCGACTTGTGGGGTGGTTCTGCGCGGGAAATCTGCTGCTGGCGGGGGCGCTGCTCCTGCCCGGAGCCCAGACCAACAACGGCTGCATCTACCTGCCCCTCTCGCCGGGGGCACTGCTGGCGGGCGCGGGCGGGGTGGTGCTGGCTGTGCAGGGGGTGCTCCGCTTTCTGGGCCGGGGCGGCGGGCAGGTATTCCCCGCCCGGCTCACCGTGGCAGACACAGCGCTGGATGTCCGGGCCTTCTGCGACACCGGCTTTTCGGTGCAGGAGCCGCTTTCGGGCCGAACGGTGGTGCTGGTGCGGTTCGGTGCCGTGCAGAGCCGCCTGCCGCCCGCCCTGGGTACTTATCTGGAGCAGCACTTTGCCGGGGCCGCTCCCCTGCCCGACCCGGCGCTGGGGGTGCGCCTTGTTCCCTGCACCACCGTGGCCGGGCACTGTATCCTGCCGGCCGTCCCGGCCAGCCTGTGCTGCACCGGCTCCCCCGCCGGGCAGGGCAGGGCCGAGCACCTCTATGCCGCCTTCACCGACCTCCCCCCGCCGCCTGATGGGTGGGAAGTGCTGGTGGGGAGCGAAACCGTCAGCAGCCTGGCGCATGGGTAGGCTGCACTTCCATACAACCTCTCCCTGTTTCCGCCACTGGCGGCGGTCGTCGTTGCCTAACAGGTGAAAGGCAGAGCTTACGGCTCAACCCCCCAGTCGCCTGCGGCGACAGCCCCCGCTATTAGGGGGGCCCTTGGCATGGCGCAAAGCCTATCCTCTTTGCCAAGGCCGCCCCTACTAGGGGCGGTGGCATCCCGTAGGGATGACGGTGGGGTTTGACCCCAGCTGCTGCTTACGGCTCAGCCCCCGCTAGTAAGGAGCCCTTGTCAAAACCAGAACCTCTCCTCTTCGCGAGAGGGCTTCACAAAGGAGGAACCGCCCTTGCATCATCTGCTTTCACTTCTTTGCCGTCTTTATTGCTTTCTGCTGGCCCCTTCCGCCGCCCACTACATCAACGGCGGGCCCAGCCTGCCGCCGCCGCTGACACCGGAGCAGGAAAAGGCCCTGCTGACCCGGATGATGGCGGGGGATGCCGCCGCGCGCGATGACCTCATCACCCACAACCTGCGTCTGGTGGTCTACCTTGCCAAAAAGTACGAGAACAGCGGCGTGCCGCAGGAGGACATGATCTCCATTGGCACCATCGGGCTGATCAAGGCGGTGAACACCTTTACACCCGCGCGGAACATCAAGCTGGCCACCTACGCCAGCCGGTGCATCGGCAACGAGATCCTGATGTACCTGCGCAAAAGCTCCAACCGACGGCAGGAGGCCAGCATCGATGAGCCCCTGAACACCGACGGCGACGGCAACGAGCTACTGCTCTCGGACGTGCTGGGCAGCGACGAAAACCTTGTGGGCCTGCAATTGGAGCAGGCCGCCGAGCGCGCCACCCTCCGGCGCTCCGTGGAGCAGCTGGCCCCCCGGGAGCGGCAGATCATGGAGCTGCGCTTCGGCCTTGTAGACGGCGTGGAGCACACCCAGAAGGAAGCCGCCGATGCCCTTGGCATCAGCCAAAGCTACATCTCCCGGCTGGAAAAGCGGATCATCCGTCAGCTAAAAGAGGTGCTGGAGCGGGAGTAACCCCACCGACATCCCTGCGGGATGCCACCGCCCCTAATAGGGGCGGCTTTGGCATAATGGGTAACTTTATGGGTACTGCCAAGGGCCCCACTATTAGGGGGGCTGTCACGCAAAGCGTGACTGAGGGGTTTAGTCTCCAAAAAGTTCCTCGTATTCCCCGCACGTTCCGTGACCATACTTCCGGTATCAACGTAACCGGAGGTTCGGGGGATGTACAACAAAGTGGAATTATGCGGGGTGGACACGGCCCAGCTGCCGGTGCTTTCCGAAGCGGAAAAGCGGCAGCTGCTCACCCGGGCGCGGGCAGGCGATGCCGCCGCCCGGCAGGCTATGATCGAGGGCAACCTGCGGCTTGTCCTGAGCGTGGTGCAGCGGTTCGCGCAGCGGGGGGAGAATCTGGACGACCTGTTTCAGGTGGGGTGCATCGGGCTCATCAAGGCCATCGACAACTTTGACCCGGCCCAGCCGGTGCGGTTTTCCACCTACGGCGTGCCCATGATCATCGGGGAGATCCGGCGCTTCCTGCGGGACAACAACGCCCTGCGGGTCAGCCGCAGCCTGCGCGATGCCGCCTACAAGGCCATGCAGGCCCGGGAGGCGCTGGAAAAGCAGCTGGGCCGGGAGCCCACCGTGGACGAGGTAGCCCGGCAGGCAGGACTTTCCCGCCGGGAGGTGAACGCGGCGCTGGAATCAGTGGTGGAGCCCATCAGCCTGGAAGAGCCCCTTTACACCGATGGCGGCGATGCCATGTATGTCATCGATCAGGTGCGCGACCCGGACAGCGAGGACAGCTGGATCAGTGGGTTGGAGTTCCGGCAGACCGTGGCCGGGCTGACCCCGCGCGAAAAGCGGATCATGGAGCTGCGCTACCTCAAGGGCGAGACCCAGATGGAGGTGGCGCGGGAGATCGGCATCAGCCAGGCGCAGGTCTCCCGGCTGGAAAAGGCCGCGCTGGAGCAGTTCCGGCACAAATAAACAGGAGAGCGGCACAGGCCTCCCTGCACCGCTCTCCTACTTTTTGTATTTGCGTCTGGTCGCCGCCCCGCCCCGCAGATGGCGCTCGGCCTTGTTGCGGGCCAGCACGGCCTGCACCCGGGCAAACAGGGCCGCATCCACGGCCCGCAGGCGGGTGGATACGTCCTTGTGCACCGTTGATTTGCTGCACCCGAACGCCCGGGCGGCTGCCCGCACCGTGGCACTGTGCTCTGCAATGTACTCTCCCAGCAGCGCCGCACGCTGCTCCGGCTCCACGTTCATCCGGTCACGCCTCCCCTGTTTGCGGTCTCCCTAAAAAATATGAGCCATCAGCCGCCAATATGCCCGCCGGGGCTTGACATTTGGGCGCTGGCCGCTATACTGGGAGCTGGACATAAAAACAGGGGCGCTGAAAAGCTGAGATCCGCACCTGAGCGGAGTACCCTCGAACCTGATCCGGGTAATGCCGGCGTAGGTAGTTTGCGGAAAGGTCCACCCTCTTCACAAACGAAGCCCATGCGCCTGCCTTTTTGTGCGGGTGCATTTGTTTTTGTGTACTATTATCTGAGAAGAGGAATCTCCCATGTCAAAAACCTATTCCAAGACCCGCATTCTTGTGGAGTGCGCCCTGATGATCGCCATTGGCACCGTGCTGAGCAACATCAAGTTCTTCACCCTGCCCAACGGCGGCAGCGTTACCCTGCTGAGCATGCTGCCCTTTGTGCTGGTCTCCTTCCGCCACGGCGTGAAGTGGGGCCTGTTCACCGGCTTTGTCAACGGCTGCCTGCAGATGCTGCTGGGCTTCTGGGCACCCCCGACCCCGACCTTCCTGTATTTCCTGGGTGAAGTCCTGCTGGACTATCTGGTGGCCTTTATGGCGCTGGGCACTGCCGAGTTCTTTGCCCGCCCCTTCAAGAACCGGATGGTCGGCGTGGCCGTGGGCACCTTTATGGCAGGCTTCCTGCGCTTTATGTGCAGCTTCCTGTCCGGTGTGCTGGTCTGGGGCAACCTGAACGAAGGCCTGTCTGCCTGGACTTACAGCCTGGTGTACAACGGCAGCTACATGCTGCCTGAGACCCTGCTGACCATGGTGGCCGCCGTTCTGCTCTGCCGTGTGGCTCCGCAGATCTTTGACCGCCAGCACGCAAAGGCCTGACCCATCCTCACTTTGTTCCGCGCCCTGCCCGGCTCTGTGCCCGGCAGGGCTTTTTTGTTATTGCAAACTTTTTCAAATTGGGTGTTGACAACCGCCCGCCCGGCTGGTATAATAACTCACGTCGCAAGACACCAACAGAATATGTGGGGGATTAGCTCAGCTGGGAGAGCGCTTGCATGGCATGCAAGAGGT
>OJSP01003508.1_pt1 | contig 11264 bp, 9 predicted proteins | sample 1599561 | NCBI WGS metagenome assembly OJSP01 (sample SAMN04168659, study PRJEB22393) | human gut metagenome | biome: human gut microbiome; feature: stool | host: Homo sapiens | collected 2014-05-12
CGACGCTCTTCCGATCTGGCGATGTGCTCGCTACCTTTGTCGTCCTCCTTTCTTCTGTTATTGGGTGGATTTTCGGTCTTGCCATCGACGGCTGGTGCGGTCTTTTGGTCGCAGTCTTCATCTTTTATTCCGGCGTAAGCTCTGCCCGGGATACCATCAATCCGCTGCTCGGTCAGGCTCCCGACCCGGAGTTTGTCACAAAAATCCGCAGCATTGTGCTTTCCCATCCACAGATCATGGGCATTCACGACCTGCTCGTTCACGATTACGGTCCCGGACGGCGGATGATCTCCCTGCATGCGGAGGTCAATGCCCAGGGCAGCTTTGTGGAGCTGCACGATCTGATTGATAACATAGAGCGCGAGCTGCAGCAGAAGCTTTCCTGCAGTGCTGTCATCCATATGGACCCGGTCATCACCGATGATCCGGAGATCAATGAGCTGCGCCATAAGGTCACCGATATCGTCTACCGGCTCGATGAGCAGCTGACCCTTCACGATTTTCGTATTATACGCGGTCCTACCCATACAAACGTCATTTTCGATGTTGTGGTTCCGTTTCATTTTAAAATGACTGATGCCCAGCTGCGCAGCTGGCTCGATGAACGGATCAAGCAGATCGATCCGTCCTATTTCTGTGTGATCAATATCGACAAAAACTAGCGGATCTTGTGCTCCGTGTGAAATATCGTTTTTTACCTCATTTCTGCGCACGCTTTTTGCGCATGCCGAGTTTGTGTCAAGTGAGCGCAGACACAAATCTCGTGATTGAAAAATTTTATTTTTCAATCTTACCACTTATTTCGTCTTTTACAATGGAGGATTCTTCTCATGAGCTTACTCGAATTATTCCTTCTGGCTGTCGGTCTGTCGATGGACGCTTTTGCCGTATCCGTCTGTAAGGGCCTGTCCGTACGCCGCGGCAGTATGAAACAGGCACTCACCGTCGGCATCTGGTTCGGCGGCTTTCAGGCGCTGATGCCCTTTCTCGGCTATCTTCTGGGCATCACGTTTTCCTCTCTGATCACGAGCATCGACCACTGGATCGCCTTCGTCCTGCTGGCATTTATCGGTTTCAACATGATCCGCGAAGCCAGAAGCGATGAAGAAAATGAATCCAATGACCGCTTCGATTTCAAAACCATGCTTCCGCTTGCTGTTGCAACCAGCATCGACGCACTTGCCGTCGGCGTTACCTTCGCTTTCCTGCGGGTAAACATCGTTCCGGCAGTCAGCTTCATCGGCTGCATCACTTTCCTGCTCTCCGCAATCGGTTTAAAGGCAGGCAACATCATCGGCGCAAAAAACCGCTCCCGCGCAGAATTTGCGGGCGGTCTTGTCCTGATCCTGATGGGCATAAAGATTCTGCTGGAGCACCTCGGCGTGATTTCGTTTTAAAAGCTTTTGTGTGAGTTTGACTGAAAAATCTTTTGCTTGACAACTGTATGATGCAGTGTTAAAGTGGGCATATGCGATACACATTAACAATCACGGGAGATCCGGAAGGGATTTTCTGATAAAAGAAAGGAAAGGAGGTATGTTATGATGTTATTGTTCGTCGGATCAAATCGAAACTATTTTGAATATCATAAGAATGCCTCCCGCCCAAACTGACGTTTTGATTCGTCTGACAAGAGCCGCGGCATTCTCATGCTGCGGCTTTTTTTATACAACAGGATGTTGAAAAACAGGCATTTTGTTGTCAATCAGGGCAGCCTACCTCTTGTCTGATCCGGTTTCTTTACCGCTCTCAGAAAGCTCCGGTGCTTTCCTGAAAAAGAGATTTTTTGCCGCAGAACATGCTTTCATGCTTCTGCGTTTTTTTATACCCAGGGGTATGTCCTGCCTTTGCAGGCATTATGAGCAAACGTCCCTTTCGACGTTATGTTTTTTACAAATGGAGCGAAAATCCTGTCTGGCGGGATTTTTTCCACATATATCAACTTCAAAAGAAGGGGGAATTTATTTTCATGAAAAAGTTGTCCTATTACTTAAAACAGCATATTCCGGGCTATCTGTTTGCCATCCTTTCGATGGTTATCGCGGTCAGCCTGGATCTGCTCACCCCGCAGGTGACCCGACATATTGTCGATGACGTCCTTGTGGGCGGTCAGATGGGGAAGCTCAAATATCTGCTGCTGGCGATTTTACTCATCGGCATCGGACGCTGTATTTTTCAGTACACCAAGGAGTTTACCTTCGACAAAATCTCCTCGACCATCGCCACAGACATGCGCCGCGATTTATTCGCGCACATTCAGTCGCTGTCCGCCGACTTTTTTGACAAGACGAGCACCGGTGAGCTGATGGCGCGCGTCAAGGACGACATCGACCGCATCTGGAATGCGCTCGGCTACGTCGGCATGCTGATGATGGAGGTTGCGTTCCATGTCACCGTCATTTTATTCTGCATGTACAGCTTAAACTGGAAACTTGCGATCCTGCCCACGCTCTGCATGATTTTCTGCGCTGTCCTTGCAATTTTGATGGAAAACAGACTCGGAACTATCTACGAAGAGATCAGTGAGGAAAACGCAAAATTAAACACCGTTGCAGAAGAAAACCTTGCAGGCGTGCGCACCGTCAAAGCCTTTGCGCGGGAAAAATTCGAAATCAAAAAGTTTCTTTCCCACAATAATCGCTACTACGAGCTGAACATGACGCAGTCCCGCGTGTTTGTCCGCTACTCTCCGTACTTTTCCCTGATTGGAAAACTGCTGCCGCTTCTGGTGCTTTTGATCGGCGGTTACTTATTCCTGCAGGGAGAGCTGACGCTCGGCGCACTCAGCGCATTCGTACAATATTCCACCAACATCGTATGGCCGATGGAAATGCTCGGCTGGCTGTCCAACGACTTTTCCTCCGCGGTCGGCAGTTACCGCAAAATCCGCAAAGTGTACGACCAGAAGCCTTCGATTCAGGAACCTGAAGAACCGATTGTCCTGCCGGAAGTGACCGGCGATATCCGCTTCGAGCACGTTTCTTTCCATAAAGAGGACCAGCATGAGATTCTTCACGACATCCATTTTCATGTGGAGGCAGGCAAAACGATCGGTATCATGGGCGCGACCGGAAGCGGCAAGACGTCCCTGATCCAGCTGCTCTGCCGCCTTTACGACGCGACGGGCGGCACGATTTATCTCGACAACGTGGATATCCGCAAACTCAGCCTGCGTCAGCTGCGCAGCTGTATTTCCACCGTCATGCAGGACGTCTTTCTGTTCTCGGATACAATTCAGGAAAACGTTATGCTCGGTCAGAAAGGAAACTTAAACATTTCCGACGTGCGGCTCGCTTCCCGCGACGCACAGGCTTCGGAATTTATCGACCGGCTCTCCGAGCAGTATGACACCGTAATCGGCGAACGCGGTGTCGGCTTGTCCGGCGGTCAGAAGCAGCGAATTTCCATCGCGCGGGCGCTTGCAAAGCATACACCTGTACTGGTGCTGGATGATTCGACCAGCGCACTGGATATGGAAACGGAATATGCCATCCAGCAGACCCTCACCCGGCTGCCCCATACGACCAAGCTCATCATTGCGCACCGTATCAGTGCCGTCCGTCATGCAGACGAAATCATCGTCCTGGAAAACGGACACATTGCAGAACGTGGTACCCACGAAGAACTGCTTGCCCTTCACGGGCTTTACTATCAAACCTGGCAGGCTCAGTTTGGCATGATGCCTGACCAGAAGGAGGTGACAGATTATGGCTGTTAATTCTTATAAGCAGGACGAACACAGCACAGACGTCGGTAAAATGAAGACGCTGATGCGCCTGTTTTCCTATCTGCTGGACTATAAAAAAGAGATCCTCGCTGTTCTGGCGATCATGGCGTTCTGCGTGTTTGTCAGTCTCGTAAACCCTCTGATCATGGAAAACGCGATCGACAAACATATTTCCACCGGCGATTTTCCCGGACTGGCAAAACTGATTGGAATCGCCGTTGTGCTTAACGTGATCATGATCCTTTTTGTCAAGCTGCGGATGCTGATTATGGCAAAGGTCTGCAACAGTATCCTCGTAACGATCCGCCAGCAGCTTTATACTCACATCCAGACCCTGGATTTTTCCTTTTTCGACAGCCGTCCCACCGGCAAGATCCTCGCCCGCATTATCGGCGACATCAACTCCTTAAAGGACGTACTCGGCAACTGCGTCACGACGCTGATCCCGGATTTTTTCACAATCTGCGCCGTCGTCGTGATCATGTTTCTCAAAAATCCGGTTCTCGCAGCGGCTTCCCTGATCAGCCTGCCGCTGATGATCTTCTGCATGTGGTTTATCCAGGTGTACTCGCATAAGCGCTGGCAGATCCACCGCAAAAAATCTTCCAACTTAAACGCGTTTGTCCACGAGGATTTGTCCGGAATCCGTATCATCCAGAGCTTTTCCGCCGAACAGGAAACGATGGCTACGTTCCATCAGCTGACGGACGAGCACCGGGATTCTTTTATCGACGCAGTGCGCTTAAATGACGCGTTCGGTTCCGCCATCGATATTTGCTGGGCAATCGGCACTTTCGCCCTGTATTTTACCGGCATTGTCCTTCTCGGTCCCGATAAGATTTCCCTCGGTATCCTGATCGCATTCGGCTCCTATATTTCGATGTTTTGGAATCCGATTATGAACCTGAGCAACTTTTACAACCAGATCATCACCAATATCGCCGGAGCCGAACGTATTTTTGAGATTCTGGACACAGAGTCTAAAATTTCCGATGCTGACGGCGTGACCAAGCTGCCTCCGGTCAAAGGAGCTGTTACCTTCGATCATGTTTCCTTCTCCTATGATGGAGAGAAGCGCGTTTTAGACGACGTCAGCTTCCAGATCAAACCCGGCGAAACGATTGCTTTAGTCGGTCCTACCGGCGCAGGCAAAACGACGATCGTCAACCTGATCAGCCGCTTTTACGATATCCAGACCGGCCATATCCTGATCGACGATTACGACGTACAGAAAATTTCCATCGAAAGCCTCCGGCAGCAGATGGGCGTCATGACGCAGGATAACTTCCTGTTCTCCGGCACGATCAGGGACAATATCCGTTACGGAAAACTCGATGCGACGGACGAAGAGATCATCGCAGCCGCAAAGGCAGTCAACGCACATGACTTTATCCTAAAGCTCGAAAAAGGATATGACACCGTATTATCCGAACGCGGCGGCGGTCTTTCCATCGGTCAGAAGCAGCTGCTCGCCTTTGCCCGCACAATGGTATCCGATCCCCGCATTCTGATTCTGGACGAGGCAACCAGCAGCATCGATACCAACACGGAAATCCTCGTGCAGGAGGGCATTGAACAGCTTTTAAAGGGACGTACCTCCTTTGTCATTGCACACCGCCTTTCCACGATCCAGAAGGCCGACCGGATCTTCGTCATCGACGACGGCCGCATCATCGAGGAGGGCAATGCAGCGCAGCTGCTTGCGCAGAAAGGCTTCTACTACGATCTGTACATGAGTCAGTTTAAAAATGTGATGTAAATCACTGCACCGCGGCATAAAGACGATATCATTTTGTTGTGCCGCACCACGAGCAAAACGGCGCTGTCCGGAATTTCGTTTTCCAGACAGCGCCGTTTTTTTGTGCCTTCTTTCTATTCTGCCCCTTCTTGCGCCCGTTATTCTTTTTCGGATAAGATCACTGCAAGCATTCCCTGCTCCACCGTCACACTGGACCGTTTTCCAATAAATTCATTGGAAATCCCGATTGGAAAGCTGTTTGTAATCTCACCGTTCTGCATTTCATATTTTAAATTTCGAATCGTAACGCCTGATGCCTTTTCCCCGATCGAAAACAGAGACAAAAATCCTTTCGCTTCCGGTTTAAACCAGACCGTCTCGTTCTGCATCACGAACGCCGTCGTCTTATCATCCATCAGATACCCAACTGCGCTGCACTGTTTTAAATAAATCAGGCACTGCAGGTTTGCCAGCGTATGCTCGAGTCTGCCGCCCATTCCGCCGTAAATGCGAAATTCCTGACAGCCTTCTAAAAGACCTATACGGATGGCAGCCAGCATATCCGTATCGTCCTTTTCTGTCGGAAGTAAAACGACATGATCCGGCGCAATTTTTGCGATCTCCGCAATCTGCGGCATGTCCGATTCCTGCGCGGAATCAAAGTCGCCCACAATCAGGTCCGGAACTATATCATATTTTCTGCAGGTATCGTAACCGCCATCCACTGCGATCACAAGATCCTCCGGCTTTGTTTCGATTTTTTGAACGCTGCAGTCTCCTGCTCCAATTAAGATACACCGTTGCATGCTGCCACTCCTTTCTGTCCATCTGCGCCGCCTGCATGAAACCCCCACGCTGTGGCAGCCTACTTACTCCTTCTGACGCTTCTCGTTTTCTCCGCCCCAGTCATAAATCATTTCCGCCGACGAGCCCTCCGCCGTGTAGGTCTTTTTTGCAAAGCGGTAATTCATCCGGGATACGACGTTTGTATTGTCCGTTGCAATCCCGCTTACCATTGTATTCCAATACACGATCTCATATTCCGTATGCGGATAATATGCCGCCGGATCGTAAGCCGGCACATATTCGATACTGCTTCTCTGTACGCCGAGATCCTCCATTTTCTGTCCCAGCACCCGAATTGTACCACTTGGCTGTGCAAGAGAATCATCTTCTACAAAAGAAAACTTCCAACCGTCATCTGTAAGGAGAAATACGATCGCTTCTTTCGTGACCGGCACATAGGTATTGCCCGTCCAGTATTCCATCGTGCGATTGATAAACGCATCCCGGATGGCCTTGTACTGATCCGTCACGATGAAATTCCGCGCCGTCTTGTAGTCTTCCTGTTCAAACGCCTCAAACATCGGCGCGAAGTAATCGCTTATCTCCTGCTGTTTGGAAAGACATGCCAAAATACCATCTGCTTCTGCATCTCCCAGCGCCTGCGCCCGTTCTACCAGTTCCTTCCAGCTGTCCCGATGCGAAAGGCTTAAATAAATCTTCTGTGCTTTCGGTATTATAAATCTGTATGCTGCTTCCTGGTAGCTATTGTCCTTTTCGGCAAGCCCCAAAAGCTTTTCGGCAACGTCTGCATATTCGTCAAAATCAGAGGTTCCATCCAGTTCGTCTAACATCAGGGACGCAGTATCCTCCTGCACTGTGACCTGCTGGACACAGTTTTCTAAAACGCTTCTGACACTTTCATTATCCGGATCTGATTCCAGCACGGTAAGACAACTCCTGATATCGTCCAAACCGGCAGTCTTTTCATTGACATGCTCCACTACGCTGTTCAATACGGTCGCACAGTAGTTCTGCAGCAGAATTTCGGACTGTGTCGTCTCGTATCCCTGATGCAGAATTTCTGCCGCCTCATCCAGCTGTCCCTGCGCTGCATAATCATCCGCCAGCCCACGATAAGCGCGCACGCTGCCTTCATCGATGGAAAGCGCTTCCGTATAAGCCTCCTGCGCCTCCAAATAATTCATTTCCGTCATATATTTTGCCGCAAGGGTCAGCTGCTTTTCCACCTTTGTCTGCGGTAAATTATGATAAATCAGCGTAGAACCTGCTGCCGCCACAATCACTGCTGCCGCTGCGATTCCGATCTTTTTCCTTTTCTGCGCTAATTTTTTTCCTCTTTTTTTCCACATGATAGATCTCTGCCTTTTCCTGTCTTTCTTTCGCCCCGATGCCAAAACCAACGGGTTTTCCGGCTGTTTCTGGCGCCAGAGCATACAGTCGATATTGTATCAATTTTTCTCCCGCTTTGTAAAGACTTTACACGAAAAAGTCACAGATCCGCTCTTCTATTCCTAATCATGTTCCCATAGACCGGAACATTCCAAGCATAAGTCCCATACTCAGAAACGGTCCAAGCGCAATCTTTTGCCCTCTCCCGTTTCGAAACAACATCAGATACAGACAGTATCCCCCTGCAAGCGCCATTCCAAACGCGAGACTGTCCCATACAGCAGACAATCCCAAAAAGAAACCACCTGCCGCCATCAGCTTGACATCTCCGCCGCCGACTGCTCCCGGCCTGCATACAGCTGCCGCAAAAAGCGGCAATCCGGCAATAAACGCCCCGGCAAGACGCATTTTTATAGAAGGCTGCGGCATCCAAAAAAGCGCAGCAACACCGGTCAGGAACAGAAATCCCGTGATCGCGTCCGGAATCTTTCTTTTCTTAAAATCACAAAGGCTGGCTGTAATCAGACCTCCCATAAAAAGCACATCCAACAAATAGCTTCCTGTTTCTTTCATTTTTTCCGCTCATTTCTGCGCACGCTTTTTGCGCATGTTTTCTGCTTTCCATTCTAGCAAATTTGCGACTTTCCGGTAAGCCGCAATGTCTCACAAAATCGATAATCCAAACGCACGTTCTTTTTGTAACCACTTGCAAATTTGGCAGCAATTTCAAAACTGGTATGGTAAAAAAAGTGTAAAATGGCACTTTCTATCATGCCACATATTGCTTATGATAAGAAAAACTTTGATGAGGAGGATTTCCACTATGAAAAAAGAATCTTTTCAAAAGCTGGTTTTGACCGGTGTATTTGCAGCATTATCTTATGTTGTCTTCACTTTTTTGCAGATTAAGATCCCGCTTCCCGGCGGCGACGCAACAAGCATCCATCTCGGCAATGCAGTCTGTGTTCTCGGCGCGCTGATCCTTGGCGGTCTCTGGGGCGGCATCGGCGGCTCCATCGGCATGACCATCGGCGACCTTTTCGATCCCGTCTATGTCGTATATGCACCCAAGACCTTTATTCTGAAGCTCTGCATCGGTCTGATCACCGGTCTGATCGCCCATCACTTCGGTCACATCACTTATCAGACAGACAAAAAGAAAATCGCCCGTATTGCAGCACTGGCAGCACTGGGCGGGCTGATCTTCAACACAATCTTTGATCCTCTTGTAGGATATTTTTATAAGCTGCTGATCCTGGGCAAACCCGCTGCAGAGCTGACTCTGGCATGGAATATCACTGCAACAGCCATCAACACCGTGATTTCCACCATCGTTTCCGTTCTTGTATACATGGCGCTTCTGCCTGCACTCAAAAAGTCCGGTCTGTTCTTTCAGGTCGGCAAAGAAGGATCTTCCAAATGAATCTACAGATTCCCAAAAAGGCGGCAGTCATCAACAGCTTCGCCGGATATGGACGCTGTTCCCTCACCGAGGCGCTTCCCATTTTGAGCGCCATGAGGGTGCAGGCGTGCCCGGTGCCTACCGCCGTTTTTTCCAATCATACAGGGTTTGCAGCCTTCGCCTGTCAGGATCTGACCGCGTTTCTGCCCTCCTATCTGGAGCAATGGAAGCAGTTAAATCTTACGTTTGACGGTGTTTTGTGCGGATTTTTAGGACAGGCAGAACAAATTCTGTCTGTTTCTTCCTTTCTTTCCGACCAGAAAAGCCGAGGCTGCCAAACAATTCTCGTCGATCCCGTCATGGGCGATCACGGAAAGCCCTATCGCACGATCACACCAAAACACTGTCAAAAGCTGCGCAGCCTGATTCCGCTGGCAGACATCATTACTCCCAATATCACGGAAGCATGCCTTTTGACGGATACGCCCTGGAAAGACGGCTTCTGGAATGAATCTGAGCTTTCTGAGCTTTGTCAAAGGCTTCACAAACTCGGTCCGTCCAAAATCGTCATCACAGGTCTGCCCTGCCTGATCCATGGGAAAGAAGGCTTTGAAAATTATCTGTCCTGCAAGGAGCCGTTTTCTCAACGCGCCTGCCTGACGCCCTCTGCAGGTCCGTCCCGACATGGAACCGGCGATATTTTCGCTTCGATCCTGATGGCGGACGCACTAAACGGCGTCGATTTTTCCGTCTCCGTCCAAAAGGCGGCGGATTTTATTTCCAAATGTATTTCCGCATCGAAAGCGCTGCAGATTCCGGAGCCTGATGGCGTCTGCTTCGAAAATTTCCTGTCAGATCTGGCAGACCAGTAAATGATACATCTATAACCGGGCGTATCAGCTCCTGTTTTTCCTGCACGAAAAAAGAATGCGCCGAGTGCGCATCCTCGCAGCGCGTTTTTCTTTCATAGGACGCATTTTCCTATGAAAGAAACAAAAGATCCTGCATTGTCCGGCGCAAACGCGCAGCTGCAATGCAGGATCTTTTTTGCAATCTGTTATTTCGATCCGGCTCTATTTTACCAGCACTTTCTCAATTTCTGCGATATAAAGCGTATGAAAATCCTTATCCGGATACCAGGAATCCACGGTCTTTTGATCCAGAAATGCCGCTTCCTCCATGGGCTGTGCGAACAGCTTACGGCACACGAGCGTCATCCGGCTTTCTTCAAAAACGGGTGCGCCATCTACAAGTGACTCTGTCAGTCCGCTTTTGGCGATCTTATCCTCTGTCCTCCCAGATACCGTTCCCATGTAATTTAACATCTCCCGCTGTGTTTCCGGGAAAATACCAAGGGAAAACGTCTCTGTCTGATCCAGAAAGGTCTTCGTGTAGCGCTGTGGGCGAATCACGATCATCACGACCGACTTTCCCCACATTTCACCTACTGCTCCCCAGCTCGCCGTCATGGCATTCGTCCTGCCGCCATCCTCGGCCGCTACCAGCATCCAGTCATCATTGATGAGATGGAAAACATTCTCCGTCAGTTCTTCAGGTTTGATCTTATCCCACATGCTTCATTACCTCCTGTCAGTCTCAGCCCTCCGGCATGATAACGGCTACGATGAAGTAAGCAATCAGTCCCAGGAAGCCTGCTCCCAGAAAAATACTGGCCGCTATCCATATAATTCTTATTATCGTCGGGTCCCAGTTAAAATATTCCGCGATTCCCGCGCACACACCACATACCATTTTATTGGTAGTGGATTTGCTCAGGCGTCTTCCGGGCTGGCGTCCGCTGTTGCTGTAGCCGCCGTTATAACCGCCGTTTCCGTTAAAACTGCTGCCGCCATTATAACCGCTGTTCCCATAGCCGCCGTTCTGCCAGTCATTCCCTTGCTGATAAGAGCCGTTATTATTATTATTATAGGAATTAAAATTTCCATTGCTGCCATATTGATCCGTGTTCTGGTTCTGTCCCTGGTTCATATTTTCATTATTATTGTATTCGTCCATAATTGCACTTTCCAAATCTGCCTTAAATTCTGCATTGACTGCATGGGCAATGTCCTCCCGTTCTCCTTTTGCAGAATTTTTCTGATCATAATGGGTCATTCCTTCCTCTTATTTCTCTTTAATCCATGGGATTTACATCCATTGCGATGGACAGCCCCCGGTTGGCCCGGTCCTGCTGGGCCGCC
>OJSP01003509.1_pt1 | contig 11262 bp, 9 predicted proteins | sample 1599561 | NCBI WGS metagenome assembly OJSP01 (sample SAMN04168659, study PRJEB22393) | human gut metagenome | biome: human gut microbiome; feature: stool | host: Homo sapiens | collected 2014-05-12
AGAACTGGTGTCACATGGTCGGCCCAGTTCGAGAGAAAATCCTGCTCATTGAAGGTTATATGAAAGCAGATATTGTGCACCACTTTACAGGCCAAACTATGCTGGCCATACCGGGCGTGACCTCACTGCAGCACCTGGAGGCAGCCCTCAAGGATTTGATTCCGCTGGGGGTGCGCCACGTCATGACTTGCTTCGATATGGACTACCTGAAGAACTGGCATGTAGAAAACGCCTATCGAAACCTGGTGGCTCTACTGGGGAAACAGGACATCACATTCGGTACTTATCTATGGGTCCCGGACCACAATGGTCTGGACGACTATATCTGGGAGTTCTGCATGAATCAGGGCAAAGCGCCAGAGTAGCAGAGGACAGCGGGGCATTCGCAGAATGCCCTGCTGTTTTTACGCATTCTGTTGCAAAAACGCATTTTGCCCGGTGTAATGAAGTACCAAGATAGATAAGGAGTGGTTCCTCATGTTGTTTCCCATTGACCATGGCAATTCGGCCATGAAGACGGTCAACTTTGTGTTTCCGTCCGGCCTGATCGACAATCCCATCCGGCCGCCTGTAGATACGGAGATGCTGGAATACGATGGTAAGTTCTGGACGCTGTCCGGCCAGCGGATCTCCTATATGCGGGATAAGACCAAGGACGAGAGGTACTGGATCCTGACGCTGTTCGCCATCGCCAAGGAACTGGAGAAGAGCGGAAATACGAGCCCTATGGTCGAGGCGGATCTGGCGGTCGGCCTGCCGCCGGAGCACTACGCGCTGCGGCAGCGATTTGCGGACTATTTTAAGCGGGGGAGGGTAAACTTCGTTTACAACGGTGCTCCGATCTGCCTGCTGATCCGGCATGTGTTCGTCTATCCCCAGGCCTACGCCGCTGTGGTGCCGCAGGCAGGGCGCCTGAAGGAGATTCCGCGCACCTTTATCATTGACATCGGCGGCTATACCACGGACGTCATGCTCCTGCGCAACGCGGCGCCGGACCTGCAGTTTTGCCGCAGCCTGGAGATGGGGGTGATCCCCATGTCCAACGACATCATCAGCCGGGTGAGCGCCATGTACGACATTAAGATTGATGACGATCACATCGCGGACATCATCCAGGGCCGTCCTACCATCCTGCCGCAGGAAGTGCGGGACGTTATTTTTGCAAAGGTACGCAGTTATGCCTGCGATATTCTTGACAAACTGCGGGAGTTGCAGGTCGATCTGCGCGCGAACCCTGCCATCTTTATTGGGGGCGGTTCGATTTTGTTCAGGTCCTTTGTGGAAGAGTCGCCCCTGGTGGCGCATGCGGACTTTGTGACGGATCCCAAGGCAAACGCCATCGGCTACGGGATGCTGGCCACTGCTCAGCTGCGGCGGATGGCTCCGCAGAATTACGGAGGGGAGTTCTTTGCGCAGGGATGACAAATACCGATTTTCTCTCAGCTGGGGTAGGGACACCGCTGAGAAGATCGCTGTTGGGGACCTTCTTGAGAAGCTGAAGAACCACAAGAGCGATCTGATCGTCCAGGCAGTCTGGGAGTTTATCGGAAATCATCCGGAAGTGATGGCGGAGAACACAAAAATAGTGATTGCCGTCCAGTCCACGCAAACGGACGAGCAGATCCTTGCACAGATCCAACGCATGATCGACGCCTCGATGGAAAGGCTCAAGGACAGCATGAAGTTGCAGGTCCTACAGGAACAGCACGGAGGGCAAACGGCTCCTACTGTACCCAATCAGCAGGATCTGGATGACATGCTTGACAATCTTACAATATTTGACCAGTGAATAGGGACAGCCCTGCGCCTTCCAGCGGCATGGGGCTGTTCTTTTGTGGCAAAACTGTCGGCAGAAAACGGGGAATGAGGTGAAGACGAAATGGTCTTCCAGGAAGGCATCCTATTGCACCTTGACAAACAGGCGTGCTGCGCCTCATATTCAGCAGCGGGTACGTTGCGTGTATGGAGAGCCGCACAGGCAGACCGGGCCATGATCCCACATAGGGAAGGGAGGACAAGGGGGAGCCGGATGCTGTGTGCAGACGAGCTGTGGCGGCTTGGTGGCCATGACCCATACTCGTTGATCATGATACGTCGCTTTGGCCGTGATCCGAGCGGTAGTTATTCCGTCGCAGGTTGCGGGAAGTGCCAGAAGCTCGGGGAGTAAGTCTCGCGGAGTGGCCCAGCCAGCCGCCGCCCGCTGCTTTCTTTTGAACTTTTCCTTGGAGGAGATGAATAGATGGAAAAGAAAGAGGTGCCCATTTGGGAAAAGGCCAATCTGACGATTGAGGAAGCAGCGGCCTATTTTGGAATAGGGACTAATAAACTACGGGAAATCACCAGTAATCCGGACTGTGAATTTGTTATTTGGATAGGAACAAAAAGGCTGATTAAACGAAAAAAGTTTGAAAAGTATTTGGAAGATGTAGATGCCGTGTAGGGCATGAAAAAGGGCCTGGATATAGATTTAGACTATGTCCAGGCCTTTGGCTTTTCGTTCATATCAGTACAAATGACGCACAGGTTGAAAAAAAGAGGCTCCTGTATTATAATTAAATGTGTAATTAGGAGGCTCTTGGAAAGGAGTAACCGTGTCCGAAAAACGACGCGATAATAAAGGACGACTCCTGAGACAAGGGGAATTACAACGCAGCGATGGCAAGTATGAGTACAGGTATTATGATGAAAAGGGGGAGAGAAAAAGCGTATATAGTTGGAAACTGGTAGATACGGATCGGGTCCCATCTGGGAAGAGATGCACAGAATCGCTGCGATCAATAGAGAAACGGATCCGAAAGGATCTCGAAGATGGGATACAAACATATGAGGCAGATCGAACAACTTTGAACTGCCATTTTGATCGGTATATCGCCCAAAAGATTGAGATCAAGGAATCTACCAGAGAAAACTATAAATACATGTATAATAAGTATGTCAGAGATGAAATCGGATACATGAAGTTGGCCAATATCAAGTATAGTGATGTCAAGAGATTTTACCTGTCGCTGATTCATGAAAAGGGCTTCAAGCCAAACAGTATGGAAATCATTCATACCATACTTCATCCGGTTTTCTCTACTGCAGTTCGGGATGGCATCATTCGATTGAATCCGACTGATGGTGTCATGAACGAGATCAAAAGAACACACAACTGGGAAAAACCGAAAAGAAAAGCCTTGACAGAATCGCAACAATCTGCTTTTATTAGTTATGTTTCTTCATCGCCGACCTACAAACACTGGCTACCTATTTTTACTGTGTTGCTCGGGACCGGGTGCAGAATCGGCGAAGTTGTAGGGTTAAGATGGCAAGATTGCGATTTTGCTGAGGGAATAATCTCCATAAATCATAACCTGGTTTATCGCAAACGTGAAAAAACAGGGAAGATGGGTTTCCACGTTACAACGCCTAAGACAAGTGCGGGAATCCGGATTATTCCGATGCTTGAGGAAGTTCGGCGTGCTCTTCTCCAGGAGCGACTTCGTCAAATGGAAGATGGTTTCAATGATACTGTGATTGATGGTTATAGCGGATTCATTTTTTCATCAAGGTACGGTGATGCTATTAGTCCGCATTGCGTCAATCGAGCTATTGAACGAATATGCCGAGATTACAATGCTGAGGAAACGTTACGTGCTAAGCAAGAAAAGCGAGCACCGCAGCTCCTGCCGCATTTTTCATGCCACAACCTAAGGCATACATTTTGCACTCGTTTTTGCGAGAACGAGAAAGATCTCAAGGTTATTCAGGAAATCATGGGGCATGCGGATATCACGACAACAATGAATATTTACAATGAAGCTACGAAGGAAAGAAAAGTGGCCAGCTTTGTTAATCTTGAGGGGAAGATCCGGGTAAGTTAATTTACACCTGATTTTACACCAGTTGAGGAAGTGACGATGGAATATTATGAAACAATATAAGAACATTATGGCCCAGCTTCCGGGCAATGCTGAAGATATGGGAACTTGCGGGGGGATACAGAGCACCGGTTTTCTGTTCCCCACGATGAAGCCGCTGGAATGAGCGCATCCGGCCGGAGAGCCTGTGCTGGCAAACGTCCGGCTAAGGCCGGATTTGCGGAGAGCTGCAAATGGAGAAGTTGACCCGGCGGGGCCTTTGCCCCGGCGGAAAGAGGGGGAGTACGCCGCTGGCCGGCGTACTCCTCCGTCTGCTGTCAAGGCAAAAACCGCCGGCAGAAAAACGGAATCCTCTCCGGATATGCGCACCGGCTCTGGATTTAGAGCGGAATGTGTACGGCACCGGGGCGGTCGAACAGCGGACTTGAGAAGCAGAGGCACCTGCGCCGCAGGGGGAGGAGAGAGATTCCGGAGGCGATAAATGGGAGAGCACGAAGGCGGCACCCTTCCGGAGAAGGCCGGATCCGGAGCTCCCACCTGGGCTCCGGGCTGTTGAATCTGTAACGGCCGGGCTGCAGCGGCCGGTGTTTTTTTATTTATAAGGTATGAAATTCCAGGGTGCTGTGAAAAAAATCGTTGACTTGAATCACAGAAGAGCTTATGCTATACTTGCTTTTGTATAAATCCCCACAGCGGTTTCCATGAAATTCCATGGACTGCGGCGGCCAAGGGCTGCCGAATGGGACCTTTCGCGCTCTATGTCCCACCGGGCATAGAGCGCATCCCCGTCTCCGGACAGCACCTGGAACGGATGGACGCACGGGGAGCAGAATGACCGGAAAAGGAGGCGCGCCCTATGGAGATCATCACCAGCCGGACCAATCCGCTGTGCACCCATCTCCGCAAGCTGGCGTCCTCCGTTTCTTATCGCCGGGACTGCGGGGAGTTCCTTTGCGACAGCCCCAAGTTGCTGGAGGAGGCTTTGCTGTGGAGAGCGGGCCTGCGGACAGTGGTCTGCACGGACCCCGCCGCCCTGCCTGCCCTGCCCGATACTGTCCGCCGCGTCCAGGTACCCGGGGATTTGATGAAATCCATCTCTCCCGCACAGACGCCCCAGGGCGTCCTCTCCGTGTGCGGCCTGCCGGGCCGGACGCTTCCGGAACAGTTGACCGGCCGCCGGTACGTGGTCCTGGACGGGGTTCAGGATCCGGGGAATGTGGGGACGATCCTCCGGACGGCGGACGCCTTTCACGCCGACGGATTGTTTTTGGTGAACGCCTGCGCGGACCTATACAATCCCAAGACCGTTCGGGCCTCCATGGGTGCGGTGTTCCGCTGCCCGGTGTGGACCTGCGGGCTGGAAGAGCTGCGGGCGCTGCTGACGAAGAGCGGCCTGCCCTTGTATGGCGCGGCCCTTCGGAGCGATACGGTGGACGTGCGGCGGGCGGACTTCTCTCACTGCGCCGTGGCCGTTGGCAGCGAGGGGAAGGGCCTCTCGGCGGACGCGCTGGCGGCTTGTGACCTGACGGTGAGGATCCCGATGAGCGGTCACTGCGAGTCCCTGAACGCTGCTGCTGCGGCGGCCGTGCTGCTGTGGGAGGCGGCGAGAGACGACTGAGGAGGGAAGTCCATGTCCGCGCTGAAATACTGGCTGTGGCTGACGGAGCTGCCGGGGCTGACGAACCAGACCCGGCTGGCGCTGCTGCAGCATTTCCCCACGCCGGAGGACGTGTACTACGCGGAGGCGGAGGAGGTGCTGCTGACCGAGGGCATCACCCGGGAGCAGGCGATCCTGCTGGAGAACAAGAACTGCGCCGCTGCGGACCGGATTTTGGCGGACTGCCAGCGGCTGAATGTGAACATCCTCACCCTCCAGGACGCGGGGTATCCCAACCGGTTGCGGAATATTTACGACCCGCCCTGTCTGCTGTATGTCCGGGGCCGCCTGCCGGCTTTTGACGATGAGGCGGCGGTGGCTGTGGTGGGCACCAGGGACTGCACGCCCTACGGCGTCTCCTGTGCGGAGAAGCTGGGCCATGGCTTGGCCGCCGGCGGAGCCGTGGTGGTCAGCGGCTTGGCCCGAGGCATCGACTCCGCGGCGTTGCGGGGCGCCCTGCGGGCCGGCGGCACGGTGGCGGCGGTGCTGGGCAACGGCACGGATGTGATTTACCCACCGGAAAATCAATACCTATATGAGGATGTTGCGGCGGCTGGCGCGCTGGTCAGCGAGTACCCGCCGGGCACGCCGCCGGATGGACGGCATTTCCCGGTGCGCAACCGCATCCTATCCGGCCTCTCTCTGGCAGCCCTGGTGGTGGAGGCGCCGGAGCGCAGCGGTGCGCTCATCACGGCGGGCACCGCCCTGGAGCAGGGGCGGGACGTGTTCGCTGTCCCCGGACCCATTGATGCTCCGGCCAGCGTGGGCTGCAACCGCCTGATCCGCGACGGCGCCGGGCTGGCGTCCGACGCCTGGGACATCCTGCGGGAATACGAGGCCCGGTTCCCGGACAAGCTGCGCCGGGAGGGGACGCAGGACGCGCCCCCTGTGCTGGGCTATCAGGCCCGACAGAAGACGGAGCCCAAGCCGGTGGCTCCGTCGGTGAGCCTGTCCCACAATAATCTGAGTCTGACCGACGACCAGATCTGCCTGCTCCGGACGCTGACGGAGGAGCCCATGCTGGCAGACGACCTGATCGAGCTGACGGGCATCCCCACTCGGCGGGTGCTGTCGGCCCTGACCGTGCTGGAGATCGAGCATCTGGTGACCCAGCACAGCGGGAAGCGGTACGCCCGCGCGGTGAATTTGACGGAATAAACACGCGCCCGATCCTGGGCGCTTGGAGGTAACTATGGCAAAACACAGCCTGGTCATCGTGGAGTCTCCCGCGAAGGCCAAAACCATCGGAAAATACCTGGGCAAGGAGTTTGAGGTGAAGGCCTGCATGGGCCATCTGCGGGACCTGCCCAAGAGCACCCTGGGCGTGGACCTGGAGCACGACTTTGAGCCGGTCTACAAGCCCATCAAGGGCAAGGAGGACATCATCGCCGACCTGAAGAAGTCCGCCAAGAGTGCGGAGATGGTCTACCTTGCCACCGACCCGGACCGGGAGGGAGAGGCCATCTCCTGGCACCTGAAGCAGCTGCTGAACCTGCCGGACGAGAAGACCCGGCGGGTCACCTTTAATGAGATTACCAAGAACGTGGTGCAGGAGAGCATCCGGGAGCCCCGGGACATCGACCAGAAGCTGGTGGACGCCCAGCAGGCCCGCCGCATCCTGGACCGGATCGTGGGCTATGAGCTGAGCCCCCTGCTGTGGAAGAAGATCCGCCGGGGCCTCTCCGCCGGGCGGGTCCAGTCCGTGGCCACCCGCATGGTGGACGACCGGGACCGGGAGATCGAGGAGTTCAAACCTGAGGAGTACTGGACCTTGGATGCCAACCTGTTCGGCGACGACGCGAAAAAGCTCCCCTTCGCCGCCCGCTACCACGGGAAGGACGGCAAGAAGGCGGAGCTGAAGTCGGCGGAGGACGTGGATGCTGTGGTCCATGAGACGGAGCACGCCCCCTTCACCGTCAAGACCGTGAAGCGCACAGACAAGCAGCGCAGCCCCTCTCCGCCCTTCACCACCTCCACCATGCAGCAGGAGGCGTCCCGCAAGCTCTCCATGACGCCCCGGCGGACCATGGCCATCGCCCAGCAGCTGTACGAGGGCGTGGATATCGAGGGCGAGGGCACCGTGGGCCTCATCACCTATATGCGTACCGACTCCCTGCGGATCAGTGAGGAGGCCCTGGCCTCCGCCAAGACCTTCATTACGGGCCGCTACGGCGAACATTACGCCCAGACCCACCGCTACAAGGCCAAGGCGGGCGCCCAGGACGCCCACGAGGCCATCCGCCCCAGCAACGTCAACTGGACGCCGGAGCAGCTGAAAAAGGACCTGACCGGCGAGCAGTACCGCCTCTACCGCTTGGTGTGGAGCCGCTTTCTGGCCAGCCAGATGGCCAACGCCGTGTACGACAGCGTGGCCGTGGAGGTCGAGGCGGCGGGACACAGCTTCCGGGCCAGCTCCTCCAGCCTGAAATTCTCCGGCTACACCGCCGTGTATGAGGAGGGCAAGGACGAGGAGAAAGAGGAGAAGGAATCCCCCTTGCCCGCCCTGCGGGAGGGCGAACCTCTGACCCTGAAGGACTTTGACCGGGAGCAGCACTTCACCCAGCCCCCGGCCCACTATACAGACGCCACGCTGATCCGGGCCATGGAGGAGCAGGGCATCGGCCGCCCCTCCACTTACGCTCCCACTGTGTCCACCATCCTGGACCGGGAGTACGTGGTGAAGGAGGGCAAGTACCTCCGCATCACCAACCTGGGCCGTGTGGTGACCGCCCTGATGAAAGAGCGGTTCTCCGACATCGCGGATCTGAAATTCACCGCCAATATGGAACAGCGGCTGGACTCCGTGGAGGAGGGAAAGACCGCCTGGAAGGACGTGCTGCGGGAGTTCTACGGGGACTTTGAGCAGGACCTGGAGAACGCCGAAAAGGCTCTGGACGGCGCCCGCATCAAGGTGCCCGACGAGGTCAGCGAGGAGATCTGCCCGGAGTGCGGGCGGAATCTGGTGGTAAAGTCCGGCCGGTTCGGCCGCTTCCTGGCCTGTCCCGGCTACCCCGAGTGCACGTTCACCATGCCGCTGGTGGTGGAGATGCCGGGCCGCTGCCCCAAGTGCGGCGGGCGGCTGTTCAAGCGCACCGGCACCAGCCGGAAATCCGGCAAGCAGTACACCTACTACTGCTGCGAGCACACCAACAACCGGGTAGCCGGCGGCGCGACCTGCGATTTCATGACGTGGGACGTGCCGGTGAAGGATGATTGCCCCGTTTGCGGCAAGACCATGTTCAAGCGGGCGGGCAAGGGCTACAAGCGGCCCTACTGCATCAATCCGGAGTGCGCCAACTACCTGCCGGAGGACAAGCGGGGCTATCCCAAGAAGCAGGTGGAGGCATCCGCCAACGCGGAGGAGGCCCCCGGCGAGAGCGACGCACCTGCTGAGGAAAAGCCCGCCAAGAAGACCGCTGCCAAAAAGACCGCAACCAAGACCGCCGCAAAGAAAACCACCGTGAAAAAGACCGCAAAAAAGGCGGAGGACGGCGACGCGGAAAAGAAACCCGCCGCTAAAAAGGCTGCGGTAAAGAAAGCGGCGGCCAAGACCATGACGAAAAAAACTACTACTAAAAAGACAACGAAAAAGGCCGAAACAACGGAGGAATGACCCCGTTCCGGCCCGGAGATAAAGGATTTTGAGCATGAACGTAACAGTCATCGGCGCGGGCCTTGCCGGCAGCGAATGCGCCTGGCAGCTGGCCCAGCGGGGAATTCAGGTAGAGCTTCACGAGATGAAGCCGGAGAAAATGACCCCCGCCCACACAACGGAATACTTTGCGGAGCTATGCTGCTCCAACTCCCTCCGGGGCGCGGGTCTGGAAAACGCCGTGGGTCTTTTAAAGGAGGAACTGCGGCGGCTGGACAGCTTGATCCTGCAATGCGCCGATGCCACCCGGGTGGAGGCTGGCGGCGCGCTGGCGGTGGACCGCCACGGCTTTGCCAGACTGGTGACGGAGAAGGTCCGCAGCCATCCCAACATCACCGTGATCCCCGGCGAGGTGACGGAGATCCCGGAGGGGGAGGTCATCATCGCCTCCGGCCCCCTGACCTCCGACGCGCTGGCGGAAACGCTGCAAGAGTTGTTGGGGGAGCACAGCGACCTCCACTTCTTTGATGCGGCGGCGCCGCTGGTATCTGCTGAGAGCGTGGATATGGAACACGCCTGGATGGGCTCCCGGTATGACAAGGGCACAGATGATTATGTAAACTGCCCTATGAACCAGGAGGAGTACGACGCCTTCTGGAAGGAATTGACCACCGCCCAGGAGGCGGAGGTCCACGGCTTTGAGGACAGCATGGTGTTCGAGGGATGTATGCCGGTGGAGGTCATGGCTCGTCGGGGCCATGACACGCTGCTGTACGGCCCCCTGAAATCCCGGGGACTGGACGATCCCCGGACAGGCCGGTGGCCCTACGCCGTGGTGCAGTTGCGGCGGGACAACGCCGAGGGCAGCGTCTATAACCTGGTGGGCTTCCAGACCCATCTGAAATTCCCGGAGCAGCGGCGGGTGTTTTCCATGATCCCCGCCCTGCGGAACGCAGAATTCCTGCGGTATGGCGTCATGCACCGGAATACCTTCCTGGATTCCCCCCGGCTGCTGGACCGGTATTACCGGCTGAAAAAGGAACCCCGCATCGCATTTGCCGGGCAGATGACCGGTGTGGAGGGATATGTGGAGTCCGCCGCCAGCGGCTTTCTGGTGGGTATTGAAACGGCCCGCCGCCTGAAGGGACAGTCCCCGGTGGACTTCCCACGGGAAATGGCCATCGGCGCGCTGGCACTGTACATTTCCAACGAGTCTGTGACCCAGTTCCAGCCTATGAACATCAACTTCGGCATCATCCCGCCTCTTGACCACTTCGTCAAGGGCAAGAGAAATAAAAACGCCGAGATCTCCCAGCGGGCGCTGGCCATCCTGGAGGAGAAAAAGGCGGATATTTTAGCCTGACCGCCCGCAACACAGAAGAATAAACCCGCCGGCCGGGAAACTGGACGGCGGCCGTCCCCCTGAAAGGAGGAACCTGCCAATGAAGATCATTTTGGACGCCATGGGCGGCGACAACGCCCCTCAGGCGGTGGTACAGGGCGCTTTGGAGGCCCATGCCCAGTGCGGCGCGGACATCGTGCTGGTGGGCCGTGAGGAGGCCATCCGGGCCTGCCTGACCGGCCCCCTGCCGGAGGGCGTGGAGATCGTGAACGCTACGGAAGTGGTGGAAATGTGCGACGATCCCGCCACTGCCTTCAAGCGCAAAAAGGATTCCTCCCTGACCGTGGGCCTGACTATGCTGAAAAACGGGGAGGGAGACGCCTTCGTCTCCGCCGGGTCCACCGGCGCGCTGCTGGCGGGGGCCACCCTGCTGGTCAAGCGCATCCGGGGTGTTCGCCGGGCGGCCATGGGGCCTGTACTCCCCACCGCTACGGGCCGCGCTCTGCTCTGCGACTGCGGCGCCAACGCCGACTGTACGCCGGAATATCTGCTGCAATTTGCGTATTTAGGCAATTTTTACGCCCAGCGGCTCATGGGGGTGGAGAAGCCCCGGGTGGGCCTGCTGAACATCGGTGCCGAGCCGTCCAAGGGCGATACCCTCCGCCATGAGACCTACGCCCTGTTGGAGGAGGCGGGCCGGGAGGGCCGTCTGAACTTCATCGGCAACATCGAGGCCAACACCGCCCTGCTGGGCGGGGCGGACGTCATCGTGGCGGACGGCTATTCCGGCAATATCCTGCTGAAAACCGTG
>OJSP01003520.1_pt1 | contig 11245 bp, 9 predicted proteins | sample 1599561 | NCBI WGS metagenome assembly OJSP01 (sample SAMN04168659, study PRJEB22393) | human gut metagenome | biome: human gut microbiome; feature: stool | host: Homo sapiens | collected 2014-05-12
TACTATTCCGGGCTACTTCGCCAGAACCATCGAAAGCCAACCTGCTGGTGTTTCGTGCGTTGACAAAACGCACACGAATTCCATTGCGGTGGGCCTGATGCATGACGATTTTCTGAATGTCGCGATTTCTCCACATGTGGAGCCGCTGCTTTTTGTGCTTGGGTTTTTGCCCGATGAAGTCAAGATGTTCCATAACAATGATGTCGGCCCCAACAGAAACGGCATACCGAACGATTGCCGGAGCGATTTTCTTGGACAAGTCCTCGTTGATGCGAACAGCCTTCTTCATGTGGCGGTTGCCGCCTCGATGACCATTCTCTCGCTGACCTCTGCGTGCGCGGCCCAATTGCGTATTCAGCCGGTCTTTTTCACTCGGGAAGTCGATGAACTTCCGTGCGAGGACAGTTCCGTCTGGACGCATAACGCTGCACACAGCGTCGGTGTTAATGCCAAGGTCAACAGCAAGAATGGTCTGGTCTGTGAGTGGTTTCGTGCCGTAAGCAACCGTTTCTTCAAAGGCAAAGCATAAGGCATAACGGCGGTTCCGTTTCACGAGTTTAGGCGCGGAAGCATCGGCCTTATCCCAATGTTCCCGGATATAGTCAGTGTCCTGCTTGCGAAGCCGGACCTTTACCCACACCCAGTCGTTCTTGTGATAAAGTTTCAGACGGGCAGTCCCATCACCGTTGTCTTCGTACATATTGTCTTTGTAGAAAGTCGGCATAGCTGAACGAGAGGTCTGGAGTTTAGGTTCTTTCCCTTTTCTGCCTGCACTCTCCCAATGAGAAACAGCAGCACGGTACGAAGATACGGCGCCAAGCGCCTCGGAAATCGTGGACCGCCGCAGGTAACTGGGGTACTTATAGAACTGTTTGTCGAATTCAGGATACTTGGCAACACTCGTACGGCTTGCATGAACAAGCAGTTCAACTGTCCTCTGTGCTTTGAGCGTGGACTTCGCATAGAGCTCTCCAAGACCGGTATCCCATTCAGACTCTACGATGCGGATAAGAAGAGAAAGCGCATCGCGATAAACCCGAATGGTATCTTTGAAGATTCTGTTTTCGCCAATGACCTTCGTGCAATAGCTTGAAACTATCTTTGCCATACGCTTTCACCTCCTGTTGCTAAATGCCTTTGATTATGGTATTATTATACCATAACAAGAATTGGTTGTAAAGCGACATGCGGAGGGCGTAAACATGAGCTATCGAACGAATAGACACAGTTGTTATGACCTGGAATATCATTTGGTTGTAGTAACAAAATACAGGCATCCGGTCATAGACGGAGCCTTTAAGGACCGGCTCACAGAACTGACGTATCGAATCTTTGAGGAGAACTTCCAGTGCTACGTGAATGAGGTAAACACCGATAAGGACCACATCCATATTCTCTTCGAGGCACCGCCTCAAGTGGCTTTGTCCTCCCTGGTCTGTTCCTACAAGACGGTAACGGCAAGACTACTCAGAAAAGAATTCGCCGAATACCTTGCTCCGTTCTATTGGAAACCCTATCTCTGGAATCGTTCTTATTTTGTTTGCACTGTGAGTGAACGCAGCCACGAACTTATTACCGAGTATATACGAAACCAGGGGAATAAGGAAAAAGGCTAACCCCTCCCAAACTGCTTTGGAAGAGGTGTGCGCCTTTTGTTAATCAATAAGAGTGATAAAATGGACTGCATGCACGGTGCTCCCCGGTCTATGCGGAAAAGGGTAATTCTCTCTATTTGGATGTTTCAAGCCACGGGCGCAGGTGCGTCTGTGGCTTTTTTTCGTTCTTCCGCCGGTCTATGACTGCAAAGGAGAGAAAAAACATGAAAAAGAGAATCGTGAGTGCACTGCTGGCAGGATTTCTGCTGGTATCCGCGACTGCCTGCGGCAAGCAGACCGCTGCGGACGCCGCACAGCCCCAGGCTGACCCCACACAAGCCTACCTCGACACGGTAGACGTGGATTACGCCTATGATCTGGCGCTGAAGCTGGAGGACATCCGCAGCAACGAAACCCTTGGCTACCGGACAGCAGGCTCCGCCGCGGAGCTTGCCACCGGCGATATGCTCAAGGCGGAAATGGAGCGCATCGGACTGCAAAACGTCACGAAGGATGCGTTCACGCTGGATACGCAGGATTCGCTGTTTGGCTTGAGCCGACGGTGTATCCCTTCTTGGGTTTCCCGCGCACACCCTTCCTTACCGTCGCGGAGAATCTACCTCTTTATCGACAGCCTCCCCTCTTATCGTGTCGAAAAAGTCTTTTCTCCCCGCCGTGCCGCATAAAAAACGGCCAGCAGCGCTTCGGCTGCTGGCCGTAATTTATATTCTTTCGCCGTCTTTTGGCGGGGAGCGGGTCCATTCGGAAAGGGTCCCTCCCCCCTGCTGTTCGCCCTGTGTTACGCGTTGCCGGCCAGATAATCCACGGCAAACTGCGCCATCAGCGCAGTCCCCTTGGGAAGCAGAGACTCGTTGACCGTAAACTTTTCGTGGTGGTTGTTGTAGATCATGCCGTTGGCCTCGTCCCGGCAGCCGATGAAGCCGAACACGGCGGGAATTTCCGCGGCGTAGTTGGCGAAGTCCTCGCTGCCCATCATGGCGGGCATATGGCAGAGCGTCTCCTCGCCGAAGAGCTTGACCACGGCCTTCTGGGCGATCTCTGTGAGGTCATCGTCATCGTTGATCACGGGATGCACCACATGGGCATACTTGAGCACAGCCTTCATGCCCAGACCCTCCGCCGTGTTCTCCACGATCTGCCGCATGGCCTCCTCGTGCTTATCCAGGAAGTAGGCACGAGTGACGCCCTCCATGGTGACATGATTGGCGATCGCGTTGTAGCGATTGCCGCCGGAGATGGTTCCGATGGTGAGCACCACGGGGTCCAGGGGGTTGCTCATGCGGGAGACATACTGCTGGAGGTTATTGATGATCGCCGCAGCGCCGGTGATGGCATCTGCGCCCAGATGGGGCGTGGCCGCATGGGAGGAGGTACCAATCACATCCACCGTGAAGCGGCCGGAGTAGGCCATGCGGGGACCGGCGGTAACGTCGATATAGGGAATATCCAGCGTGCCCCAGACATGCTGGCCGAAGATGGCGTCCACACCGTCCAGCGCACCCTCTGCGATCATAGCCTTAGAGCCGATGACGTGCTCCTCCGCCGGCTGGAAGATGAGCCGCACATCGCCCCGCAGCTCCTCCCGGTGCTCCTGAAGGAGCTTGGCGGCGCCCAGCAGCATGGCAATGTGGGTATCGTGGCCGCAGGCGTGCATTTTCCCCGGTTCGCAGGAGGCGAAGGGCAGTCCCGTCTCCTCCTGGAAGGACAGCGCGTCCGTGTCTGCCCGCAGGCCCACGGTCTTGCCGGGCTTGCCGCCGTGGATGGTGGCGACCAGACCGTAGCAATTGACCATATCCCGGATGTAGGTGATCCCCAGCGCCTCCAGATCCCGGTGGATGGCGTCCCGGGTGTTCTTCTCCTCCCCGGTCAGCTCCGGATGCTGATGGTAGTAGTGCCGACGCTCCACCACATAAGGGGCAGCGTCCTGTGCCAATGCCTTGATGTCCATTGTCCGCTCCTTCCTCAGCTGAATTACTGCTGTGCGGTCTCAGCGAGGTAGTCAGCGGCGAACTGTGCGGCCACCGCAGCGCCGCGGTGGAGGATCGTCTCGTCCACGTCATACTTCTCGTGATGGTTGCCGTACATATAATCCCAGTCCTTATTGTGGCTGGCCACAAAGCCGTAGATATAGGGGATGCCGTCCTTGCCGAACCAGGAGAAGTCCTCGCTGCCCATCAGAGGTGCGGGGGTAATGAGGGATTCCTTACCGTAAAGCTTGGTAACGGCGGTCTGGGCGATGCGGTTGAGCTGCTCATCGCCGTTGATGACAGGCTCCGTCATGTACTGATAGCTCAGGGTCGCCTTGGCGCCGAAGGCTGCAGCGGTACACTCGGCCACCTTACGCAGCGCGTCCTCCACCTGCGTGCCGGTGAGGAAGGTACGCACGGTGCCCTCCAGCGTGGCGTGGCCGGCCAGCACGTTCCAGCGGTTGCCGGCGGTGACCTTGCCCACGGTGATGACCAGCGGGTTGAGAGGATCGTTCATCCGGGAGACCAGCTGCTGGATGGACTGGAGAATGGAGCTTGCCACCATCACGGCGTCCACGCCCTCATGAGGGGCGGAAGCGTGGGCGGACTTGCCCTCCACCTCAATGGTGAAGCCGTGGCAGCAGGCCATGAGGTTACCGGCGGGGAAAGCGATACCCGGGGCGTCATAGGTACCCCAGACATGCACGCCGTAAATGGCGTCCACACCGTCCAGCGCGTGTTCCTCCATCATCCGCAGAGCGCCCACGGCGGTCTCCTCCGCAGGCTGGAACACCAGGCGCACATCGCCGGAAAGCTCGTCCTTCACCTCGTTGAGGATCTTGGCGGCGCCCAGCAGCATGGCCATGTGGTTGTCATGGCCGCAGGCATGCATCTTGCCCTCATTGTGGGAGGCGAAGGGCAGGCCGGTCTCTTCCTTGACGGGCAGAGCATCAATATCGGCGCGCAGCGCCACAGTCTTGCCGGGCTTGCCGCCGTGAATGGTGGCGGTCAGGCCGTAGCAGGTCTCCATCTCGTGAATGTCGGTGATGCCCAGTGCCTCCAGATCCTCCTTCAGATGGGCGCGGGTGTTCTTCTCCTCGCCGGAGAGTTCCGGGCAGGTGTGATAATACCGGCGGCGATCAATGATGTAATCGTTGTACTGTTCCGCAAGAGTTTTGATATCCATAATACACATGATCCTTTCTTCATATAATCTGTGGTAGCTTTATTGTATCGGTTTTTCCGGGATGTGCAAAAGTGATTTTGTAAACAAAGCTGTCCGGCGGAAAGAGCCGGACAGCTTTGCGGATGACTGGATCAGAACATTTCGGCAAAGATGCCGGCGATTACCACGGAGGTGATGGTCACAGTGGTGAAGCCACCCACGATCATGGGCGGGAACATCTTGCTCATCAGGAATTCCTTCTCCTCCGGGGTCTGCGCCAGAGCGGTGCAGGTGGCCTCGGTGATGATGGCATTGGGCGGGAAGCCGTAAAGTGCGGTCAAGGCCGTGGCGGTGGCCATCAGGAAGGAGACCTTCAGAATCTTGGACGCGATGAAGCACAGAATGACCATGCCGATAACGCCCACCACGATCAGGAGGATCATGGGGCCGATGATGTTTCCGAGCATCTCGGGGGTGCAGCCATTCAAACCGTCGAACACATACATCATCAGAGCGAACATGATGATGCCATAGGAGTTGGCCTTATTGATGGCATTTTCATCCAGGAAGCCGATGCTGGTGAAGATGACGCCCAGAACCAGCGCATACACAGCGCCGCTGATCTTCATGTTGATGACGGGGATCACGATGGTGCCCAGCTGGGTTGCGAGCCAGGACACGATGCCCAGCTTCAGCAGGATGACCACAGGGCCGTTCCAGTTGGCAGGCAGAGGGGGAATCAGCTTCTTGTGCTCCTCAGCAGTGCCGTTGTTGAGCTTGCCGTTGACGGCGTCCACATCGCTGACGGCGCTTTCCAGCTTGTACTCGCCGGCGCGATAGCCCTTGATCAGCTTCTTGCCCTCCAGCTGGAGGCAGACAGCGGTAAGGGGATAGCCGGCAAAGCCCTGCACGCAGTACATAGCGATGGCGAAGATGGCGGCTTCGGTAAGGCCATTAGCCTCCGCAGCTGTCTTCATGGTGGTGGCAGCGATGATGCCGCCGGTCAGCGGAGGCAGACCGGCAACCACCAGGTCACGGCCGATCACGCCGGGCAGAATGACCAGGCACAGCGCGCACATACCGGCAAGACCGGCCAGGCACACGACGATGGTCTTCCACTGGGATAGCAGCTGCTTGATGGAAATGACCGTGCCCATGTGGGTGATAAGCAGGTAAATGCCAATGGTGCTGCCAAAGGGAATCAGCATGGAGTCGCTTACAACGGTGGTGGGAATAACAGTCCAGAAGCCTACCAGAAGTACGGCGGCAGTGACGAAAACCGATGGGATCCAGGCCTTCGTCAGGTTTGAGACTGCTTCGCCGATGAAATACACGACGCCGCAGATCACAAACGCGAGTGCAAAATTGTACATAGTGTTTCTCCTCTCGTCTCTCCTTACATGACGTACGCTTTTTCGGATTAAAGAGTTAAATCCAAAAAAGTTGTTTTTATGGTACTCTGATCACGGTTAGATGTCAAGATAAATTTTGACAAAATTTAACACCGCCCATGCTTCGGATTTTTTACCAAAGCACGGGCGGCGCTTTTGTGGAAAGCCTTACGATACAAGGTCTTCCGCTTCTTTATGGAACATGGCTCATTGGGACCGCCAAAGCTGCGAGGATGATCCGTTCATCAGCTTCGCAACGAACACACTTTTCTGATTTGTGTATACGCTAATAGCTTGTAAACGGTAAGTAACCCGGACCTTGTATACCTTATACATTAGCTTTAGCGGTCACAAAGCAGCAGGAACAGAGAACCCCGCAAGGGCGCTCCTGACAGGAGTGCCCTCGCGGCACTTATGTCATATCCATTTATTTTTCGGGAACGCAGCTCCCGGCGGCAAGATTGTAGATGTCGAAATGAGCCTGCCGGTCCAGACCGATATAGCCGCCGGTCTTGCCGTCGCCGATGTGGTTCATCTCCACCAGCTCCGGGATATCTGCCGGGTCTGCACCGATCTCCGCGAAGGTCAGGGGCATCCCGATGGATCGCAGGAATGCCCGGAAGGCCTCGATACCCTCCAGCGCCGTACGCTTGGGATCGTCGAAGTCCATTTGGCAGCCAAAGACCCGGACGGCCATCTGAGCCAGGCGCTTTTCGCCGCCGTGCTCCGCGCAGTAGTGCATCCACGCCGGCATGATGACCGCCAGACCCGCGCCGTGGGCGCAGTCATACTTGGCGGAGAGCACGTGCTCCAAATGGTGGCTGTTCCAGTCCTGCTGACGGCCCACGCCCATAATGTCATTGTGGCACACCATACCGGCCCACATGATGTTTGCACGGGCCTCGTAATTGTGAGGGTCCTCCATGACCCGGCGGCCCTCATGGAGCATGGCCAGCAAAACGCCCTCCAGCATCCGGTCCGTGACCTCCACGTCCGGCGTATTGGTGAAATAGCGCTCAAAGGTGTGGGCCATGATGTCCGTGATGCCGCAGGCCGTCTGATAAGCGGGCAGGCTTTCCGTGAGGGCAGGGTCCAGCACGGAGAAGCAGGGACGGAGGCAGTCGGCCTCCGCGCCGTTTTTCTCCAGCGTCTTCTCGTTGGTGATGATGGAATCCGGAGAGCCTTCGCTGCCGGAGGCGGCAATGGTCAGGACAGTGCCCACAGGCAGAGCCTGCTCCGGCACCTTCCCGGAGAAAAAGTCCCAGAAATCACCGTCATAAGGCACACCGATGGCAATGGCCTTGGCGGTGTCGATGACGCTGCCGCCGCCCACGGCCAGAATGAAGTCGATCTTCTCCCGGCGGCACAGCTCGATGCCCTCATAGACAAGGCCGCTGCGGGGATTGGGCTTCACGCCCCCCAGTTCCACGGCGTACAGGTTTTCTTCCTTCAGGCAGGCCATGATCCGGTCCAGCAGGCCGGAGCGTTTGGCGGACTGCCCGCCGTAGACCACCAGCACCCGGCTGCCGCCGAAGCGCTTGATATACCTGCCGGTTTCCGTCTCCCGGTCCTTTCCGAACACGAAGTAGGTAGGGCTGTAAAAATCAAAGTTCCGCATCGTAACGCTCCCCTCAATATCCGGTCTTTTTCGCACCGGGCTGACCGTAGGACTGGAATTTCACCATGACCTCCGCCATCTGCTCCTCCGTCAAAACATTGGGCTTGCCGATGCTCATGGCCCGGTATTGCAGTTCCGCCACATATTCCAGATTGCAGGCGAGGCCGTAAGCACCCTTGATATCCTTGCCGCAGCACACGAGACCGTGATTTCCAAGCAGTACGGCGTTGCTCTTGCCGCAGACCTCCATAGCCGCCTCTGCCAGCGCCTCCGTACCAAAGAGCTGATAGGGGGCGCAGGGGACCTCTGCCGCCCCGGCGTCTCCGATCACATAATGCACCGCCCGGATAGGCTCGCCCAGAACGGCCATGGTGGTGCAGAACATGGAATGGGTGTGGACAACGGCTCTTGCATGGGGCTTATGCTTATAGAACGTTGTGTGCAGAGCCCACTCGCTGGAGGGTTTCCGCTTACCGTCCACCACCTTGCCGTCCAGATCCAGGATCACAACATCCTCCGGGGTGGTGGAAAAATAATCCATGCCGGAGGGGCTCAAAGCCACCAGGCCTTTTTCAGCATTGTAAATGCTAATGTTTCCGCTGGTTCCGGTGCTCAACCGGGCGGCGCTCATCTTTTTGCCGTATTCAACGACCAGTTCTCTCTCTTCCTGCATCAGCATAGCAAGTCTCTCCTTCCGGTCTTAATAGAACTTCTTTACATCAGAATCAAAATAGTGATCCAGCAGATAGGGCACATAGACACCTTTATCCGTGACCACACCGGAAATGAGGTGAGGCGGCACCACGTCGAAGGAGGGATAGATGGCCTTGACCTCCGGCACGGTGTTGGGGATGCCCCGATAGCTGAGGACCTGCTGGGGGTCCCGCATCTCGATGACGATGTCATCCTTACTGTGCTTGTCCTGATCGGGGATGCCGGTGACGTAATACGGAATACCAAAATACTTGGCCAGAATCGCGATCTGGAACGTGCCGATCTTGTTGGCGATGTGGCCGTCCCGGGCGATGGTGTCCGCCGCGGAGGTGAACAGGTCGATGCCCTCCCGTTCCATGGCGTAGGCCACCATGTTATCCGTGATGACCGTGGTATCAAAGCCCATCTGGGCGAAGCAGCCGGAGGTGAGCCGGGCGCCTTGCAGATAGGGCCGGGTCTCGGCGCAGAGCACCTTGAAGTCCTTGTTCTGACGGCGGGCGGCCCGGATCACGGTGCCGATGATGGTTTCCCCGAAGCACTGGGTCAGAATCGTGCCCCCCTGCGGGATCAGCTCCGCCAGATGGTCGCCCACGATCTGCATGGTGGAATACCGGCGGTTCAGGGATTCCACCGTGTTCTCCACGATGGCCTGAACGGGGTCCTTCCCTGCCGCCAGCGCCTCCTTGGCCACCTCAGCGCAGCGGTAGGTGATCTGGCCGTAGCGGTTGGCGGTGGTGGGGCGGGCGTGGGCCAGATCATAAGCCGCCTGCTGCAAGAAGGCGTCCTGCTCCGCAGCGCTCTTGTCCCGGACCTGCCACGCAGCCAGGGCCATGCCCATACCAACGGCGGTGTAGGGGCCGGCGCTCTGGGTCACCATGTCCGCGATGGCCTGCACCACCTCCTGATAGGTGACGCACTCCACGAACCGGACCTCCGTGGGATAGATCCGCCGGTCTAAAATGCGGACCTTGCCGTTTTCGTACCACGCAACATTTTCATATTGCAGCAGAAACGGCATATTTTCATCCATTCTGACCATGTGTTCCCCTCCCCTCTGCCAAGATCTTACGGAATTCCTCCGTCACAGCCGCCCCGTTGAGGCCGCCGGCACGGTTTTTGATGAGATAGATGCCCAAATCAATGAGGGCGTGCTCCATGGGGAGCCGTTGGGCCGGGTCCGTGACGGAGGTGACCTCCATCACCTTGGAATCGCCCACCACCCGGCGGATGATCTCCGTACCGGCGTAGCCGTAGGAGTCCGCCATCACGCCGTCCAGATAGGCCTTGCGGAAAGCGGTGGCGCGGTACAGCGGGAAGGTCACCAGCTTGTCATATTCCGCCGCCAGCTTTTCCGCCGTTTTGTCGCAGGTCTCCCGGATGGTTTGCTCCAGAGCGGTCTGCGTTTCGGCGCTGCCGCCGGTATAGGCCTTGTTGGCCCACGCGAAAAACAGGTTGCCGATGACATTGCCGATGTCGTAGCCCATGGGGCCGTAGAAGGCGAACTCCGGGTCGATGACCTTGATGCCCTGCTCGTTGGCAAAAATAGAGCCGGAATGGAGATCACCGTGGATCAGCGCCTGCGCGTTGTTCATAAAGCCGTTGCGCAGGGCGGCGACTTCGGCGTGGAGGGCCTCGTCCTCATAGAGATGCTCCCACACGAAGTCCTCGTTGCCGGGGGTGACGATATTCTTGTTCCGGGGGTTCATGGGCTGGGCCAGATACGGCTCCGTGAGCACCAGGTCCTCCGTGATGTCGCACAGCTCCGGATTGGTGAAGAATTTGACCTGCTTCTTCTTTTCCTGCCGATCCATCACCAGATCCGTGGTGGGCAGCAGGGACTGGGCCAGAAAATCGGAGAGATTTTCGCTGAGATGGCCGTAGACCCGGCCCGCCGCCAGCTCCTTGCGGAGATTTTTGTAGGCGGAAATGTCCTCCATAGAGAGGGCGGCCATGGTCTCATCGTAATGATAGACCTCCGGAATGAATTTAGGAGCCAGCCGGGCCTCCAGCATCAAGGTCTCCGCCTCGATCTTGTTGCGGTAGAGGTCCAGCGGACGGCCAGAGGACCGCAGCAGCTTGTCCGCCTGCTTCACGATGACGGAGCGACCGTCCTTCCGGGAGCGCACCTGAAACACATAGTTGATGTTGCCGTCGCCGATCTCAACGCAATCGGTTTCCTCATCCGGCTGGAAAAAATGGAGCACATCCACGGCGTACCGCTTCACATCCTCCGGCTTCATTAAGAAAAAGGCGCTGTAATCTGACATAAGGTCCTCTCCTTCTGCAATAGGCGGTCAGTCCGCCATGATGGCCCGGACGGCGGTTTTCGTGTCGGTTTTGGGGAACAGCTCGTAGCCGATGAGGCCCCGGTAGCCCGCCTGCTCCAAGGCGGCGAACACCGCCGGGTAATAAATTTCCCCGGTGCCCGGCTCGTGACGCCCCGGCGCGTCCGCCACATGGATGTGGCCGAACTGGTCGGCGTAAGCGCGGATATGGTCGCACAAACTGCCCTCGTTGAGCTGCATGTGGTACACATCGTACAGCACCTTCAAGTACGGGGAGCCGATGAGCCGGGTCAGCTCGGCGGCCGTGCGGGTATGGCGGAGGAAGTTGCCGGGATGGTCCGTGGTGACGTTCAGCGGCTCCAGATTGATCCGGACGCCGCAAGTTTCCGCCCATTCCGCCGCGATTTTCAGCGTGTCGAACATGGTGCAGAGCTTCACGGCATCGCTGAGGTCGTCATAGGGGCAAAGGACCCTTCCTCCCTCCCCCAG
>OJSP01003524.1_pt1 | contig 11231 bp, 8 predicted proteins | sample 1599561 | NCBI WGS metagenome assembly OJSP01 (sample SAMN04168659, study PRJEB22393) | human gut metagenome | biome: human gut microbiome; feature: stool | host: Homo sapiens | collected 2014-05-12
AGCCCCCAAAATAGGGAAGCCTGTCTTCCTCCTTTAATATGGCATCCGCTCCGTCCAGCATCGACAGATACAGCGCCGCTGCTTCCCGCTCTTTTCCCAGCCGCCGCAGCGCACAGGCCGTATAAAAATCACTCTCATCCAGCCGCCCTGTCTGATGGGCCGCCGCCTTTTCATACCAGGCAAAGGCTTCCCTTTCCTCTCCTGCTGCCTCCAGCGCTTTCGCCATATGGAAATATACTGCCGCTTCCCGTGCAGTTACACCGCGGCCCTCCTGATAATTTTCCGGATATTCCAGAGCCGTTTTATAAAAAGCAATGGCCCCGGCATAATCTTTTTCCCGGAAAGCCCGCCTTCCCAGCTGAATATAAGCAAGAATATGCGCTTTTACCAGGATACCCTCTCCGCCCTCATATGGGTTGAAAATACGGTTCTTCAAGTACGCTGCCGCCTTTTCCGGCATTCCCGCCTCATTATAAAGCACCAGCTGTTGATGATACAGATCCTCTCTTTTATAAACCAACTGAGGATATGCTTCCAGAAGCTCCAGCAGCTTTTCTACCGGGGCACCTGATTCCCTGCGTATTTCCATAAGTTCCAGAAGATACCGCCCGTCCTGATGCATGACAAAGGCCTTTTCCATTTCCCGCCTTGCTCCCACCTTGTCTTCAAATACCTCAAGCAGGGCAAGGGCCATACATCTGTGGGCCTGATGCAAACCGTCTTCCCTGGTAACAGACACTTCCCAGCATTTCACGCCTTCTTCGCGGTTATCCCTTCCATAGAATAAACAGCCAAGATAATATGCGCTTTTCCCTCCATCCTTTCTTTGCGCAAAGGCATATTGGAGAACACGCCTATCCATATCCGTATATGGAAAGCAGTAATCCGGCGACATCTCCCCCGCCTGTGTGAGGAAATCTGCTGCTTTTGCTTCTTTCCCAAGACCTGCTGCCGCATATGCCCTGTAATAACAGTTCATCGGATCCGCAGGCGCAGTCCGGCCCAGCTTTAGCACCTCCTGCCAGGCTCCCAGCTCCAGATATTCCGCCATCAGGACACGCCATGCCGTTTTTCTCTCACGCAGCACATTTTTCAGTCTATCCAGTGCTTCCTTTTCATCCTGCAGAAACCAGCTTTCCCCCAGCAGACCGTATCCGAGCGGATCCACGGCCAGCATATCGCGGACCACCTTCCCCGCTTCTTTGCTTCTTCCCGATTTCCGCAGTATAAAAGCCTTCAGGAAGGAAAGCTCCGGGCTTTCCCCATTCACTGTGAGCGCTTCCCTGATACAGGAAAGCGCATCTTCAAAACAACCCTTACGCACATAAAGCTTCGCCGCCTGTTTTAGTCCGGCTCCCTTATACCCATAATTCCAGGCTGCTTTCCGGTAAAAACGGATCGCTTCCTCCTCCTGCCCATCATTCTCCAGCGCCCAGGCATAATTAAAACAGCATTCCCCATCCCTGGGATTGGGGTTTCTGAGCATACTGCGTTTTACCGCTTTTTCAAAAAACGGAAGCGCCTTTTTGCAGTCCCCCTTTCTCATCCATAGAAGCCCCATTCCATTATTGCAGCGAATATCTCCGTTGTCCCGTCGCAGCGCTTCCCGGTAATAATCTTCTGCCCGAAGCGTTACATGCCGGTACTGCTCCAAATGAAGCCCCTCCAGATACAGCTCCTCCTGCGTGGGTATCTCCTCCGGCTTCCTTGCCGGCCTGTGAGGTGCCGGTTTTTCCCGGCCCTGGAAAAAGGACGGCCCGAAGGTATAGGAAACCAGGGTTTTCCCCGATTCATCAAGAAGAAACAGCGATATATCCTTTTCCTGCGTCCCCTCCGCCGTTTCCAGGCTCCGCAGGCACGGCTGTCCCGGTTCCAGGAAAAGGCATTCCTCCAGAAGCCGCTCTCCCTTCACCTCCACGCAGATTCTCGCCTGTTTGTGAACCGCAGTCACCTGAAAAGCAGCCTCCAGCCTTCTTCCGTTTAAAACAAAGCCCACAGCCCCATCCTTTTCCGCATTTTTCAGCCCAGGCATATGGGCGGTGGCATACCAGGTCTGCTCAAAGGTCTTCGTTTCATCCGGTGCAATAAAGGAAAAATCCGGCTGGTTATCCGTATAGCAGCCCGTCATGATTTCCAGATAGGCGCCGTCCTCATCGGTCAGGTTACGATGCCATACATCACCGAACTCCCTGCTTCCCCAGGTAAAAAACTTTTTGCCCACAGAAACGTTATGATCCGCCACATGCACTGTTCCCCGCTGTCTTCCGTGATCGAACCCGGCCATAAAATTATAATCTGAGTTCAGAATAAAAAAGGAGGCCGGAGAGGGAATATTTTTAAACCAGGTAATATCCGTTCCCTCACCGAAATCAGCTCTGGCAAATTCTCCCTTCACTACCGGGAATTCTGATACCGCATCCTTATAATGATAAGTAATGTAGTCAATATCCGGCGGAAACTGCAGCTGATAGTCCTCATTGGCATGCACTGCCAGATTGGCCCACCAGTGAAAAGTCTGCATGGCATTAGACGGATTATACAGCCTTGTTTTTACCGTCACATAAGATTTGTCCGGCCAGATGGTTACCCCCACCATCCCCTTCATGCCAAACAAAGGCTCATATTCTCCCATCCAGGCTGTCTGTGCTCCATCCTCCCCCTCTTCAATCACACAGTCCACAGGCATATACGTGGTAGGACGGTGATGCTGCGGCCAGTTGAATTCAATCCCCCCTGAAATCCATGCGCCGCACAGCCCTATCAAAGCGGGCTTAATCACCTGGTTTTTGTAGACGAAATTATAATCCAGCTTTTTATCGTAGCCTTCATATATCCGCCCTCCCAGTTCAGGCAGCACCGTCACCCGGATGAATTCATTTTCCAGCACAACAGCGTCATATTCCCTGTCCGTCTTCACGTTTTTAAAGGTATCGATCATGGGAATGGGATAAATGTTCCCCCGTGTCCCCTGATGATTCCTCACATCATAAAAATAGGGTGATCTCTCCGCCTCATCCATCTCATAGGTGGGAATCACAAGCTTTTGCCTGCAAATCATGCCTACCCCTCCCCTCTGCGCGCCCAAACGCGCATACGCATACATTTATTATGCTTATATTGTAAAGGAGCCGGCGCATTTTTACAAATACACTGGCTCCTTTTTTCAGACAGTGCAAGCTATTACTGCTCTCTGTCCGCTTTTATTGCATTGTTCATATCAACAAGCTTGGCAACATCGTCGGCCTGAGCGAGGGCTTCATCATAGAAATACTGGAATACCTCATCCACATGATAATTTTTCTGCAGCTCCTCAATTATCTTTGTGCGGACGGCTTCAAATTCTTCATCACTCTTGGCTGCAACCGCAGTAACTACATTCTTGCCCACATAAGCATTGATTTCATTTACATACGATGCAATATCACCTTCCGGATCCCCAAAGGAAATATACATGCCGGCATCCGTAACAGGCGTTTCGGCGCGGTATACATCGACCTGTGTTTCCTGTCCGTAATGGGAGATAAAATCCTTCACGGTATCGTTCATCTTTTTATCCAGCGCCTTCTGGGAGAACTGATACAGATCAATGGCAACACCATCGTCAGGATTAATTGTTCCGTTGCCGAAGCCACAGAAATGATGGTAAACATTCACACCTGTTTCAGCGCCTAAGGCATCATCCTTGGTAACATTCAGATACTCATCCGTAGGTACCGGCTCTCCATCCTCTACATTCCAATAGGTGCCTTCCAGACCGTTCCATGCAGTTCTGGAGAAGTCATAGGTAGATAAGAAATCAAGCAAAGCAACGCATCTTTCCGGGTTCTCCGTATTGGCGTTTACCACATACTGTCTTTCACCGCGGTACATATTGCCGAATCTGTCTTCTGCATCACCACTCAGGCTGGGCAGGGAAATAAAAGCTTTCTGATTTCCTTCTGTCTTGTTGAATTCCAGATTGGCGTTTGCAGACATCCAGCCGGGTACGTTAAACATATATTTGCCGGCCTTCAGATTTTCTTCATAAATATCAGAGGTCATCGTAAAAGAGTCAGGGTCCAGCAGCCCTCTCTGGTTCGCTCTGTTATAAAAACGGACCGCTCTCCAGAAAATGCCTTCCGGATCAATCAGCTGATTGTTTTCCAGCGGTTTGGAATCCACTGTAGATACTCCCAGGACACGTCCGGTAGTTTCAATCAGGTTTACGCCCTCCTGAGGCCCAAGACCGAAGGTAAACACCCATTCACCCCAGCCCTGTCCTGCGCCGAACCATGCGCCGCAGCCATAGGTTTTCTGTCCGTCATCTGTTTCCGGCTCTGCCGCTACCATGGCTTCCATAACGTCCAGCAGATCCTCATCATAGGATTCCAGCTTGGGATAGCCGGCTTCTTTATAAACATCCCATCTGATATAGTGGCCGCAGGTAGGCACTGTGCCGTCATCCCATGACCCCTTGCACATTCCCCAAAGGTATGCGTTTCCGTCAGGGCTGTTGGCAGCCATTCTTTCAGCCTCAATCATCATTTTTCCTGCAGGGTCATTCATGGTATTCGGCGCGTACTCCTCCAGATAAGGCTCCAGATTCAGTGCGGATCCGGATTCCAGGAGCATGGGCAGCTGCTTGGTAGGATCGGATAACATGAAAATATCAGGCAAATCCCCATCCGCCATCATGGCCGACAGCTGGCTCGGCCAGTCCGCCTCCGTAACACCGGTCAGATACAGGTCGATGTTTAAAGTGTCCTCAATATACTTGCTGACGGGATCGGAACGCAGGCCATCCGCTTCCCCCCTTCCAACAAAGGCCACCACATCCAGGGCAACACGGTCCTCAAAATGAGGAATGATTACTCCTGAATCCGAGGCCCGTGCAGCCCCATCCGCATTTTCTCCGGCAGCGCCCTCTTCAGCTGTTGTCTGTGCGGCTTCACTGGATGCCGGTGCAGGTTCGGCCGACGATTCATTGGAGGCTGAACCGCATGCCACAAGTCCGCCGAGCATGGCGACGGTAACTGTCATGGCAAGCACTTTTTTAAGTAAGTTCTTTTTCATATTCTCTCCTTCCTTTTCAGGCTGCTTTAAGCGCCCAAATCTCTTACTTTATTTAATTTCATTTTTGCAATGCGGAATCATCGCAGCAATGAAAGTAAGATCCTGTCATCCCTTTACGGCACCCAGCATAATTCCTTTGGTAAAAAACCGCTGCATATAGGGATATACACATAAAATCGGCACCACCGTAATAAAGCTCATTGCCATGCGAAGCGTAGTTGAGGTTACCTTGACCGCCGCCCCTGCGGCAGCGCCGGCTCCGGTAGTGGAAACCACATTGGACTGCAGCTTGGTATACAGCAGGTACTGCAGGCAGTGAAGATTGGCCGCCTTCCTGCCCTGCATGAAGAACATGTCATCCGACCAGGTATTCCACTGATTTACCGCTGCAAACACGACGATACAGGCCAGAATCGGCTTGGCCAGAGGCAGTATAATCCGGAAAAAGACCTTTACCAGCCCCGCGCCGTCCATTTCCGCCGATTCCACCAGTTCCGATGGTATGGATTCAATATAAGTCTTAATCAGAATGATAAAATATGCCTGAACCGCATAAGGCAGTATGTATACCAGAAAATTATTTTTCAGTCCGATATTGCTGATTAACAGATAGTAAGGGATAAATCCTGCGTTCACATACATGGTCACTATGAAAAAACGGTACAGCAGCTTTCTGCAGGGCAAATCCCTGTTTGCCAGCAGGTATGCCGCAAAGCTGCAGCACAGCAGCGTAAGCAGCGTTCCAAGTATCGTACGGGCAAAGGCGATGCCGATACTGGAGGTCAGGCCCGGAATTTCCAGCAGATTCGTATAGGCCTCTGTGGAAAACTCCTGTGGAATAATGTACACCCCGCGGTTGACAGCCGCCGGAGAAGACCATGAGTTAATAAATATATACCACAGCGGATAAACACATATTAAAGTAAACAATCCAAGAATAATGGCATTTATTATGCCGGCAAAGGTAATCCTGTTTTTCTTTTTACTCATATTGCAACTTCCTTTCTTCCTTGCTTCCCATCGTCAGTGTCAGAATATGGACTCTCCCCTCAGTCTCTTGGAAGCCCAATTGGCAAATGACAGAAGGATAATGCTGACAACGGATTTAAAGATACCCATGGCAGTGGCAAGGGAATACTCCATATTTTTAATACCCATACGATATACATAAGTATCAAATACCTCCAGCTTATCCCAGGTCATGCCGTTTCCCAGCAGCCAGTACTGGTCGAAACCATTGGAAAGCATGTTGGAAATTGCCAGCAGCAGCAGTACAAAGAAGGTGGATAACAGTCCGGGAACGGTAACATGTACTATTTTCTGCCAGGTATTAGCGCCGTCCACATCCGCTGCCTGATACAGCTCCTGATCAATTGATGTAATGGCCGACAGATAAATAATTGCATTGTAGCCCAGCGTCTTCCATGCTCCGATTGCCACCTGTATCAGCCATGCATGCTTTGCGTTTGTCAGCGGATTAACCGGCTCTTTGACTAATCCCAGTCCCATCAATATGTTGTTCAGGGCGCTGCTTTCCGAGGACAGGAGCATAAATACAATGGAATACACCAGCACCCAGGAAATAAAGTTCGGTATGGAGGTACCAGTCTGTACCATCTTTGCATATTTCTTATTCTTCAGCTGCGAAATAGCTATGGCGAAAATTGCCGGCAACACAGAACAACAGATGTTCAAAAAAGAAATGCAAAGCGTATTACGCATTACATTCAGAAAATCCCTGGGGTTAGCCACGATTTTCTGAAAATATTTTAAGCCTACGAAATCAGAATCAAAAACGGAAACGCCAGGCTTAAAATCAACGAATGCATAGCTCCAGCCCAGAAGCGGTGCATAATTAAATATCAATACAAATACCATAAAGGGCAGTAGCAGCAATACCAGCCGTATCTTCTTCAGCTGCCTTCCCGTCAATTGTTTTTTACTCTTTTCCATTGCCTGTGCCATACGCAGTCCGCTCCTTTCTCCTCTTCCAATGTAACCGGTTTCGCATGAGTGCTTTTAAAAAGGTCCCGAAAAAAGTAACCTTCCTGTCATGACCAGATATTGCATTGTCATTTTTTCACTTATATGCTCTGTACAATTTCCTGTTTTATCACTTTTTACTCAAATAGCATTTTGCAAAATACACCAGTTTTGTTTATATCGCTTTAATTTGTTTATGTTACATAATATTTTTTGTGCGTTTTATCTATATGTATTATCTTATATTTACCAAGCTCTTTCATCCACTTTTTTGTCAAATAACTGTGCAGTTTTAACCATATTAACAGAATGGTTTTTTTATGCTATACTGTCCATATGTGCAATATGACTTAATATCAACAGAAAGGAGGCAATTATGCCGCTAAAAAAACCAAAACCGGTTGTTGAATATCGGAACTATTATCTTCCTTCCAGCTTTCCGGTTCTTCTGCTTACCGGAAACAACTGGACAATATCTGATATACGTAGTGAAAATCTGCACTTCCATAATTGCCTTGAAATCGGGATCTGCCATTCTCACGACGGCACCCTGGAATTTTATAACGGACTGAGCATTCCTTTTTCTGCAGGAGATATAACCTGCATACCCAGAAATATCCCTCATACTACCTATTCGTCTCCCTCCGTTAAAAGCAGATGGTCCTATCTGTTTTTTGACCAGCGTCAGCTTTTCAGGGATATCCTGCCTCCTGATTTCAGTTTTAATATGATACATGATGATATTCATAAATATCTGATACCTAACGGTGCTTCTTCCCGCATCCCGCTCCTTGCACAGGCATCCATTGAAGAACTCTCCGCAGAAAAGCCCGACCATCAACTGATAAAAAGCTATCTGTTCGCCCTGTACATGGAAATTATCCGTTTCCAGGATAAATATGCTGTAAATTATAATGTAGAAAATACCCCCCCTGGCAAAATCTACCAATATCCGGCATTAGCTCACTCAGTATTACGCCGGCGCTGGACTTTATCGAAGATAACTACATGAACAAGTTTCCTGTCGATAAGCTTTCGGAACTATGCCATATGAGCCCTACCCATTTCCGAAGAAGCTTTCAGGCTGTTATGCATACCAGTCCCCTGAATTACCTGAATACTATCCGGATTATGAATGCCTGCAACCTGCTTCGTAACACAAACCATACGATTCTCAATATTTCTGTTATGACAGGCTTCAGTACGCTGAGTAATTTCAACCGGCATTTTAATGAAATGATGAAGGTTTCCCCCAAAGAATACCGGAAGCAGACTCTGCAGGGTCGAAAACCCGGCGAAGTCCCCTCCATTATCGAATATTCCGGATGGATGGAACCGGATTAAGCGCTTGTGCAGCGTATAAATGTCACGGTCGTTAATAAACGCAAAAAGGCATCCGCCAACGGAAATTTCTTCCGCGGCGGATGCCTCTTTGTTTAGGAAAGCAAAATGCTCTCTGCTATTTTTATTCCATAGCCGGCAGAACCGGCCTGTGGAAATATGGATTTGACTTATACAAGCTCCAGAACAACTTCCATTGCTCCGTCGCCCTTTCTCTGGCCAATCTTGATGATACGTGTATAGCCGCCCTTGCGGTCAGCATACTTGGGAGCGATTTCATCAAAAATCTTAGCAGGCATATCAACCTTCTTGGTACCTTTCTTACGTCCGGCTGCAGTTGTCGGAACTTCGGTAATAGGGTACAGAACTTTCAGCATCTGTCTTCTGGCATGAAGTCTGCTGGGCATATCCTTCTTGATTTCCTTCTCCACCTCATCGTATACGGTAACCTTCTTGCCGTCTACAACTTCTTTTACTCTCTTGCCATCTTTGTCTTTTCTGGCAACCTTGGCAGTAACCTTAACGGTTTCGTAGTTATCTCTTTCCTTTACGCCCATTGCAATGATGCCTTCAGCGATCTTGCGAACTTCTTTAGCTCTTGCTTCAGTGGTAACGATTTTTCCGTGATATAACAGATTGGTTACCTGGTTTCTCAGCAGAGCCTTTCTCTGATCTGAGGTTTTTCCTAATTTTCTGTACTTTGCCATTTTTCTATTCTCTCTTTCATTCTTGGTACATCCGGCCACGCTCTTTGGACTTACTTACCGAATGCTGTGTAAAGCCAAAGCCACCCTGCGGACAGCTTTGACCGCCAATCATGTGACAGGCATCCTGAGGGATGCCGTGACGCCTACCGTGCCGTTCGGACTTACCGGGAAACGCCGGAACTTTTATTCAGAATTATGCATTCACGTCATCGCTGGGGTTCAGCTGAAGACCGAGTTCCTTTAATTTAGCAAGAACCTCTTCCAGAGACTTGCGGCCCAGGTTACGAACCTTCATCATATCTTCAGAAGTCTTGTTAGTTAATTCTTCTACCGTATTGATACCAGCACGCTTTAAGCAGTTATAGGAACGAACGGACAGCTCAAGCTCGTCAATGCTCATTTCCAATACTTTTTCTTTCTCATCATCTTCTTTTTCCACCATAACCTCTGCGGTCTTGGCGTTTTCAGAAAGGTCGATGAAAAGGCTTAAATGTTCGCTGAGTACTTTTGCAGCAAGGCTGACAGCTTCGTCCGGAGCCAGAGTGCCATTGGTATAAACATCCAGTGTCAGTTTATCAAAGTCAGTTACCTGACCAACACGGGTATTGGCTACAGTCATGTTTACTCTTTCTACCGGGGTATAGATGGAATCAACAGCGATTACGCCGATAGGCAGGTCTTCGCTCTTGTTCTTCTCTGCGCTGACATATCCACGTCCCTTGGTAATGGTCAGTTCCATGTACAGCTTGCTTTCCTTGCCGCCGCTTAAGGTAGCAATTACCAGGTCGGGATTAAGAATCTCAATATCCTGGTCTGCCTGAATATCTGAAGCCCGGACAACACCTTCGCCCTCGTATTCGATATAAGCGGTCTTAGGTTCATTGGTTTCGCTGTTATTCTTGATTGCCAGACTCTTGATGTTCATGATGATTTCAGTCACATCTTCCTTGACACCAGGAATAGAGCTGAATTCATGCAGCACGCCTTCAATCTTGACCTGGCTCACAGCCGCACCCGGCAGGGAAGAAAGCATGATTCTTCTCAGTGAATTGCCAAGGGTGATACCGTAACCTCTTTCCAGCGGTTCTACAACGAATTTGCCGTATTTCTTGTCCTCAGAGATTTCAGCAACCTCGATATTGGGTCTTTCAAAATCAAACACTGCAAATACCCTCCTTTACGAACGAAAAGTTTCTTAATTGAAACGTTCACGCCAGTTACAAGAAATTACTTGGAATACAATTCGACGATAAGCATTTCGTCTACAGGTACATCAATCATTTCCCTGGTCGGAAGTTCCTTAATCGTTCCTTTGAAGTTTTCCTGATCTACATCCATCCACTCCGGAACAAGTCTTCCTGCTGTAACTTCGAGGATATCTTTATATCTCTGCATTCCTTTTGCTTTTTCCTTGATTTCAACCACATCGCCTGCTTTTACCAGGTAAGAAGGAATGTTGATGCACTTTCCGTTTACCAGTACATGCTTGTGATCTACTACCTGTCTAGCTTCTCTTCTGGTTCTTGCAAAGCCCATTCTGAAAACAACGCTGTCCAGTCTGCTCTCAAGAAGAGTCATCAGGTTTTCACCTGTCATACCCTTCATTTTATCGGCTTTCTTATAGTAGTTTCTGAAAGGTTTTTCCAGAACGCCGTAAATGAATTTGGCTTTCTGTTTTTCTCTCAGCTGTGTGCCGTATTCGCTGACCTTCTTACCAGCTCTTGCGCTGGTTCTGTTGGACTTTTTATCGTATCCCAGGTACATGGGTTCAAGACCAAGGGTTCTGCATCTTTTTAAAACAGGGGTTTTGTTTACTGCCATTTAAAATTTCCTCCAAATATTGTTTACAGTACGCTCCGCCGGTCCTGCCGGCGAAAAGCCATTTCCTCATGAAACAGCCGCACTCACTGTGCCGTACTTTCTTCCAACGTTTTCTCAATTTATTATTTACGCAACCATCCGTTCCCGGATGAAAATCACAAAATGCTGATTAAACTCTACGACGCTTGGGCGGGCGGCATCCGTTATGGGGAACGGGAGTAACATCCTTAATGCTGGTTACTTCCAGACCACATGCAGAGAGTGCACGGATAGCAGCTTCACGTCCTGAACCAGGACCCTTTACAAAAACGTCCACAGTCTTCAGGC
>OJSP01003547.1_pt1 | contig 11169 bp, 7 predicted proteins | sample 1599561 | NCBI WGS metagenome assembly OJSP01 (sample SAMN04168659, study PRJEB22393) | human gut metagenome | biome: human gut microbiome; feature: stool | host: Homo sapiens | collected 2014-05-12
GTGAGCGCGAGAAGCTGCTGCATCTGGACGATGTGCTCCACAAGAGAGTCATCGGTCAGGACGAGGCCGTGACCAAGGTGAGCGAGGCCATCCTGCGTAGCCGCGCCGGGATCGCAAACCCCAACCGCCCCATCGGCAGCTTCCTGTTCCTCGGCCCCACCGGTGTGGGCAAGACCGAGCTGGCTAAGGCGCTGGCACAGGCTCTGTTTGACGATGAGCGCAACATGGTGCGTATCGATATGACGGAGTATATGGAGAAGTTCAGCGTCAGCCGCCTGATCGGTGCGCCTCCGGGATACGTGGGTTATGAGGAGGGCGGCCAGCTGACCGAGGCTGTCCGCCGCAAGCCCTACAGCGTGGTGCTGTTCGATGAGGTGGAAAAGGCCCACCCCGATGTGTTCAACATCCTGCTGCAGGTGCTGGACGATGGCCGCATCACCGACAGCCAGGGCCGTACCGTGGACTTCAAGAACACGGTGATCATCCTGACCTCGAATCTGGGCAGTGACATCATTCTGAACGATCTGGAGCAGCGCCGGGCACAGGGTTCCAACGAACTCAGCGACGAGGCAAAGCATCAGATCGACCTGCTGCTGAGGAGCAAGTTCCGCCCCGAGTTCCTGAACCGTCTGGACGAGATCGTCTACTACAAGAGCCTGACCAAGGACGAGATGCGCAAGATCGTGGATCTGCAGCTGGCAGACCTGCGCAGCCGCATGGACGAGGGCAAGCATCTGAATCTGGACGTGACCACCGCCGCCAAGGACTACATCATCGATTCTGCCTACGACAGCGTCTATGGTGCCCGCCCCATCAAGCGGTTCATCCAGAGCCGGGTGGAGACTTTGATCGCCAAGGCGATCATTCAGGGCCGCTATGCCGAGGGCAGCACCCTGACCGTGGATTACGACGGAACTGCCCTTGTGCTGAAATGATTTTCCACAGTTTTACCAGTTTTGTACCTCTGTGCCGGCTGTAATGCTTGCATGGGGGTGCGGAATATGATATTATAACAAGTAACATTGATGTGCTTTTCATCGCGGAACAGCCACGGTGGAAAGCACATTTTTGTATCCCTAGGAAAGAACTCCTTCCGTCATCGCTGCGCGATGCCACCTCCCTCGGTGAGGGAGGCTGACCGTGCGGCAAGGCTCTCTCTTTGAGGGAGCTGGCTGCGAAGCAGACTGAGGGAGTCCGTTCTTTAATAAAAAACAGAAAGTTGAGTGTGATTTTCCTTTATTATGGACGATGGCAGTATGACGCTCTGGGTAGCACTGGTGATCCTGGTGGGTTTCTCCGCCTTTTTCTCCGCATCCGAGACCGCATTTTCCTCCCTGAATCAGATCCGCCTGAAAAGCCGCGCCGAGGACGGCGATTCCTCTGCCGCCCGGGTGCTGGCCATGGCGGAGCAATACGATAAGCTGCTTTCCACCATCCTCATCGGCAACAATATCGTGAACATCGCCGCCGCTTCCATCGGCACCATCCTGTTTACCCAGATGCTGGGTGCCGAGCGGGGCGCAACGATGTCTACCATTGTGCTGACGATCATCGTGCTGATCTTTGGCGAAGTGACCCCCAAGAGCCTGGCTAAGGAGATGCCGGAAAAGGTGGCCACGGCAGTCTCGCCCTTCCTTGTGCTTCTGATGGCCCTGATGACCCCGCTGACCTGGCTGTTCACCCAGTGGAAAAAGCTGCTGGGCCACTTTGTCCACAGCGGCGAGGCTGATACCATCACAGAAGGTGAGCTGATGACCATGGTCAGCGAGGCTGAAAATGACGGCGAACTGACCGACCGGGAAAGCGAGCTCATCCGCAGCGCCATCGAGTTCGATGACGTGGAGGTGGAGGAGATCCTGACCCCCCGTGTGGATGTGGTGGCTGTGGAGGATGATATCCCGCTGGAGGAGCTGGCCCAGACCTTTGCGGAGTCCGGTTACTCCCGTCTGCCTGTCTACCACGGCACCATTGATAACATCATTGGTGTGGTACATGAAAAGGATTTCTATATCGCCCGCCTGAAAAAGGCGACCAAGATCGATGATCTGGTGGTGCCCACCCTGTATACCACGGGCTCCACGCAGATCTCCCAGCTGCTGCGCACCCTCCGGGAGCAGCACCACCACCTGGCCGTTGTTGTGGACGAATACGGCGGCACCGAGGGTATCATCACGCTGGAGGATATCCTGGAAGAGCTGGTGGGTGAGATCTGGGATGAGCACGACGAGGTCACTGAGAACTTCCGCAAGCAGTCGGACGGCAGCTGGCTGGTGTCCGGCTCTGCCAGCGTCGATGATCTGTATGAGGAGCTCGACCTGCCGGAGGAAGAGGACATCGATTCCAATACCGTCAACGGTCTGGTGCAGGAAAAGACCTGCCATCTGCCCAAGGTAGGCGACCGCTTTACCCTGGGCGAGTACGATGGTGTTGTTACCCGCACCGCCAAGCGCCGCGTGACGGAGGTGCGCCTGACCCCCGCCGCCCCGGCTGAGGATGCCGAGAAGGACGACGAAAAGGATAAGCGCTTCTCCCGCCTTGCACAGCGCGGGGAGAGCCGCTGACAGGAAGCGTAAGATAGAAACAGTGAAACGCCGCCGGGTGGAGCTTTTGGCTCTGCCCGGCGGCGTTTTCTTGATTCAAGTCCTTGCCCGCGGCCCTGCACTGTGCTAAACTGAATAAAATACAGAACGCAGGAGGACAAGGAACTTGAAACGGATATCGAAGTTTGCGCGCCGGTGTGCGGCGCTGATGCTGGCGGTGGTGCTGCTCTGCATGGCAGTGCCTGCCGCCTTTGCAGCGGAAGGGGACACCCTGCCCGCCGGTGCCACCACCATGGGCGGTGCCAACACTACTCTGATCCCGGACGAGGAGGAAAACTGCCTGAGCTGGCTCTTCGGCTCCGGCGATACCATCACCATGCCCTACCTGAACGTCAAGGGGCAGGGCCTGCGCCGGAACGTGACCCTGGATCTTGAGGACTGTCTGGTGGGCATCACCTACACCGAGCTGGGCTCCATCGGCAGCTATGTCAGTGACGCGGCGGCACAGCAGGCGTGGAAAGCGCAGGCGGTGGCCATCCACTCCTATCTGGAATACCATAAGAAATACGGCTCTTCGGCCAACGCGCTGGTGTACACCCCCGTGGACCAGATCCCTTCCTCTGCCCGCAGCGCCATCCGCAGGGCAGTCTCTGAGGTCAAGGACGAGGTGCTGACCTGCAACGGCAGCGTCATCGATGCAGTGTGGTCGGCCAGCGCGGGGTACAACACCCAGACCGGCGTGTACGGCACCTGCTCCGGTCTGGATGCCTGGGGCACCGATGTGCCCTATCTGCAGAGCGTGGAAAGCCCCTACGAGGAGCAGTATCACAACCTGATGCGCCGGATCATCGGCAAGGATTACCGCTACATCGAGTATAACGACAGCAAGACCGGCCAGCCCTACGAGAGCGCCGACACCACCCATAAGGATCTGGGCGGCTTTGTCCAGTACAATACCTTTGTCTCGAACGGAAAGAGCTACCGCTACATCGGCCAGTTCGTTTCCTCTCGTTACTGCTTTGATTTCAGCGCGGACGAGAACGGAACCCCCTGCATGAACTACTATGGCTTCGGCCACGGTGTGGGCATGAGCCAGTGCGGCATGGTGGGCTATGCGCAGGAGCAGGGCATGGGCTACCGGGACATCCTGCGCCACTACTATACCGGCGTGTCCTTTGGCACGGTGGGCAGCGGCAGCTCGAACGGCGGCCTGTTCGGCTGGCTGTGGAGCCTGCTGGGACTGCAATAAATTTTGCACCGGAAAGCGCAGGAAATGCGGAAAAGCGCTTCTCAAACGGGACGAAATCTGGTATACTATTATAGTTTGTAAAAATGCGTCTGGGCGGTGGAATGGCCCAGTGAAGTGGAGAAGTCGGAATGCAGTTGGAGAAAGCAAAGGAAACAAAGCAGGACATGGAGCGCTGCCGCCTGCTGGCACAGCGCATTGCGGAGGAGCTGGCCCCGGCAACAGCTGCGGTGCTGAACGCCGAGACCCCGGCACTGGAAAAGGCCCTGCACCGGGCGGGCGTGGATGCCAACCCCTTTACAGTGGCTGCCCGGCAGGCAGACCTGCTGGTGGTGGAGGACCCCGCCTGGGTGGAGATGCCCGCGCAGCTGCCCGGACAGGTGCTGCTGGTGTTTACCGGCAGCAACGTGGCTGAGGGCTGGGCCGAGGAACTGGCCCGCCGGGGCTACTACCGGGATTTCCGCTGGCGCAGCCGGGGCCGTGCCCAGCAGTCGGCTCTGTACTGCACGGTCCAGCCTGCCACCGCCGAGATGATCGCGGGCTATGAGAAGGAGTTGGATCTCCTGCGTGACCGGATGGTGCGTGCCGAGCGCACCTGCAACGAGGAAGCCGCCCTCATTGAGCGGCTCCGCAGCGATCTTTCCCTGAGCCGCAGCCATGCCAAGAACCTGGAAAAGACCCTGAACGAGGTGACCAGCTCTACCTTCTGGAAGCTGACCTGGCCCATGCGGTATGTTGTCAGCAAGAGCCGCCAAATCTGGCACACCTTCCCGCTTTTCGTCCTGCTGGGCGAGCTGCGCCGGGACGGCATCTCGGGTGTGCGGGAGCACGCCCGCGCCAGGCGGGAATATGCCGCCCTCTTCCCGGGGAACCTCCTGCGGGCTGACCGCTTTGCCCCGGTGGAGCTGCTGGTCAGGCAGGCGAACGATCAGCCTGCCGGTCCCAAGATCAGCATCGTGGTGCCCCTGTACAACACCCCGCTGGATTTCCTGGACGAGATGCTGGATTCCGTGGTGAACCAGACCTACAAGAACTGGGAGCTCTGCTGCGTGGATGCCGGTAAGGACGAGGCCGTAGGCCAGCATGTGCAGGCCCGTGCGAAGGCCGATGCACGCATCCGGTATCAGAAGCTGGAAAAGAATGAGCTGATCCCCGGCAACACCAACAAGGGCTTTGAGATGGCCACCGGTGAGTATATCGCCCTGCTGGACCACGATGACCTGCTGCATCCCTGCGCCCTGTGGTATGCGGCCAGGGCCATTGCCGAGCAGAAGGCCGACTTTATCTACACCGACGAGGCGACCTTTGAGGGGAAGCCGGAGCATGTGGTGCTCTACCACTTCAAGCCCGATTTCATGCTGGACAACCTCCGCTCCAACAACTACATCTGCCACCTGACCGTGTTCAGCCGCGCCCTGATGGAGCGGGCCGGCGGCGGTGAGCGGATGGAGTACAACGGCAGCCAGGATTACGAGCTGTTCCTCCGCCTGACGGAGCAGGCTGAGAAGATCGTTCACATTCCCCATGCCCTGTATTACTGGCGCTCCAGCCCCGGCAGCACGGCGGCAGATATCTCTGCCAAGACCTACTGCATCGACGCAGGCATTGCGGCCCTCAAGGCCCATTATGCCCGCTGCGGGATCGCTGTGGACGATGTTGCCCTCATCCCCGGCACCCCGGGCTATTACAAGACTGATTACACCATTGAGCACCCGGGCCGGGTGAGCATCCTCATCCCTACCTGCGACCACATCCGGGATCTGGAGCTCTGCGTGGATTCCATCTATGCCCGCACCACCTACCCGGATTTTGAACTCATCCTCATTGAGAACAACAGCAAGCAGCCCGAGACCTTCCGTGCCTACGAGCGGATGCAGAAGGAACACCCGGACAACCTCAAGGTCGTGACCTGGGAGGGCAAGGGCTTCAATTACAGCGCCCTGAACAACTTTGGCGAGCAGTATGCCACCGGCGAATATCTGCTGCTGCTCAACAACGATACCGAGGTCATCACCCCCAACTGGCTGGAAGAGATGGTCATGTACGCCCAGCAGAAGCGGGTGGGCTGTGTGGGTGCAAAGCTGCTCTACCCCGATGACACCATTCAGCACGCCGGCATCGGCTTTGGCATCGGCGGCGTGGCGGGCCACCTGCACAAGTATTTCCCGGCAGCGTCCGATGGCTACATGGGGCGGCTGAACTATGTGCAGGATGTTTACGGCGATACCGCCGCCTGTCTGCTCATCCGCAGAGAAATCTATGATGAGATGAACGGCCTGGACGAGAGCTATGCCGTGGCCTTCAACGATGTGGATTTCTGTGTCCGTGTGCGGGAGGCGGGCTACACCAACGTGTTTACCCCCTTTGCCCAGCTCTACCACTACGAGAGCAAGAGCCGCGGCACCGAGGACAACCCCGAAAAGCAGAAGCGCTTCCAGGGCGAGGTGCTCCGCTTCCAGGCCCGCTGGGGAGACCTGCTGGCCGCGGGCGATCCCTGCACCAACCCCAACTTTGATATCCAGCGTGAGGACTTCACGCTGAAGATCCTGCCTTTGGAGTGAATTGATGAAACTATCAGCCTGTATTGTTGTATATAACGGCTATGACGAGGCGCTGAAGGCGGCGCAGACGGTGCTGCACTGCACACGCCGCTACCCGGTGACCCTGTATCTGGTGGACAATGCCAGCCCGGACGGCAGCGGCAAAAAGCTGGAGCAGGCCGTGGCGGACGGCCTGCTGGCAGCAGGCCCGGGCCAGCAGGTGGTGGTGCACTGCCGCACCGAGAACGGCGGCTTTGGCACCGGCCACAATATGATCCTGCCCGAGCTGGACAGTGATTTCCATTTTATCCTCAACCCGGATATCCAGCTGACCGCTGATACCCTGAGTGATCTGGCCGACTGGATGGCCGCCCACCCGGATGCCGTGATGGCCCGGCCCTCGCTGGTGTTTCCGGACGGCAAGCCCCAGCAGCTGCCCCTGCGCCGGTGCGCCCTGCGGCCCATGCTCTACCGCCAGCTGCCCCGGCTCAGCTTCTGGAAAGGCCAGAACGACCACTACCTGATGCTGGATGAGGACCTGACCAGACCCATCGAGATCGAGTTCTGCACCGGCAGCTTTTCCGGTGTGCGCACCAGCACCTTCAAGGCGGTGGGCGGCTTTGACGAGAGCTACTTCATGTATGTGGAGGATGCGGACCTCACCCAGAAGATGCGCACCCGGGGCAAGGTGTATCTGGTGCCCCAGTATACCGCCATCCACGCCTGGCACCGCGCTGCCCACCGGGATCTCAAGCCCGCCCTCTGGCAGACGGGAAACCTGCTGAAGTATTTCCATAAGTGGGGCTTCAAGTGGTAAGAAACGCTCTGCCATCGCAATATGCTGCCGCCGTGGGCGGCTGAACGGTTCTGTTTGACGGCCTGTTTCGGAAAAAATTCTGGAACAGGCCGTTTTTTCTTGCTTTTTTTTCGATTTGAGAGTAGAATAAGGTGTAAAACTATCTGATGCCGCCCCGCGCGGCCGGAACTTTTACCCTGTAACTTTGTTGACAGCGGACGCAGCTCCGCTTTGAATATTACGAGGTGAGCGTTTCACCCCGTATAGCTGCACAACTTTTTCAATACAAATAAAGGAGTGCACAAATTATGAAAGGCATTATTCTGGCCGGCGGTGCCGGCACCCGGCTTTATCCGCTGACGATGGTCACCAGCAAACAGCTGCTGCCTGTCTACGATAAGCCCATGATCTACTATCCTCTGTCCACCCTCATGCTGGCGGGCATCCAGGATATCCTGATCATCTCCACCCCCACTGATACGCCGCGCTTTGAGGCGCTGCTGGGCGATGGCAGCCAGTACGGCATCCATCTGCAATATAAGGTCCAGCCCTCTCCCGATGGTCTGGCACAGGCCTTTATTCTGGGCGAAGAGTTCATCGGCGACGACTGCTGCGCCATGATCCTGGGCGACAACATCTTCTACGGCAACGGCTTCTCCAAGATCCTCAAGACTGCCGCCGCCAATGCAGAGACCAAGGGCCGCTGCACCGTGTTCGGCTACTATGTGCAGGACCCCGAGCGTTTCGGCATCGTGGAATTTGACCAGAACGGCAAGGTGCTGAGCGTGGAAGAAAAGCCCGAGTACCCGAAGAGCAATTACGCCATCACCGGCCTGTACTTCTACAACAAGGAAGTGGTCCAGATGGCAAAGCAGGTCAAGCCCTCTGCCCGCGGTGAGCTGGAGATCACGACCCTGAACGATATGTACCTGAAGAAGGACGAGCTGGATGTCCAGCTGCTGGGCCGCGGTTTTGCATGGCTGGATACCGGCACGATGGAGAGCCTGGTGGATGCCGCCGACTTCGTCCGCATGGTCGAGAAGCGTCAGGGTATCAAGATCAGCGCCCCCGAAGAGATCGCCTTCAAGTACGGCTGGATCGACCGCGAGACCCTGCTGGAGAGCGCTTCCCGTTATGGTAAGAGCCCCTACGGCCAGCACCTCAAGAACGTGGCCGATGGAAAACTGAGATATTGATGCAGGAGGGGAATCACCCATGAAAATCATCGTCACCGGCTGCAAGGGCCAGCTTGGCACCGAGATCATCAAGCAGCTGCGGGAGGGCCGCAGCGAGATCGGCCCCATTCCCGAAAAGCTGATGAATGCCACCGTGATCCCGGTGGACCTGCCGGAGCTGGACATCTCCAACTATAAGATGGTGGATGACTTCATCCGCCGCCAGCGCCCGGATGTCATCATCAACTGCGCCGCCTACACCAACGTGGACGGCTGCGAGGTGAACCACGACGCAGCCTTCAAGGCAAACGCTCTGGGCCCCCGCAATCTGGCACAGGCCGCCGAAAAGACCGGTGCCCGCCTGGTGCATGTCTCCACGGACTATGTGTTCTCCGGCCGTGAGAACGGCGGCATTGCACAGGACGAGGCCACCATTCCCGGCCCCATCAGCGCCTACGGCTCCACCAAGCTCATGGGTGAGAAGTATGTGGAGCAGTTCTGCCACCGCCACTTCATCGTCCGCACGGCATGGCTGTACAGCTACTACGGCAAGAACTTCGTCAAGACCATCGTCAACGCCGGCCGGAAATTCGGCAAGCTGGAGGTGGTCAACGACCAGTGCGGCAACCCCACCAACGCGGTTGACCTGGCCCATGAGCTGCTGCAGCTCTGCGTGACCCATGAGTACGGCCTGTATCACTGCACCGGTGAGGGCATCTGCTCCTGGTACGATTTTGCTTCCGAGATCATCCGCCTGTCTGGTGTGGATGCCTCTGTGGCTCCCTGCACCAGCGAGGAGTACAAGGCCAAGCATCCCGAAAGTGCTGACCGCCCCAAGTGGAGCGCACTGGACAACCGGATGCTCCGCTGCACCGTAGGCAACGATGTGCGGGACTGGAAAGAGGCCCTGGCCTGCTTCTTCGCCCACTGGGACGGCGAGAATGGGATGAAAACGAATTAAACCTCTCCGTCATTGCTAACGCAATGCCAAGGCCTCTCCTAGTAGGAGAGGCCTTGGCATAGGGGTTCTTTTTCGCAATGATCGCCTATCGGCTCCAAAACCGGCATCTGCCGTAAGGGTGAAGGCTTTGCGCCAGCAGAGCAAATAGGAGCGAAACGTTAGACCACGAAAACGCGACGGCCTGCCAAGGGCTCCCCTACTAGGGGAGCTGTCGAGCGGATGCGAGACTGAGAGGTTGTACAGAGAAAAAGTTTCCCCAAGAAGATAAAACCTGAAAATTGAGGTAGAATAAACCTATGAAAAAATATCTGATCACCGGCTGCGCCGGTTTTATCGGCTCCAACTTTGTCCACTATATGCTCAAGAAGTACCCCGAGATCCTGCTGGTCAACCTGGATAAGCTGACCTACGCGGGCAATCTGGAGAACCTGAAGGATGTGGAGGGCGACCCCCGCCATGTGTTCGTGCAGGGCGACATCTGCGACAAGGAGCTGGTGGAGAGCCTGTTTGCAAAGTACGATTTCGATTATGTCATCAACTTTGCCGCTGAGAGCCATGTGGACCGCTCCATCAAGAACCCCGAGATCTTTGTCCAGAGCAACGTCATGGGCACCGTGAACCTGCTGCAGCGTGCAAAGGAAGCCTGGTACGATGCCGATGCCAAGACCTGGAAGGAAGGCAAGAAGTACCTGCAGGTCTCCACCGATGAGGTCTACGGCGCTCTGGGTGCCGAGGGCTACTTCATGGAGACCACCCCGCTGTGCCCCCACAGCCCCTACTCCTCCTCCAAGGCCAGCGCTGATATGTTCGTTATGGCATTCCACGATACCTATGGTATGCCCATCAACATTACCCGCTGCTCCAACAACTACGGTCCCTATCAGTTCCCCGAGAAGCTGATCCCCCTGATGATCAACAATGTCAAACACCACAAGCAGCTGCCTGTCTACGGTGACGGTATGCAGATCCGTGACTGGCTGTACGTTGAGGATCACTGCAAGGCCATCGATATGGTCTGCAACGGCGGCAAGATCGGCGAGGTCTACAATGTGGGCGGCCACAACGAGCGCACCAACTTAGAGGTTGTAAAGACCATCTTAAAGGCCCTTCATAAGCCGGAGAGCCTGATCACCTACGTGACCGACCGCAAGGGCCACGACATGCGCTATGCCATCGACCCCACGAAGATTCACAACGAGCTGGGCTGGCTGCCCCAGACCACCTTTGAAGACGGCATCCGCCGCACCATCCGCTGGTATCTGGACAACCGTCCCTGGTGGGAGCACATTCTGGCAGGAGAGTATCAGGACTATTATGAAAAGATGTATGCGAATCGTTGAGCCGCAGGCCTTGCGTCGAATCAAATAAACGGGAATTTCTATTGACAAATTGAAATACCCGTGTTATAGTTAATGTCGCTGTGACGGATAAGTTGTTCGTCGGAGTGACAATGGGATTATAGCTCAGTTGGTTAGAGCGCCACGTTGACATCGTGGAGGTCATAGGTTCGAGCCCTACTAATCCCACCATTGTAAAAGCGCTTAATCCGGAAGGGATTGAGCGTTTTTCTTATGTTATGGAAAAGCATCTTCAATACAACACCTGCTCTTTGGTCATCTGCCTGATCCATGCGGGATTTTATCAACCTTTATGGCATTACAAGGTGCGTTCACTCAACCTGATCTGTCCGGTTTATCAAGAAATAATAGGCATAAAAAAAGCGCCGGTTACCCGCCATTGCATAAAACGCCGGAGACGGACTGATCGAATCTTCCTTTGTTCATGTTGTGCGGTGTTGCCTAAAATTTTTGAATGTAATATTTCAGTCAGAGCCAGGAAATGAGGCGGAACGATGCTGACAAAAGAAGAAATGCCGGCTTGCCCTGCGGCCACCACCGTACAGCTGATCGG
>OJSP01003563.1_pt1 | contig 11100 bp, 10 predicted proteins | sample 1599561 | NCBI WGS metagenome assembly OJSP01 (sample SAMN04168659, study PRJEB22393) | human gut metagenome | biome: human gut microbiome; feature: stool | host: Homo sapiens | collected 2014-05-12
GTCTGATTGCCATGCTGATGAACGATCTGAACCAAGGGGGCGCCTATGAGGTTCCCGAACCAATGCTGGCCAAGATCCGTTCCCTATTCGGCACTGGCTGGGCCGATGAGGATCAGGTGCGTGAGATGATCGCGGATTGTTGGAACAAGAACCATTACGTGATCGACCCGCACACTGCGTGCGGCTATTACGTGATGCAGCAGATGCCTCGCGATCCGCTGACGCCGCGCGTGCTGTTGAGCACCGCCAGCCCATACAAGTTCCCGCGTGTGGTCAACGAATCCTTGGGATTGGACTCTTCCGGCACGGATTTCGAATGCATGGACGTGCTTGCCGAGGCGACCGGTACCACTGCCCCAGCCGCATTGCGTGGATTGGAAACCGCCAATGTGCGTTTCGACCATGTCGTTGATATCGACGGTATGGAAGACTTCGTCGAGCAGGCCGCCAAAACCCTGTAAACGAAGCGCGCCTTCGAACCGTTAGTTCGTCACCGCCGGCCGTCCGCAATGCGCGGGCGGTCGTTTTCGTCAAGGATGCTACAGTTGCATGCTCGGAGGCGAACTAGCATGGCATCACCAACGACATCCGCATCTGAATCAATGCAGCAGAAACAATCGACACAACAATCGAACAAGCCAAAGCAGCCACAACATAAGCATGATCGTCTCATCACACGTGATATGGCGTTGGTCATGCTCGCGACCTTCTGCTTCATGTCGAGCAACATGCTTGCCAATCCGATCGTCGCCGGATATGCGGAATCGTTGGGCGCGTCCGGCATGCTGATGGGTGTGGTGGCCGGATCGATGAGTTTCATCTCATTGTTCTGCCGCCCTATCGCAGGCAATCTTTCCGACAGAACCAGCAAGCGTACGCTTGTGGCGGCTGGCACGGTACTCTATTTCGCCGCAGGCCTGCTGTACTATTTCGCGGACTCCCCCATCATGCTCATCATGGCGCGTGTGATCAACGGTGTCGGTTTCGCATGCTGTTCGGTCTGCTTGGCCACGTGGATGTCGCTTCTGCTGCCGATTCGCCATATGGGTGCCGGCATGGGATTATACGGCACAATGAACGCGCTGGCCATGGCGGTCGGCCCGGCATTCGGTATTCGCACGCAAAAGTACATCGGCTATCGGCTAACATTTTTGAGTTCGCTGGTATTGGCGGCGATCATGCTGATCGCCACGTTGATGGTGAAGAATGGCGGACAGCCGGTACGCAAAAAGCAGACTTCCATAAGCGCAACCAAAAAGCATCGTTTTTCGATCCGTTCGATTCTGGAACCGCGTGTGGTGCCGTTGTCGCTGACGTTCATGATGTTTGCGATAGCGTATTTCGCAAATCAGTCCTTCATCGTGAATTATGTTCAGTCTCGTCATCTGCCGGTATCGTCCGACCTGTTTTTCATGTTTTACGCGGTCGCGTTATTGGTGTTGCGACTGGGCTTGCGCGACCTGTTCGACAGCAAGGGCTTCCGTTTCTGGCTGACGGTCTGCTCGTTGGGCATGCTGGCGATGCTCGCATGCATGACGTTCCTGTTCAATGATTGGATGCTGTTGTTGGCTGCGATTTTCACCGCTGTCGGCTACGGTCTGATGAGTTCAGTCACGCAGGCGCAGGCCGTGGTAATCGCAGGCCGCGAGCGCAGTGGTATTGCGAATAGTACGTATTATGCGGGTATTGATTTGGGTATGTCGGTTGGTCCGTTTGTGGGTGGTTTGGTGTATGGGCGTTTGTCTGCTGTGTGGTTTTATCCGGTGTTTATGTTGGCGATGCCTGTTGCTTGGTTGATTTATTTGTTGTGTGTGAAGCGTGTTTCGAGGTAGTTGTTGGCATCGTGTGCGAGGTTTCTGCCGTAAACCATTCCAAGCGCGTGTCGTTCTAACTGTTTTTGCGGTCGGTCGTATTTTCCATATACGGCAATATGACCGACCGACGCCCATCCTGGCTCGTGCAAGGCGTCCATGCCGAAGGGGAGATGTCAAGATCGGCCCTTGCCGCCGTATTCCGTTCCAGCCTTTCCGGCTATTTGACTTGGTGGATTTTGTTGCCTTTGACCATGTAGGCACGTCGGGCCATGTCGATCATGGGCTGGTCGAATCGGCTGTCTGTGTAGAATTCGTCCACTCGAACGTTGTCTCCGTAGAGTTCGCGGAATCGTTTGGGCTTGTTGGTGTTGAAGTTGAGGTAGTTTACGTTCAACGTGTTGCCGTCGATGGTGGACGAGACCAAATGTTGCACGCCAAGCCTGCGGCAGGCCTCGCCCACGGTGATGTCGAACGAGGCGGTGAGGATCACATCGTCTTCGCGTGGCTCATACCAGGGTTTGATGCGCTTCATGTTCTGATCCCAGAAGGCGTTGACCAATTCTTCGAATTCCAATGATTCGGCCAGTTCGCTTAAATATCCGTGGCATAGCTTGCCCACACCGTATTCCATTTGATCGAACGTGGCTCGTCCGAGCTTGTATTTGATGGCATAGCGCAGTACCGGGGCGATGTACCGCAATACCTTCGGATTGTATTTGGCCGAAAACAGGTACAGGTCGAACAGGCTTTCTCCGTCATAGATGGTTCCATCGAAGTCGAATACACGCATGTATGCAGCTCTCACTTCCTCGTATGCGCGCATTCAATACGCGCCATTGCATCTCATGCTAAAGTCCGAAGGCTGATTCCTTCTTACACCAAGGTGAACGGCCGGCGACCGCAATGTGCACAAATTGCACATCTCAATGCGCATTCGGTTCATGTCACGTTTGGAAGGAGGAACCACCACAACAACACAGTCGGACCGCTATTCGCCCCATAGGAGCCGTTCGCGCTGCTGATACTCCTCATCGAACAACGGCTGGGCCTTCGTGTCGATGAGCTTGGCGAATTCCAGATCCTCATCTCGTTCCACCCGATGCTCAGCCATATTCCATTGGTCATGGTACGTGTAACGCAATGCCTCGGCATCCGTTTTCAGAACATGCGACCGGTAAAGGTCCCGTTCGAATAGAAGCGTATCAACCAGCCATCCTGGCTCGTCCGGAAACTTGCTGATGCCATTGACGTACTCCGCACGATACGCGTCATGGACAAGGACAGGCAACGCATCGATACGCAAAAGCTCCTTGAACATGATAAGCCGTCCGATTCGACCGTTGCCGTCCGAAAATGGGTGAATCTTCTCAAACGTCCAATGGACACGGGCGATCTGATACGGTTCATCCTCAAGTTTCGTGCACATATCAAACAGCCTGTCCATAAATTCGGGAACATCCTGCGGCAGCGCAGTCCTTGTCGGAGTGACAGGATTGCCAATAAAGTTCGGCCGAGTCTTGTAGCCGCCCACGTTGAAAAGCGAGTCGGAGACCTGTCTGGTGCCCTGCTTGAGAATGGCATGCAGGTGACAGACCATATCCCGGTCCACCGGCTCATCAGCATGGTCGAGAATCCAACGGAACGCAGCGAAATGATTACGGGTTTCCAACGCATCGTCAGGATTGACCTGTTCGCTGCCATCCGTGGTATAGGTACCGGTGGCAAATAGCTGCGCGGTCTGTTTGGCAGTAAGGGTGGAACCTTCCATATGATTGGAATTCCATGCGAACTGGATTTGTGTAGTCGTGTAAATGCCGTCACCATATCGAGTATCACGCTCTCGGATAAGACGCTCCACGATACGTTCCGCCATAACCCCATCCTTCCTTCATTCCGCTCGACTATCCTCCCATGGTAATTCATTTAGGCTAGAAACCGTGGTGGATGTCGTATATCCTGCAGGTTGGTTCCATGTCGAACGTGACCGTGTCGAACTGTTCGGGATGGTGCACGAACGTATCGATCAGTTTCCATTGGCGACGGCTGATGCCGATACGATAGTCCGGACGGACCATAAGCACCGGCGCTTTCGGCTGGAGTTCCTCCAAGAGCTGCGCGCGCTGTTCGAAGCATTCATCATCGTCGATCCATACGATCGGCGCGGGTTCATTCTCTTCGCATTCGATGCGTACGCGTCGTTGGATGGTCTGCCATTTGCCTGTCTCACGTCCCCATTTGGTGACAGGATCGTACCAAGTGATGACATCGACCAGCATGGGATCCCAGCCGAGCATCGGGTCGAGAATCTGACTGCAGTATGGCTGCCAGGTGGACAGCCACCACAATTCCACAATGCCGTCAACTGCCAACGCGTACATGGCGTCGGACAGTTCGCTGGACCAGTGGATGCGCCATGAGCCTACGGGCGTGTGGGCTTTTTCGTTGCCGTCCAAGTGGAACGCTTTTTCAGGATTGTACATTTTCGCGTAGGGACTGTCGGGCTTCGCCCAGGTCATAACTTTGTTCACGCCACTCCTGCGCAAAAGCTTGTCATCCGGAAAGGCGTTGAGCACCCCATCGAAATCCGTGAACACCACAGGCTTGGAAAACATTTTCAACTCCGTCATCACTCCCCTTTCAATCATCAACTATCTTCTTATATTGACCTTACGGTTTCCTCACTACGCTTTACCTGACAAATACTGACAGCACCGCCATCGTTTTATTTGCTACACTCGGATTAGTTCGGCACGGACGCCGAACGACCGCAGGCACGAGCATAGGCAACCGCAAACATGGTCCATAGATGCGCAAAACATGATGCGCGAACGCATCTAAAAGCGGTCATCATAACGCAAAGGAGCGAAACATGGCAGTTGAATCATCGCAGATTCCAGAGAAAACCGTCGAACAAATCTTCGACGAACGTTATCCCCTCGACAAATGGAAGGATTCAAACTACTCGATACTCGACAAATTCTCAATGCGCGGCCGCAAAGGCTTCGTCACCGGAGCCGCAGGCGGTCTAGGACGCAACGCCGCAGCCGCACTCGCCCAAGCCGGAGCAGACGTCGCACTAGTCGACCTGCCCAGCCAAGAAGACAAGCTCACCGAACTGGCGAAAGACATGAGCGAACGTTTCGGCACCAACGTCATCGCGCTCACCTGCGACGTCACCGATACGGTACAAGTCGCGGAACTCAAAACGCAATTGGTGGAACAGCTGGGCACCGTCGACTTCGCATTCCTCAACGCCGGAGTCAACGTACCGGGCGACGATCAAGACGCCACCGAAGAAGTATGGACACGCACCATCAACATCAACCTCAACGGCACCTACCGTACCGGCCGCATCGCGCATGAAATCATGCGCGAACACGGTCATGGCGGCTCACTGATCTTCACAGCCTCCCTGTCCGGACACAACGCGAACTACATGATGGGAAGTCCGACGCCGGTGAACGCGTATGGCGCCACCAAAGCGGCCATCATGGAACACTCACGTTACCTTGCCGCAGCGCTCGCCAAGGACGGCATCCGTTCCAACACCATCTCCCCCGGATACGTGTGGTCTGGAATTTTCAATGGCCGTATCGACATGCCTGGCCACGACGCCATGCTCGAGGTCGTGCCGATGCATCGTTTCGGCACGAATGACGAGATTGCCAGCACGGTGCTCTTCCTCGCCAGCGACGCGTCCTCGTACGTTACTGGCACTGACATTCGCGTAGACGGCGGCTACAGCGTCTTCTAATCACCGTCCCCCATTTGATAAATGGCCGGTCGCAGCTAATGTGCTTCGACCGGCCATTTATCTGGTGGTGGTTTCTAGAACATACCGCTACACATGCTTGCGGCGTATCAACGTACCGGCAGTGGTTCCGGCTCCTGCAAGGAGGAGCATGACCGCGATAATGGGAACGATGTCGGAGCCCGTGCGAGGCGAGTCCGCAGTCGGTTTTCCATCGGCCTTGCTGGCATTCTTGTCTTTCGAGGGCTGCTTGTCATTCGGCTTGGCCTCGCCACCGCCCGGCTGGTCATCAGGCTTCGTTTCCCGAAGCTTCAGACCGTCCAATGCCGTGTTAAGGAGCGTGGCGGCATTGGAGACAAGACCGTTCTGTTCGCTGCTGAACGTGGTGTTGTCGAGTTCGGTCGGATCATCATACATGGCCTGATATCCTGGGATGGTCAGTTTGGCGAGCTGATCGTACATCTTGGAGTAGAGGCGAACGTTGAAGTTCATGACACTGAACCCTGCGCGGGACAAGTTCATCTGTCGGATTTCCAGATTGTCTGGATCGTAGGCGCCTTCGGCGAACGTCATGTCGGACGATTCGCTGTCGGACGCGCCCTTGCCTGTTCCGCTGGCGTCGAGCGCGCTGCCCGTGGAGTAGTCGAACGGGGTGCCGTCCTTGCCGCTCCATGCGTTGATGATGAGGCTCGACGTGCGGAACGGGTCAAATCCGACTCCTGCGTAGTTGTAGCCCGCAATGTCCTTGCCGGAGGAAACGGTGTCGCCGTTCTCATCGACGAAGTAGATCGGGTTACCGTCGACGTCGAGCGGATACCCGTCGGGACCCCACACGTTGTCGGTGATCACTGCAAGACCGTCACGGTCGGTATAGCTGCCCATGCGGGATTCGCGATACCATGCGTTGCCGGTCGTGGCCGTCGGATGCAGGAACAGTTCGGCTCCAGACGCGGCATAATAACGACCGAGTTCCGGATAGAAGTGGCCGTCTCGACAAATGTCGATACCGGCCTTGAGTGGCTTGCCGTCCGAGCCGGTCCACTCGGGCATCTCGAACATGACCGGCGTGCTGCCAGGCAACGACCATGCGGTTTCCTCGGATCCGGCGCGATGCATCTTCTGGTAGGAGTCGGCGTGCCCGTCAGGGAACGCTATGGCAGCGGAATTATAGACCTTCCGCACGCCGTCGCTGTCGGTAATGAGACTCTCGGTGATTTCAGCTTGGGAGGCCGCCATCTTGTATGCTGCGGAGTCTAGGTCGCTTGAGGAAACGTAGCCGGTGAGTGCCGCGACGAAGGCCATGGTGGCGCACAATGCGACGCTGCCCACCGCCGCAACCGCCATGTCGAGCTGTCGTTTGAACCATATGGATTTCGCGGTGACGTTCGCTGCCGCGTCTTTGTTCTCCGTTGTCGTACGGTGCGACGTGGATGTCCCTCTCTTCAACGCGCCATGCTTCCCCAAAATTTCCCCGTTCTGGAAAACATCATAGGAGATAAATTGTATGACAGTTCGTTTTCCACTTGGCTTCTGAATTCCGAAGAGTATCTAAAGAGTATCTAAAGAGTACTCATGCCCGATTCTGCGAGCGCGATCATTTGACGTTCCTTTGTTGTTGAACACTGTTTTGCCCATATCTCGCTTATGTATGGCAGATTTGCGAACTTGTCCGGAGATATCTTGCTTATATATGGCAGGTCAGTCCGTCAAAGCAGTAGGTAGGGGGTATGAAAAACCTCATTTTCGCGAAACCGACTGCCATATATAAGCGAGATGCCTCATGTCACATCCCGAAATCTGCCATACATAGGCGAGATACAGCCTGCTTTGCTCAGCACAAGGCCGACAGATCCAGAAAATGCGCACGATGACACGTTTCAAACCATACTTCGCGCAGGATCTTTTTCCGATTTGTTCCCTTGACAGGTCTGACACCTACTGCTTGGGCAGTTCGCGGCGGCGCGCAACGAGTCAACGAACTGTGCACACGCAAAGGCGGGTATGATGACGTTTATTCTCACTTGGTATCGGCACTTGAAATCCGAAGAACAGTAAGGAGATAATCATGTCCGACATCAATCCGTCAGTAGCCTCGGCAGCACAGAACCCTCCTGCATCCGCACGACTCGAAGCAGGACTAACGGCCCCGGACTTTACACTTCCCAGCGACAACGGCGGTAGCGTCACGCTCTCCGCATTGCGCGGCCAAAATATCATCCTATACTTCTACCCTGCCGCGATGACTCCCGGCTGCACCACCGAGGCCTGCGACTTCCGCGACAACCTCGCACGCCTAAGCTCCCGCGGATTCACAGTGCTCGGCGTTTCGAAGGATCCGATGGACAAGCTTATCCGATTCCGCGAGCGCGACCATTTGACGTTCCCTCTGTTGTCGGATGCTGATTTGACCGTGCATCGTTTGTATGGTGCGTACGGTGAGAAGAAATTGTATGGCAAGGTTTACGAGGGTGTGATTCGTTCGACTTTTGTGATTGATGGTGATGGGGTGATTCGTATTGCCCGATATAACGTGCGTGCGAAGGGTCATGTTGATTCTTTGCTGCGTGCGCTTGACAAGCTAGATGGTTCAGTTTTCTAGTCTGGAATGCTTTGTTGTTTTGTTTGTGGATTAGCTTTTCTATGTGAAGGATGCAAGCTGACTCATGCGCAGAGCGAGAAGTGCTCAGATTGGAAATGCTCTATCTCGTAGAAGAACCGAAAATCTCGTCGCTCCCCTTGCGGAGGCGGTCATGAATTCTCCAAAAGGCGTAGCGTATTCCGGTAACGGTTTTCGATCAATGACACCATTACCAAGGTCGCGGGAACCGGTGTCACGATGATTATCGTGACACATGAAATTCGATTCGCCAAAAACGTATCCGATCGCGTCGTTTTCGTGGACAAAGGTGCAATCCTGGAGCAAGGTACGCCCCAGGAAGTGATTGACCATCCCCAGACGGCACGAGTCCAGGAATTCCCCAGCAAGATGGCGCTGAAATAACAGTTACCATCTATTCCACAACCTTGTCCGGTACGAAGAGCCGCCCTTTCGATGGACGGCTCTTCACATATAGCGTTTTTTATAAAATTCTTATTTGCTGAAATGCCCGAGAAGTAAAAAAGACGACTCAATCTAAAGATTATCCCCTCTGGCGCAGTAGACTTTTCCTATCAACATTCTACAAAGATGTCCGGGAGATTCGAAATGGTAGACTGCACACCTGATCCAAACCTTTTGGAATCGATGCGGTCCGTCGGATACAGCCTGAACACCGCGGTGGCGGATATCATAGACAACTCAATCGCCGCCCACGCCAAAACCATCAGCATCCGCTACTTCGACCACGGCGAAGATCCGTATGTGGCAATCATTGATGACGGTGACGGCATGGACTATGAGACGGCCGTGAACGCGATGAAACTCGCCGGAACCAACCCGAACGCCAAGCGCAATGCCAACGATCTAGGCCGTTTCGGACTCGGTTTGAAGACCGCATCCCTTTCACAGGCACGTTCCGTCATGCTTTCCACCGTTCAGCACGGACGTCAGAATACGCTCCGATGGGATCTGGACCACGTCGCACGAACACGCGAATGGGATCTCGAGACCTTGGATGAAGAGCAGACCAATCTTGAATTGCCTCGAAAGGTGCGGGATCTCATGCCCAGCACGCATGGCACATGCGTGCTATGGCGTAACCTGGATCGTCTGGGAAACGTCGCGGGCGATTCCCTGCAGGATATAGACCAAGCCATGCTCGAACTGTCCGGGTATCTGGGTCTCGTGTTCCACAGGTTCCTCCACCCATATCCTGAGGATGAAATCGAACGCATCTCGATAACCGTGAACGATGAGCCCGTGCCGGAACGCGATCCTTTTCTCGTGAACAACCTTGCCACGCAGCGGCAACGGATGCAGCGCATCCCCGGCACCGACGCCACGTTGTGCGGATATACGCTCCCCTATCAGAACAAACTGACCATGGAAGACAGAGGTCTTCTTGATCTGAAACAGGAAAAAGGACACACGCTGTTCGATACCCAAGGTTTCTATATCTACCGCGCGTACCGGCTAATCACCTGGGGCAGCTGGTTCCGCCTTCTCACCCGCAAGGAAGCAACGAAACTATCCCGCGTGCAAGTCGATATCCCGAACAACATGGATGACGAGTGGACGCTTGACATCAAAAAGTCGCAGGCCACACCTCCGAAGACCATACGAGACGCGATGAAACGCTACGTGGAGAAATTAGCCGCTCCCAGCCGCCGCACGCAGCAGTTCCGTGGACGCAAGACGTCGAACGATCCGGAAGCCCGCATCTGGGACGTCATCAGTGACAGGGACGGCTCTTTTCGATATGAGATCAACACGGACGATCCATATGTGAAAGGATTCATCGACAACCTTTCCAGGGAGCAGCGCCGCGATTTCAGCGGGATGATAAAAGTATTCGCAGCAGCGTTCCCGTACAACGACGTACAATCACGACTCTCAGTGGACGAGCATGGAGCGGAGAACGGTCTGACCGATGATGAGATACGCGAATGCGCCCAAGACATGTGGATGCTTGCAAACCAGTTAAAGCACATGAGCGCTTCAGCTTTTGTCGAGAAATACAAATCCAAAGAGCCGTTTTCCTTATGCCAGAACGCCGAAGAAATCCTAATGGAGGTATCACATGCGTAATAAATGGGAAAAAGTCAAGGCTAAGGTGAAGCTTGTTCTGATGGTGGATGACGATGATGACCAAGCTCCTTCCGAACAGGATATTGAGGATGCATTAAAAATACTCGCCTCTCGAAAACCTGAACTACTAGAAGATTCCGAGGGATACAACCGCACTTTCCGCGAATTACGTAACGAGTTAGTTCCGAAAATAGACGAAGGTATAACTCTCACTGACCAAAACTCGGCATGGAAACCATGGCTGTCAGATATGCAGTCATCTGATACTTGGGAAACCCCTCGATCAGATTCGTACTATCAGTACCTCGTCATGGATAAGAATTCCAGCTATTCGACTCTCGACTATACCGCCAATGAGATAGTCAAACTGTTGGCAGATCCACGTCGCGATCAACCGGCAGTTTCCAGAAAAGGTTTGATTCTAGGAGACGTGCAGTCCGGAAAGACCCGTACCTATATCGCTCTGATGAACAAGGCCGCTGACTGTGGATACCGTCTCATCATCGTATTGACCAGTGATAATGAGAATCTGAGACAGCAAACACAGGAACGTATCGATACTGATTTCATCGGCTGGCAGGATGGAATACGAGTGGGCATCGGAAAGTACCAGCAGAACATTGCGCACCCCAGCCAGCTCACTAACGAAAATGACTTCGTGGCAGCCTACGATAAGGCATTCCATAGCTTTCCACGCCCAACATGGAACAGCGCCGCCCCCCTGCGTGGCGGTGATAAAGAAAAACGCGTCAATTCTCTCCAAGTTCAATAAGTGGTTCGACAGTCCCGAATTCGACAAGGATCTGCCCGTGCTCATCATTGATGATGAAAGCGACTACGCATCTGTC